>Ga0206878_10182_pt1 | contig 26781 bp, 19 predicted proteins | sample Alteio_BWOrgCont_8_FD_152621 | JGI IMG/M metagenome (GOLD analysis project Ga0206878, IMG submission 152621) | Enriched cells from forest soil in Barre Woods Harvard Forest LTER site, Petersham, Massachusetts, United States -... | ecosystem: Environmental > Terrestrial > Soil > Temperate forest >... | reverse complement strand
GGAAGGCGAAGGCATCTTCGGGCGTGTCGACGAATTTGAAGAGGTTCAGGTCTTCGGGGGCGACGGTGCCGGCGTCGACGAAGGCCTGGAAGTTCATGATGCGGTGCCAGTATTCGCTGCCGTAGATTACGACGAGGATTTTCTTGGCTAGTTTGTCGGTCTGAGCCAGGGTTAGGATTTCAAAAAGCTCGTCGATGGTACCGAAGCCTCCGGGAAAAATCACCAGCGCTTTGGCTAGATAGGCGAACCAGAACTTTCGCATGAAGAAATAGTGGAACTCGAAGTTGAGCGCGGGGGTGATGTAGGAATTGGGATTCTGTTCGAACGGCAAATTGATGTTGAGGCCGATGGTTTTGCCTCCGGCTTCGTGGGCGCCGAGGTTGGCGGCTTCCATGATGCCGGGACCACCGCCGGTGGTGACGACGAAGCGGCGGCGGCGGGCGGGAATTTGAATGGACCACTCGGTGAGGAGGTGGGCGAGGCGGCGTGCGTCCTCGTAGTAACGGGCCATGTCGACCGCGGCCCGGGCGCGCTTCAGATCCTTCTGCTGTTGGGGGCCGGGTGCTTTCCCGCTGTTTTTTTCGACGGCCGCCAGATTCTGTTGGGCGGCGGCGGCTCCCTGGAAGCGGGCTGAACCGAAAAACACAACCGTGTCCTGGATCTGCTCGCGGCGAAAGCGGGACAAGGGCTCCTGATACTCGGAGAGGATGCGGAGAATGCGTCCGTCGGGACTGTTGAGAAAAGGTTCGTTCTGGTAAGCCAGAGGTGCGGGTTGAAGTTTGTCGGTCATCTGATGACTCGCGTTGTTAAATCAGGGCTGGCCTTGGCACCGACCGCCCGAAATGTATGCGCTATTGGTGTTCGTGGTAGTGGAGGGCTTCCCAGAAGCCGATCCAGATATCGAGTAATCCCAAGCCGCTGCACAGGCCGCGGAAGAAGCCGGTAGAGACGAAGGTGCGAAGCCAGGGAAATGACAGCAGAAGATAATTGTCGGTCCACTCGGGGGTCCAGGGCAGGATCACGAGGAGGACGCCGGCGATGGCGCTAATCAAAACGAATAGGAATACAGAGGTTCGGTGCAGCCAGAGTTGAAGGCCGCTGTGCGGCTTGGGCGCGGGGGCCGGCGGCGGGTCGAGGAGCGTGGTGCCAGCCTGGCTCGGCGCGGGCTGGGCTGGGGGCTCGGCCGTGCGGTTCTCGAGAGGCAGCTTGGGATCGGTGGTCACGGCGCGCTCCGCTGGAGGAGACGAGTACGCTCGGGGAACGCTGTTTTGAGGGTAAAACCCATCGGACTATTCTACGACTTCAGGGGCTTGATGCGCTCGGCGACGTCGCGATAATCGATGTTGCGGCCGTAAACTTCCATAAAATGCTTGAGGGCAGAGGGTTTGTCGCCGGCGGTCTCGTAGGCGGCGGCCAGTTCGTAGTGTAGAGCAGTGCGCGTTTCTTCGTCGATGCCGGGAGCGCTGAGAGCCTTCTGGTACCAGCGAATGGCGGCCTCAGGCAATCCCTTGTCGAGGAAGCACTGCGCCAGCCAGGTGTAAGTCTGCATGACCTGCGGGAAGGCATGGCCGCGCTCGACGGCTTGGCAGGTCTTTTGCAACTCGCCGATGGCTTCATCGAGCAAGCCCATTTCGCGGAAAGCAATGCCCAAGTTGTAGTGGGTTTCGGGATCCTCTTCGGTGGTGGAAGCGCCGACTTCGAGATCGTGTTTGAGCTCGCCGAACATTTCGGCGAGATCCACGCCAGCGTCCTCACCGAAGGGAGAAGACTTGGGAGCGGGTGGTGTGCTCGGAATGCCGGGCGAAACTTGTGGCGCGACAGCCGGCGCAGATTTCTGCGGAATCGGCATCTGTGGCGACGAGGCAGCGGTGCCGGAAGACGCCGCGGCGGCGGCGCTGGCGGCGATAGGAGCGCTGATCTGCGGAGCGGACGTGGGCAGGGGCCGAGTCTGCGATGGAGTGGAGGCGATTGGAGCCTCAACGCGGGGCGCGGGTTGATGAGCCTGCGTCGCGGGCTGAGATTCGGGAGTTGGAGCGCCCTTGAGGAAGTCGTCACCCAGAGAAGCTTCGAGATCGGCTACAAACTCGCCCATAGGCTCGGCCTGCGGTACGCCGAAGGTTGTGGGAGCGGAGTCTCCGATGGGTTCAAGCTCGGGTTTGGCGCTTTCAAGTTGGGCCGAGGCATGCTCGACCGCAGGCTCGGCTTCACGCGAGATGGTACCGGGAAGAAAGTCTTCGCCCAGGGACGACTCGAGATCAGAGACGAACTCCTGAAGGACGGCCGGGGCCGGTTCGACTGGAGGAGGCTCGGGGACGACGGGTTTGGCGCGCCGAACGGGCGGAGCGGCCGGTTTCGCCACTGGGGCCGGAGGTGCGGGAGGTGGTGGTTCGACGACAGCCGGGGCTTCTTCGACCTGAGCTTCGTCAACAACGGCTGGAGCTTCGTCAATGGTGATTTCGGCGGAAGGTTCGTCGACAGTGAATTCAGAGCCGGCATCAGCTTCGACTGCAGCCACTTCTTCTTCTGCGGGCGCGGGCTGGGCGGCGGCCTGAATTTCGGCTTCCATGGCCGACAAGATGGACTCGTCGCGGGTGACGGTTTGAAGCTTTTCAAACGCGGCCGCAGCTTGCTCGGGCATGCCATGCTCGAGGTAGAAGCGGATTTCTTCAACGGTTTCGGTGGCTTTTCCCTGATCGGCCTCGCCGGAGGGCATGTCATGCGCGCCAACGGCAGCGGTGATCTCGGCTTCGGCGGACGGAGTGTCGGCTTCGACGGTGAGGGAGTCGTCCCATTCGGAGGAAAGATCGATTTCTGCGGGAGCGGAGTCAGACTCGGCGACGGATGAGGCCTCTTCCGCGGGTGCTTCTTCCTGGCTGTCGACTTGAGATTGGTCCGGGTCGCCGACCACGGCGAATTCGAGACCTTCGGCGGCGTGGGCCGGAGCCGCAGGCCAGGGCGCGGAAGCTGCAGCCGCAACGGGAATTTCTTCCGGAGCTGTTTCCACCTGAGCGGCTTCTTCGACGGTGGAATCACTGAGTGCAGGACCTCCAGAGCGCTCCTGATAGCGATCGGCGAGTTCGCCGTAACGCGTCGCTTCTTCTGGATATCCGGCTTCGGAGTAGATCTCCTGAAGAGTACGGCAGCAGACACCGGCTTCGGCGAAACGCTCGGCGCGGGTGTGCAGAGAGGCCAGACGCTGGTTGAGGCGCAGGTCGGTGGGCGCCTGAGGCAGGACTGCAAGCAGCGGTCCGAGAGCCTTGGCGGGCATGTTGTAGGAGATAAAAAGTTCGGCGTCGGTGAGCGCGGAGCGAACGGCGAGGGCGACGGCATCGGAGTAGTGCTGGTGGATGGATGGAGCGGTGGCTTCCAGCTCATCGACGATGACGGCTGCTTCTTCCGCAGAAATGAGGGTAGCGCCGGAATCTCCGCCAATCTGGCCGGCAACCTGCTGGTAATTGTTCATGTGCAGGGGATTGCCAGGCTCCATCGTGGCGAGCTTCTGATAGAGATCGCGGGCGCGGGGCAGATCGCCGGACTGTACCGAGGCGTGAGCCAGCAACTCGATGACTTCAGTGGTATGACTTGTGTCTCCGGCTTTGTGGAAGAGATCGAGAAGTTTTTCGAGCGAAGCGGGATTGTCCCGCACATGCCCGATGACGGAGTGCAGGTTTTTCAGAACCTTCTCGGAATCTTCGGCGAGCAGACGCTCGGCGTGCTGGTCATAAACCTGGAGCGCGTTCTCGTACTGGCCGGCTTGCATGAGCGCGTCGGCGAAAGAAGAAATGGAGGTGAGGTCGTTGTGGACGGTCAGGAGCTTGCTGGCTAGAGTGCCGGCGTCGGAGAGGCGGCCAGTCTTGAGGTAAGCCTTGAGCAGGTCACGGAGGCCATCGGGGTTGGAGTCGAGATCTGAAACTTTCTGCAACGATTCGACGGCGGCTTCGGCGTCACCGGCCTCGAGCAGGTTGCGGCCCTGCAAGAGCAGTGCGTATCCGTTGCCGGGATCGAGGGTAAGCATGCGCTGCAGAACTTCTTCGGCGGCAGGGAGCGAACCCTTGGCACGGAGGGTTTCGGCGGCGGCGGAGAAAATCTGCCATGCTTCATTCTTCTTGCCCAAGCGAACGTAAACTTCCGCCAAGCGAATGCGCATGGCAGTGTTTTCCGGATCCATTTCCAGAATCTTCTGGAAGATGCGGACGGCGTTTTCGAGTTCACCGGATTTCAGGAATTCTTCGGCGACCTGCAGGTACTGGGCGCGCGCATCGTTGAAGAGTCCCTGCTGGGTATAGAGCTCGGCCAGTTTCAGCACGCTCTCGAGCGAAGGCTGGAGCTTGCTGATCTTCTTGTACATGGCGATTGCCTTGACCGTGAAACCCTGGTTGGCATAGGCATCGCCTACAGCTTTGAAACAATTGGTGGCTTTGTCGGCTTCTCCGAGACGGGAGTAAAGGTCGCCGACGGTATTGGTGACAGTGAGGTCTTTGGGATCAGCCTTGAGGACCTTTTCGTACTCAGCGATGGCGTTCTGCATCTTGCCCTGCTGGACATACTTCTCCGCAGTGCTGAGAACTTTCTGTTTGTTGAACCCGAAACCGAACGCCATATGTGTACGAGCCCCAGAACCTGGTCTTACCGAGAACGTCTAGCCGAGAACGTCTACACTAAAACTGCGATGACGGCTCCTGGAGATGCGTCGCTCCGGGAGAAGTCACGCGGGCCAAACTCCTATTTGGAGATGGCCGGTCGGACAAGGGCAATTGTACGGCTGGGAGGGGCGAACCGCATGGTTACCAAGGGTTACCGAAAGGGAGTGTACGAAAGGGTTACCAAGGGAATCAACAATCGACACCAGCGGGTGGGCCGGGTTCGCCTCTTTAAGTAAGGATAGCGGAGTCTAGTACAAAGGTTCTATGGGAAGGGACTGCGGGGCCGTGTAGCCTTCCAGTGCGGATTATAGGGAGTCTTGGACGAGGGATAATTACGACTATGACCTGGATTCGAACCATACCGATGTCAGAGGCGGATGAGAAGCTGCGGCAGGCGGTGGAGGGGCAGAAGGGGATGTATCCGAAGGAGTATTTTGAGCCGGTGCATCCGGATGAGTCGGGCGGGTCGACGATTGTGGGGTCGCACACGCTGATTCCGGAGGCGCTTTATCACTCATTTGCTACGTTTGGGGCGCTGATGTCGCCGGAGTTGCCGCTGAGCCGGCGGCAGCATGAAATCATTACCACGATGGTCTCAGTGACCAACCGGTGTAAGTATTGAATCGAGTCGCACGCAGAGTTTCTGCGTAGGGTGACGCTGGATAGGGAGTTGGTGGAGGCGCTGGAGAAGGACTACACTACCGCGCCCATTACGCCGCAGGAGCGGGTGATTGTGGATTATGTGGTCAAGGTGACCAAGGACGCCACTCGGTGTTCGAAGAGCGATATTGAGGGGCTGCGCGGTGCTGGGTTTGACGATCGGGGGATACTGCAGATTACTTTGATCGCGTCTTGGTTTAATTATATTAATCGGGTGGCGGATTCGCTGGGGGTGGGGCGGGAGTAGGCCAACCGCTTAATAGTTAATCGTAGCCGCTGGAATGTCAGTCACGATCTCCACATAATGAAATGATTCAAACGTAACTTTCCTCGTGCCGCCGTCCAAAATCCGATATTCGGACGTCGTCGCGTATTTGCGTTCGACCGCATAAGGGTTTTCGAAGTGCCAGGATTTCACGGTGGCTATGCGGCACTGGTGAACCCCGGATGGCCGGAATCTGCCTCAACATTCGTCGGTTCTCCAGAATTCGCTGGGAGGGTGAAGGTTAGCTTCACGATTCCTCCGATGCGGGCTTGGCGGGCTAATGGTGGATAGATCGGAATGGTCGTTGAAACTAGCGTCTGCGCAGCCATGGTCATGGACATAGCCGCGAAACAAAGAACGATGCAAACGCGTGCGGTCATTTGGATCACCTCGCCCCCCAGGATTCTAGTCCTGAGGTGGGGTATCGGTGTACCTTAAACGCGAGACGACGCCAATTGACCCTTGAGGCATATCTCTCACCTTTCCTTTCATCCATGGCTGAATCCTTAGCTGAGTTTCTCCTGACAAACTTTAGGGCGCACTCCGATGAGCGCGCTTATGGGCAGCGGTCTGGATACCGCATGGAGTGGTTTACTTATGGGCAGGTTTTGGAGATGGCGGTTCGCTTTGCCGGCGACTTGGAGGCGCGGGGGATTGGTAAGGGCGAGCGGGTTTTGCTTTGGGGGGAGAACTGTGCGGAGTGGGTTGCGGCGTTCTTTGGATGTGCGTTGAGGGGCGTGGTTGTGGTTCCGATGGATGATGGGGCGTCCGCGGAGTTTGCATTACGAGTTTCGCGGGAGGTTGAGGCTAGGCTTTGGGTTTGTTCGCGGAAGCACGCGGAGCACTCGGGTGAAGCAGGCGCAGTGCCTCACGTGGTTCTAGAAGACCTCTCGCAGAAAGCCGGCGGGACGCCGGCGCTACTGTCGGATTCGCAGGTTCCGGCCGGGCGCGATGACATCTTGCAGATTGTGTTTACTTCTGGGACTACTGCTGAGCCTAAGGGCGTGGTGATTACCCACGGGAATGTGCTGGCTAATATTGCTCCGCTGGAGCGGGAGATGCAGCGGTATTTGAAGTATGAGCGGTGGGTGCATCCGGTGCGGTTTTTGAATTTGCTGCCGCTTAGCCATGTGTTTGGGCAATTTCTGGGGATGTTTCTGCCTCCGCTGCTGGGTGGGACTGTGATTTTTCAGGAGGAGCTGGGGCCTTCGGAGATTGTGAATACGATTCGGCGGGAACGGGTTTCGGTGTTGGTGACGGTGCCGCGAGTGCTGCAGTCTTTGAAACAGAAGATTGAACGCGATCTTGAAGATCGGGGGAAGATCGAGGACTTTCGGCGGCGATTCCGGACGTCGGAGGGAAAACACTTTCTGCGGCGGTGGTGGATTTTTCGCGGGATTCGGCGGCAGTTTGGGTGGAAGTTCTGGGCATTTATCTGCGGAGGCGCGGCGCTCGATGCGGAAAGTGAGGAATTCTGGGGACGGCTGGGTTATGCCGCGATTCAGGGATATGGGCTGACGGAGACTACGTCGCTGATCAGTGTGAACCATCCGTTCAAGTTGGGGAAGGGGTCGATTGGGAAAGTGCTGCCGGGGCGGGATGTGAAGCTGGCGGACGATGGCGAGATTTTGATCCGCGGCGGCGGAGTGGCGGCGGGATATTGGGATGGAGGTCGGCCAGGTGCCGGTGGGGTCACTGATAAAGACGGGTGGTACCGCACTGGAGACGTGGGTGCGCTGGATGATGCAGGGAATCTTTATTTCAAGGGGCGGAAGAAAGAAATAATCGTGACGCCGGGCGGATTGAATATTTATCCGGAAGATTTGGAGGCGGCGTTGCGGCGGCAGCTGGAAGTGAAAGATTGTGCGGTGGTGGGGATTGAGCGCGGGCGAAATGCGGAGCCTTGCGCGGTGGTGATTTTGCGTGATGATGCCCGGGGCGAGGCTCGAATGGCCGGGGTGGTAGAGCGGGCGAACAAGTCGCTGGCGGAATTCCAGCGCATGCGGATGTGGGTCGAATGGCCCGGGAGAGACTTTCCGCGAACGAACACGCAAAAGCCGCGGCGGAATTTGATTGCTGAATTCGCGGCGAAGGAAATTCTGCGGCCTGGCGGGGAGGTTGCTGGCGCGGGAGAAAGTCCGTTGGGGGAATTGATTGGGCGCATCACTGGGCGCAGCGTTCGTGGATTGAATGCTGATGCGGCGCTGGACTCCGACCTGGGGCTTAGTTCGCTGGACCGCGTGGAGTTGATCAGCGCACTGGAGGATCGATATCAAGTGGATCTGAGCGAGACGCGTTTCAGCGCCGCGCGGACCGTCGGCGATGTGGAGCGGATGTTGAGCGGTGAGACGCGGGTGCGCGCGGAGTATCACTATCCGCGATGGGTGTTACGGTGGCCGGTCAGGTGGTTGCGATGGCTGGCGCATTATATGTTGATGAGACCGGCGATGATTCTGCTGGGCTGGCCGCGGATTGAAGGGCGGGAGAATCTGAGAGGATGGAATGGGCCGATGCTCGTTGTTTGCAATCATATTACCGACGTGGATGTGGGATTCGTACAAACGGGTTTGCCAGCGCGGCTGCGGAACCGCATTGCTACGGCTGCGGGGGGAGAATCGTTGGAAGCCTTGCACACGCCAGCGGCGAGCCGGGGATGGTGGTGGGGAATTTACGATCGCACGCAGTGGGTGCTGGGAGTTTCGCTGCTGAACTTGTTTCCGTTGCCGCGCGAGGCTGGGTTCCGGCCGAGTTTCGCTTACGCAGGTGAGGCGGTGGATCGCGGATACAGCGTGCTGGTTTTTCCTGAAGGACGGCATACGGTTGATGGCAAGATGAATCCATTTCGCACGGGGATTGGACTGCTGGCAAATAATCTAGGCATACCGGTGCTGCCGATGAGGATTCGCGGGTTGTTCGAGGTGAAACAGGCGGGGAAAAAGTTTGCGCCGCCTTGGACGATTAGTGTGCGTATTGGCCAGCCTATGAAATTTCCAGTGGGATCCCCTCCGGAGCGGATTGCTCACGAGCTGCAGAGCGCGGTGGAGGCTTTGTAGTGGACCGTGTGAAGAGCGAGACGAGATCGTGCCTTACTCTTCATCTGTAGCCGCTTCTTCCCTGTGCGGGTCCGATTCGACTTGCACCTCCGGTAGTTTCGCATCGTGGAGGGCGTGATTGAGAGCTGGAAGATCTGCCGTCTTAAGCGCATCCCAGCGCTTCATCACATCCGATACGTCGTGCTCGGTTGTGGTGACGGCTCCAGACTGTGCCGTTGTGGGCTCGGCATCGGCCTGCCACACCTGACCGTATAACACCGTGACCTGACCGTTGGCTCGCGCTAGAGTCGCTTCGGCGGAGGGCGGCGCGAAGAAACCGGACGGAGCTCCAAGCACCGCTGTGAGCTTTTTCTGAAAAGCTTGCACGGAATCCTTGGTTGGACCGGTGGCTTGCTCGCTCAGTTTTTGCAGGGGCTCGCGAATCGATCCGGCTTGCATTACAGCCTTGGAGGTCTGGCTCAGGAGCGATGCCAGATGCATTTCGAGTTGGAATTTCTGATCGAGGCCGGCTGCGATGATCTTCACGCGTGGGTCCATCTTCACGATGAAGTTCGCAGTATAACTCTTTCCGTTTGCGGTGAGCCGGGCGGTATATGAGCCGGGCAAGGCCGTTGGGCCGAGCGGGTATCGAGGAGTGTCTCCGGAAATGGCGGAGATGGGATAGTCGTGTCGCGTGGAAACGGGCGCTGGATAGTGGAGATCCCAAACCCAACGGTGCATGCCGGCTTCTGTCGACAGAGACCGGAAAGGACGCAGCCAGTAGAGAGGGATTAGTTGTTTTTTCAGCTCCGCTTCGGTGGCTTCGGGTTTGTCCGCGCTGGAGAACTTGCGAACTAGCTGGCCGTGAGCGTCGAGGATTTCAAGAGTGACGGGTGCCGACGAGGCGCGTGCCAGGTAGTAGTCGATGATTGCACCATCAGGCGGATTGGCGGCAGCGGGCTCGTCGGGTGGAAGTGGGGTGTCGGTGTAGGTGTCACGCTGAACACGGTAGGCGGTCGCTGGAGTGAAGAGATGGGCGTCCGCGGCGACAAGCGAACCGGCAGCTTCGCGCAGCGGGGAAATGTCATCGAGAATCCAGAACGAGCGGCCGTGCGTGGCTACGATGAGGTCGCTTTCGTGAATCCAAAGATCGCGCATGGAGGTGTGAGGCAGGTTCAACTGCAGGGATTGCCAGTGATCGCCGTCGTCGAACGAAACCCATACGGAATTCTCAGTGCCGGCGAACAAGAGTCCTTTGCGGACCGGATCTTCGCGGACGGTGTCGACGGGACCAATTTCCGGAAGGCCGATGGTGATCAGCTTCCAACTCTTGCCGCCATCGTGCGTGCGGTAAATGTAGGGCTGCTCGTCGTTGATGCGGAAGCGGCTGACAGAGGCGTAGGCGGAGTCGTCATCAAAATGCGAGGCGCTGATCTGGGTGACTTTGCTCCAGGGAGTAAGCTCTTTTGGAGTAATGTCGTTCCACTTCTTGCCGCCGTCGCGAGTCTGCCAGACGAGTCCGTCGTCGGTGCCGGCCCAAAGCGTCTTGATGTCCTTGAATGAAGGAGCGAGAGCGTAGATTACTCCGCGCTGCTTCTCGGCGCCCTTGGGGATGAGAGTGCCTACGCTGGCGGGGACTCCGGGATTCTCGCGCGTGAGATCTGGACTGATGGCTTGCCAGGAGCTTCCCCCGTCGGAGGTTTTGAAAAGCACGTTGCTCGCGAAATAAAGAACGTGCGGGTCGATCGGCGAGAACATTGTGGGCTCGGTGCGGTCGGTGCGGTATTTGGAACTGCGAACTGGGATGGGAGTGACATTTTGAACCTGGCCGGTGGACCAGTGAAACTTCGAGACCTCGCTTCGGCCGCCACCGTAGATCACGTCAGGATCGAGTGGGTCTGGCGCGGCGTAACCGTATTCGATTACGCCCACGGGATGCCACTCGCGATAGGTGACGGCGCCGTCGTTGCCGCGGCTGGAGACGCAGACGGAGCCGCTTTCCTGTTGGCCTCCGCAAACCCGATAGGGGAACGTGTTGGTTACGGCTACGTGATAAATCTGCGCGGTGGGTTGGTTGTACCAGGAACTCCAGCTGGCTCCGCCGTTCACGGTTATGATCGCGCCCTGGTCGCTGACGATAAGGATAATGTTGGGATCGTTGGGATTGATCCAAAGATTCTGATAATCGTCACCGCCGGGGGCGCCGCGGAATCCGGACCAGGTCTTGCCGCCATCGGTCGACCTCATGGTTACGGTGCTGGCGCAATAAACGATGTCTGGATTTTTGGAATCAACTCGGGGGATGGCTAGATCGCCGCCTCCGATGCGGCCGGAGGGACGCGGATCATCCGTTACTTTGGACCAGCTGTCTCCGGCATCGTCGGAACGGTAGACGGCGAGTGGACCCGAGGCGATGGCGATTGTGGCGTAGAGACGGCGGGGATCGGTGGGAGCGATAGCGACGTAGATTTGTGAGAGATCTTTGGGAAGGCCGTTCGAAAGAGGATGCCAGGTGGCGCCGCCGTCGGTTGATTTGAACAATCCGCCACCGGTACCGTTGAATTCGTTGTTGTCCTCCCATGGACCCTCGCGCGCTTCCCACATGGAGGCATAGATTACGTCGGGATTCGAGGGATCAATCTCTACGTCGGAGGCTCCGGTGTTCTCGTCTTTGGTGATGACTTTTTGCCAGGTCTGGCCGCCGTCGGTGGAACGGAAAAGGCCGCGCTCTTCATTGGGGCCGTAGGGATGCCCGAGCACGGCAGCGAAGACTCGATTGGGATCGCGAGGATCAATGGCGAGGGCGGGGATCTGGAAGCCGTCGCGCAGTCCGAGGTGAGTCCAGGTTTTTCCGGCGTCAGTCGATTTATAGATTCCGTTACCCACCGAGAGGTCGGGGCGATGCAGGCCCTCGCCGCTGCCGACATAAATGATGTTGGGATTCGAAGGAGCTACGGCGATGGCACCGATCGACTGGGTAGACTCATGGTCGAAGATCGGCGTCCAGATGCGGCCGTAGTCGTCCGACTTCCATACTCCTCCGTTGACCTGTCCGATGTAAAAGACGCCTGGCTGGCTGGGAACGCCGGTGGCGGCCCGGGTGCGGCCTCCGCGAAAGGGGCCGATCATGCGCCAATGAAGGTCCTGGTACGTATTTTCCGGAACTTGCTGCGCGGTGCTTGATCCAATGGAAAAGAAAAGCGAGATGCAGATGAACAAACGAACGAATGCGATGGATTTGAACACGGAGCCCCCTTACCGGTGAACGCCAAACCTGACAGCATAAACTAAAACGCGCAGTGATGGACGCCGGTGCGGTGTGGATGGCGAATTCTAGCTAATCTCGGCTAGAGTCTTTGGCAAGCTCCCAGCTTTCGGGGCCGGAGTAGCTCCCGATTGGCTGGCGACCCAGGCGCCGACGCGGTTGGCGCTGTCATTGATTTGTGCGAGCGGCGTACCGCGGAGATATCCATGCACCAAGGCGGCGGTGAACGCATCGCCTGCGCCGACGGTATCGGCGACCTTCACCTTGAAGCCGGGGTGTTCGCTCCGTTCATTGGCGGATACCAGGAGGCTGCCTGCGTTGCCGCGCGTGACGCAAACCAGCTTCAATTCATGCGAAGACAACAATTGTCGAGCGGAGTCTTCCTCGCCGCGATTCTCCAGTTCGAAGGAGCGCATGATTATTGGGAGTTCCTCGTGGTTTAGTTTGACGACGGTTGCGAGCTTCATCGATTCAGCGAGGATCTCCACGGTATAGAAGTTCTGACGGAGGTTGACGTCGAAAATTCGCACTGCATCTTTCCGCGAAGCCGCTAGAAATCTGCGGATGGTTGTGCGACTCCGCTCCGACCGTTGCGCGAGCGATCCAAAGCAGACGGCGTCGGCCTGTTGTGCGAGGTTCTGCCATTGTGGCGTCCACTCGAGAAAATCCCAGGCGACTGACTCGGAGATTTCAAAGCGCGGCTGACCGGTACGGTCCACTTCCACCTTCACGGTTCCCGTGGGATGGTCCGTATCCTTCTGAATGAACTCGGTGGAGAGGCCGAGTTCTCCGAGGCGATGGATCGCGTCCAGGCCTAGGGAATCCTGACCCAGACGGCTGGCTGGAATTCCTTCATCGCCGAGCAAAGACGACATGTAGGCGAAGTTGGCCGGTGCTCCGCCTAGCCGCTCGCCGGCAGGAAATAAGTCCCAAAGCAGTTCGCCCAGACCTACGACGATGTGTCGTTTGCTCAGCATGGAGGTTTCCGCGGTGTCGCGGCCGGTTGCGGGAACGGGCGAACTGGCAGAGAATCGGGGGGCGCGCATCGAGATCGAGGCATAGGGCAGTCTCGCGGCGGAGTCAGCTCACCTTAGAGGTCACAATTGCCATGATGCGTTCCCTTTATTCCAAGACCTATTCCAACAGCTGGGTAGGGCTGGTCACGGTGCTCCTGGCGCTGGGTTCACAGGATAGCGCAAGTTTGCCGTTTGGGGCTTGGCGTCGTGTTTCGGAAACTCCAGTGATCTCGCCGCAAGGGGATGGATGGGAATCGGCGGATACCTTCAATCCTTCAGTGGTTCTGCGCGATGGCAAAATCGTCATGCTCTACCGCGCCCAGGACAAGGGCGGCACCTCGCGTCTGGGCTATGCGGAGAGTAGGGATGGTGTCCACTTCACGCGGCGGAGCGAACCAGTACTTTCTCCTGAAAAGGATTACGAAAAAGATGGAGGAGTCGAAGACCCGCGGCTGGTTCGGTTCGGAGACACCTATTATCTGACTTACACCGGCTACAACAAGAAGGATGCGCAATTGTGTCTGGCGACTTCGCAGGATCTGATCCACTGGGAACGGAGAGGCGTGATTCTTCCGGCTTACAAGGGACGCTGGAACGTTCGCTGGACGAAGTCGGGGGCGATCGTGCCGGAAAAAATTGCCGGCAAGTACTGGATGTATTATCTCGGAACAACTCCGGACAACAACGACCAGATGGGGCTGGCATCTTCGACTGATCTGCTGCACTGGACGGACGCGACTGATGGGCCAGTGTTGCCGGTGCGCGCGGGGAAGTTTGATTCTCGCGTGGCTGAACCCGGGCCTGCGCCCATCATGACGCCGAAAGGAATTGTTCTTATCTTCAACGGTGCGGACGACAAGCTCGTGTACCGTACCGGCGTAGCGGTGTTCGACCGAAACGACCCGCGCGTCGTGATCTCGCGCACGGAGGATGGGGTTTTCGCTCCGGAGAAACCATGGGAGAAAGTGGGCCAGGTTCCGAATGTCGTTTTCGTGGAAGGGATGGTGCGCCAGGGCAAACGGTATTTGTTCTACTACGGGGGCGCGGACACTAACGTTGGCGTGGCGGAAGCGCCGGTGATTCCGTGAACGAGCGCGCTGCCTAATTTAGATGGAGGCTTCCGGCATGAGGAAGGCTGTGTCACGCTTAGCTGCGGTTTTGGTTGGTGGATTCTTTTTTGGTGCGAGCGCTAGCGCGCAGACGGCTTCCCGTACTTTGGATGCGGAGGGTCACGCTTGGTGGCAGCACGCGGTGTTTTATGAAATTTATCCCCGCAGCTTTGCGGACAGCAATAATGACGGCGTTGGCGATCTGAAGGGGATTACCTCGAAGCTCGACTACTTGAAAGATCTGGGAGTGGATGCAATCTGGATTGCGCCGTGTTTCCCTTCACCCCAAGTGGACTTTGGTTACGACGTCTCCGATTACCAGAATATTGATCCGATGTACGGGACGCTGGCGGACTTCGATGTGCTGGTGAGCGAGGCCAAGAAGCGGGACATTCGCATCGTTCTCGACTTGGTGGTGAATCACACCTCCGATCAGCACAAGTGGTTTCTGGATTCGAAATCGTCGCGCACTTCGGCGCATCGGGATTGGTATATCTGGCGCGATGGGAAAGGGCCGGGAGAGCCTCCGAATAACTGGGTTTCGACGTTTGGAGGGTCGGCGTGGAAATTCGATCCGGCCACGAATCAGTACTACTACCACTATTTCTATGCCGAGCAGCCCGACCTGAACTGGCGCAACCCGGCGGTCAGGGATGCGATGTTCAATGTCACGCGCTGGTGGTACAAGCGCGGGGTAGCGGGGTTCCGGCTGGATGCGGTGGATACGCTGTTTGAGGACCCGGAACTGCGCGATAACCCGATTCTGCAGCCTGGCACGAACCATTTCGGAGATCCGATCGAACAAAATAAATACAACACGAAGTTGCCCGAGGTGCACGATGTCTTGCGTGGGTTGCGGAAAGTGGCGGATGAGAGCAACGCGGTCTTAGTCGGCGAGACTTGGACGGCTGACGTGGCTGAACTCAGCCGCTACTACGGCCAGAGCAACGACGAACTGCAGTTGCCCATGGATTTTCTTTTCACGACGGTGAACAAGCTGTCTCCGGCGGAATTCCGCAAACAGATTGCGGCGGTGGATGGGGCTTCGGGCTGGCCCACGTTTGTGATCAGCAACCACGACATTGTGCGGTCGTACGACCGCTACGGCGATGGTGTGCACGACGACCAGATCGCGAAGCTGATGGCGGCGCTGTATCTCACGTTGCGCGGGACTCCGATCATGTATTACGGGGAGGAAATCGGAATGAAGACTACGCCGCCGACGCGCAAGGAGGATGTGAAGGATCCGATCGGGCGCACGGGATGGCCTGAGGAAAAGGGACGGGACGGCGAGCGCACACCCATGCAATGGGACGGCAGCGAAAATGCGGGTTTTTCGAAAGGGACGCCGTGGCTTCCGGTGCCCGAGACTTTCAAGACGCACAACGTGGCAGATGAATCGAAAGATCCGAATTCCGTGTTGGAGTTCTACAGGAAAGTGCTCAAGCTGCGACATACGAACCCGGCGTTGCTCGAGGGAAGCTACACCGCGGTGAATGAGAGTGATGCGAACGTGCTGTCTTACCTGCGTGTATACAAAGCACACGGCGTCGTGGTCGCGCTCAATATGTCGAACGAGCCGCAGAAAGTGAAGCTCGAGCTGAAGAGCAAGGGTTTTGCTTCAGCTGCGAGGCTGCTCGCGACTGGAGAATCGAGCGCCAAGGGAGATGAGGTTTCGCTTGAGCCCTTTGGCGTGTTTATCGGCCAGCTTGCGAAATAGGGCGGGCATCGGAATGGCATGGACGGCTTATTCCTGGGCTCGCTCCCACGATTTGGAGCGGGAGATCGCTTCGTTCCAGCGCTGTCGCAAGGTATCCACTTTAGACCGCGGCAGGCGGGGTTCGAATCGGCGTTCCTCGCGCGGCATTTCATAAACTGTCTGCAAGTCCTTCCAAAAACCGACACCCAGACCCGCCAAGAAAGCTGCGCCAAGCGCGGTCGTCTCCGTCATGGCCGGGCGCACGACGGGGACGCCGAGAATGTCTGCCTGAAATTGCATGAGAGCATCGTTGGCGGAAGCGCCGCCATCTACGCGCAGTTCTTTGAGCGGAGTGCAGGTGTCGGTTTGGACTGCGTCCATTAGATCGGCGACCTGGTAGGCGATGCTTTCGAGGGCAGCGCGGGCGATGTGACCTGCGTTGCTGCCTCGGGTGATGCCGAAGATTGCGCCGCGCGCGTAGGAATCCCAATGGGGAGCGCCGAGGCCCACGAAGGCGGGGACGAAGTACACCCCGCCGTTGTCGGGAACTGAATTCGCCAGGGCTTCCACTTCCGACGATGTGCGAATAATTCCCAGGCCGTCGCGCAGCCACTGGATCACGGCTCCGCCAACAAATACGCTGCCCTCGAGTGCGTAGTCGGTCTTGTCGCGAATTCTCCAGGCCACGGTTGTAACCAGCCGATTCGTGGACGGGATGGCGCGATTGCCTGTGCTCTGCAGCATGAAGCATCCAGTGCCGTAGGTGTTCTTGGTGAGGCCGGGACTGGTGCATCTTTGCCCGAACAACGCGGCTTGCTGATCTCCCGCGATGCCTGCGATGGCGATGCTATTCAAGCCAGGGACGGAAGTCACTTCTCCGTAAACTTCACTGGAGGGCCGAACCGCGGGCAACATCGCCGCGGGGATTCGGAAGAGATCGAGAAGGTCGTTATCCCAGCGGCCGGAGTGAAGATTAAAAAGCATAGTGCGGGAGGCGTTGCTGGCGTCAGTGATGTGTACGCGGCCGCCGGTCAGTTTCCAAACGAGCCAAGTGTCGACGGTGCCAAATGCGAGACGGTCCGCTTCGGCAAGTTGACGGGCGTTGGGGACGTGTTTGAGGATCCAGGAAATCTTGCTGGCGGAGAAATACGCGTCGATCAGCAAGCCGGTGCGCTGCTGGATCAGATTTTCGTGGCCCTGCGCCTTTAGTTGCTGGCAAAAGGCGGCGGTGCGGCGGTCCTGCCACACAATGGCGTTGTAGATGGGCTTGCCGGTGGTGCGATCCCAGACGATTGTGGTTTCGCGCTGGTTGGTGATGCCGATGGCGGCGACGTCCCTGAGCTGTGCATTGGTTTTCGCCAAGGCTTCCAGGGCAACGGCGATCTGTGAGGCGGCGATTTCTTCGGGATCGTGCTCGACCCATCCCGGCTCGGGAAAGATCTGTTTGAACTCGCGCTGGGCCACGGAGCGGACTGCGCCGTTATGGTCGAACAGGAGGGCTCGGGAACTTGTTGTGCCTTGATCGAGAGAGAGAATGAAAGGCAAGAGGCCTCCTGTTTTTGCAGTCTAGCAAGAATTGAGGGCAGCCTGAGGTTTCGGTTTTCCGGAAGCTGATTCTCCACGGGTCGGCTGGTGGACTTGAGGGACGGGTTACCAAGAATGGGAGAGGCGACGTTTTTCCTTGACAGGGAGGGTGCGGCCTGTAAGATTGAGAATATTTATTCAATGATATGAATAAATATTCATGATGAATAAAGCCCTGCGACAGAGAGCCGTTCTGGAAACCTTGAAGCAGGGGCCGGTAGCCAATCAGGAGGACTTGCAGCGGGCGTTGCGCAAGCGGGGATTCAAGGTTGGGCAGGCGACGCTGTCGCGGGATATTCACGACCTGAACCTGAGCAAAACGGCGGCTGGTTACGCATTGCCACAGGGCGAAGGTGCTGCCGGTTTGGCTCTGCCGCCGGTGCACCGGTTGGTTCGCGAGTTCGTGCTGGATGTGCGGCCGGCGCAGAACCTGCTGGTGGTGAAAACCATTATCGGAAGCGCGCAGCCGGTCGCGGCGGCACTCGATGAACAGGAGTGGGAGGGAGTTGTGGGAACGATTGCCGGGGACGACGCGATCCTGATTGTTTGTCCTGATAAGGATGCTGCAAAGAAGGTTGCGGTGAGGATCGAGGAGATGCTGGGCTGATGTCGGCGAAGCTCAAGAGCGCGGTGCTGGGAGCGAGCGGCTATTCGGGACTGGAGTTGACGCGCATTCTCGATCGCCATCCGCGACTGGAGAAGCCTGTGCTGCTGCGGCGCGAGGGCGGCAGCGATGGTGCGAAAGATTTGGCCGAGGTTTTTCCCGAGTTGTCCGGCAATGGAGGGTATCCGTTGCGGACGCTCTCGTGGCCGGAACTGAAACGGCAGGGTGTGCAGTTACTTTTTCTCGCTACGCCACATGAGGCGTCGCGGTCCCTGGTGCCGGAAGCGGTCGCGCAAGGTTTGCGGGTGATCGACTTGAGCGGGGCATGGCGACTGAAACGAGTAAAACATCGTGCCATCTACTCGTTTCAGGATGCGGACGCAGTTACAGCCGAAGAATTGACGGCGAAGGCGGTTTATGGCTTGCCTGAGTTGAACGGAGACTGCGTTGCAGCGGCTCAACTGGTGGCGAATCCCGGGTGCTATGCGACCTCTGTGATTCTGGCATTGGCGCCGCTGCTCAAGGCGGGGCTCGTTGATCGGGAGCATGGAATTATCTCTGACTCGAAGTCGGGAGTGTCGGGCGCAGGCAAGGCGCCTACGTCGCGTACTCATTTCGTTTCAGTGGCGGACAATCTTTCGGCTTATTCAGTGTTCAATCACCGGCATATGGGAGAGATGGTGGAACAGTTGGGGCTCGATGATACTGAGCTGACTTTCACACCGCATCTGTTGCCGATTCCGCGCGGGATTCTGTCGACCATCTATGTGAATCTGAAGCGGGCGATGAAACCGGAGGAAGTGGAATCCTGTTTGCGTGATTTTTATTCGGGCAGACATTGGGTGAGAGTGTTTGCGACGCCACAACTGCCCCAGCTGCAGTTTTCGCTGCACACGAACTATTGCGATCTTGGATTTTGCCTGGCGGAAGATGGCCGGCGGCTGGTTCTGGTTTCCTGCGTGGACAATCTGCTGAAAGGCGCGGCAGGACAGGCTGTGCAGAACATGAATCTGATGTACGAGTGGGAAGAGCGGGAGGGTTTGCAGTGACGATTGTGGTGAAAATTGGCGGAGCGGCAATTGAGGATGCTGCGATATTGCGCAAGTGCGCGCAATCGATTGCGGAGTTGGCGCAGGACGGCCACCGCGTTGCCGTGGTTCATGGCGGCGGCAGCGCGCTGACCCGCATGCTGAACCGACTCGGGAAGAAGAGCGAGTTTGTAGACGGGTTGCGGGTCACCGATGCGGAGACTCGGGACACCGCGCTCATGGTGTTGGCTGGGATCATCAACAAGAAACTGGTGGCGGCGATTCAGTCGGCTGGGATGCCGGCCATCGGGTTCTGCGGCGGCGATGGTATGACGTTCCGCGCCCGAAAGAAGTTCGTTCACGGCCGCGATTTGGGGTTTGTGGGCGAGATTTGTTTTGCGGAGCCCTGCTGGATCGAGGCGCTGTGGCAGCAGGGTGGAATTCCGGTATTGGCTTCGCTGGCGTTGGGCGCGGACGGCGAGTATTACAACGTGAACGCCGATGAAATGGCGGCATCGTGCGCCGCAGCTTGCCACGCCAACGCTCTGATCTTTCTCACAGACGTGCCCGGAGTGAGAGACGCCGAGGGAAGCGTGATGCCGTGGCTGAGCACGAAGCAGGCGGCTGAGTTGGCGGCCGGTTCGATCATTAGCGGAGGCATGTTGCCGAAGTTGCAGGCTTGCGGGCAGGCGCTGAAACAGGGCGTGGGGCGAGTGAGAATTCTGCCGGCAAACGAGGCGGATCTCCTGCCGCAGTTCTATTTGACCAAGCTGTCGTGTGGTACGGAGGTCACTTATTCATGAGTCAGTCAGTCGCTGCCGGCCACAGATCGCAATCGGCGGGTATGCAGGTTCAGAAGAAGGAGTCAACGTTGAATACGCATGTGCAAGGCAGAGTGGCGGCCGCTCCCGAGAGAGTGCCGCAAGTGTTTTGGTGTCCGGATCTGGTCTCGACTCGCGATCTCGGTCCCGCTGGTGTGGATGCGGTTTTGCATCTGGCCGGAGTGATGAAGGCGCGTCCGGCTGATTTCCGGAGGGCGCTTACAGGCAGGCAAATTGCGATGTTTTTTGAGAAGCCCTCTTTGCGCACGCGGCTTACTTTCGAAGCGGGAATGGTGAGCCTGGGCGGTACGGCGATGTTCGTCGATCAGACTCACGAGCGGCTTGATGCTCGCGAGAAGTTGAGCGACGTGGCGCACAATCTGGAACGCTGGGTGGATCTGATTGTGCTCCGCACGTTCTCGCAGCAGACCATTGAGGGCATGGCGCAACACGCGTCGGTTCCCGTGATTAACGCGCTCAGCGATCTGGAGCATCCGTGCCAGGCGTTGGCTGATTACCTCACGCTGATGGAGCGGTTCGGAGATGTTAAGGATCGTTGTCTGGCTTATGTGGGTGATGGCAACAATGTGGCGCACTCAGTCTTGCTTACTTGCGCGTGCCTGGGATCGACGATTCGTGTGGCGACTCCGGTAGGCTATGCGCCTGATCCGCAGATTGTCGCCGATGCTCGGGAAATTGCAGAAGAGACCGGCGCCGAGATTCAGTTACTGACCGACCCGCACGAGGCGGTTGCCGGAGCTGATGCGATTTACACGGATGCCTGGACCAGCATGGGGCAGGAGCGGGAAGAGGATGAGCGAACTAAAATCTTTCCACCGTATCAAGTGAATGCGGAACTCATGGCGGAGGCCGCGCCCCACGCGGTGTTTATGCACTGCCTGCCGGCGCACCGCGGATTGGAAGTAACCGACGCCGTGATCGATTCGCCGCAGTCGGTGGTCTTTGAGCAGGCGGAGAACCGCCTGCACGCGCAAAAGGCGATTCTCTATTTGCTGCTGGGCGGCGGCGATCGCCTGCCCGCAAGGAGTGCTCATGCCTGAAAAAGTTGTGCTCGCTTACTCGGGAGGGCTCGATACCTCCATCATTATTCCGTGGCTCAAAGAAAATTACTCTTATAACGTCATCGCCATGGTCGGCGATGTAGGCCAGGGCGACGACATTGAAGCTGTTGTTGAAAAAGCGTACGCCACGGGCGCGAGCAAGGTGATCGTGGAGGATCTCCGCGAGGAGTTTCTGACTGGATACGTGTTTCCCGCGCTGCGGGCGGGTGCGGTGTACGAGCATAAGTATTTGCTGGGCACGTCGCTGGCGCGGCCCGTGATCGCGAAACATCAGGTCGAAGTGGCTCTGCGCGAGGGAGCGACGGCGGTGGCGCATGGCTGCACGGGAAAAGGAAATGATCAGGTTCGTTTTGAATTGACTTATCAGGCCCTGGCGCCTGAGTTGAAAGTGATTGCGCCTTGGCGGGAGTGGTCGCTGAAATCCCGCGAAGATTGCCTGGATTACGCGGAGCAGCACGGTATTCCGGTGGCGGCGAGCCGCGAGAAAATCCATAGCCGGGACCGCAATTTGTGGCACCTGAGCCACGAAGGCGGAGAACTGGAAGATGCCGCGAATGCGCCTCTGCCGACAACCTGGCAGATGACGCGCTCGCCGCAGGAAGCTCCTGATAAGGACGAGAAGGTGACGATCGGCTTTGAGAAGGGGATTCCGGTCACGGTCGACGGCATGAAGCTTGATCCGGTCTCGCTGGTCGAGTTGCTGAACGAGATTGGGGCGCGCAACGCAATCGGCCGCGTGGATCTGGTGGAGAACCGCTTTGTGGGAATCAAGTCGCGCGGGTGTTACGAAACGCCCGGGGGGACGTTGCTGATTGCGGCGCATCGCGAGTTGGAAGCTCTGTGTCTTGAGCGCGAAGTTGCGCACTTCAAACAGCACGTGGGGCTGAAGTACGCCGAGCTCGTCTACTTCGGATTGTGGTTTACGCCTCTGCGTGAGGCGCTGGACGCTTTCGTCGAAAGCACGCAGGCAGAGATGACCGGCAGCACGACGTTGTCTTTATATAAGGGAAACGTTTCGGTGGTGAGCCGGCAGTCGGAGCACTCGCTCTACCGTACCGACCTTTCTTCTTTCACCATGGGCGATGGTTACGACCAGAAAGATGCGGCGGGCTTCATTCGAATCCTCGGACTGCCTTCGCGCACGCGGGTGCGGGCTCGCGTGGAGGTTGCGCGATGAAGATGTGGTCGGGCAGATTCCGGCAACCACTGGATCCGCAATTCGAACGGTGGCAGCGATCGTTTGACTTCGATCGCCGGATGCTGAGTTACGAGCTGGCGGCCAGCGGGGCCCATGCTCGCGCTCTGAAAAACGCCGGGGTTCTGTCGGCAGATGAACTTATCAGCATTCTGGAAGGGTTGCAGCAGATTGGTGAGATGGCCGCAAGTTCCAAAGGTTTTATCGACGATGACGAAGCTGAGGATGTGCATCATTTTGTCGAGAAACAGCTGGTCGCGCGGATCGGCGACCTGGGATACAAGTTGCACAGCGGGCGCAGTCGCAACGAGCAGATTGCGACCGATCTGCGTCTTTATGTGCGGGCGGCGATTGATGAGTTGCGGAAGGAACTGGCGGAGGTCTGTGGGGTTTTCACCGACCGCGCCGAACAAGCCGGCAACGCCGCGATGCCCGCTTATACACATTTGCAGCATGCGGAGCCGGTGCTGGTGGCGCATTGGTTGCTGGCTTATGTCGAAATGTTTTTGCGGGATGCGGACCGGCTTGCGGATTGCCGGAAGCGCCTTAACGTTTGTCCGCTGGGATCGGGCGCGGTAGCCGGTGCGACTTTGTCGCTCGATCGGGCGTTCATGGCAGACGAGCTTGACTTCGCTGGTCCGACTGCGAACAGCATCGATGCCACCAGCGACCGCGATTTCGTTCTTGAGTTCGTCAACGTGCTTTCGCTGCTGGGGCTGCACTTGAGCCGGTGGGCGGAGGAAATGATTATTTTCTCTTCGCAGGAATTCGGCTTTGTGCAGTTGCCTGAGGCTTATTCCACGGGCAGCAGCGCGATGCCTCAGAAGAAGAATCCGGATTTTTTGGAGTTAGTACGAGGCAAGACCGGGCGCGTAATCGGAAGCGCGACGACTCTGCTGGTGGCTCTAAAAGGCTTACCTCTGGCTTACAACAAAGACTTGCAGGAAACGCAGGAGCCCTTGTTCGACGCCGCCGATACGGTACTTGGAATGTTGCCGCTGGTCGCCGGATGGATGAAAGCGGTGGAGTTTGACCACGAGCGTATGAACGAGGCGGCGCAGTCCGGCTTCATGAATGGGTGGGCGGCGGCGACTTACCTGGTCAAGCGCGGTGTTCCTTCCCGGCTCGCTCACGAGCAGATCGGAAAGGCTGTGAGACTTTGCGTAGAAAAGCAATGCGAGATTCAAGATTTAGCGCTGCAGGAGTTGCGTACGGTGAATCCTGCATTTGACGAGAGTTGTTATGACTGTCTGAAACTGGCTTCGGTGCTGGCGATCCATGATGTTGTCGGCGGTACCGCGCCGGCCCGGGTGCGGCAGGGGATTGGAGCGGCGAGGAAGAGAATTGAATCCCTGCGCGAGGAGGTCAACTTCCATGCGCACGCGTAAAGCCATTTTGCCCGATGCGAAGCACATCCACGATCTGATTGCCAGCTATTCCGGCGATGGCACTTTGCTGCCCCGCACGCTGGCGGAAATTTGCGAGAACGTGAGGGACTTTGTGGTTCTAGAACATGAAGGCCGCATCATTGGATGCGGCGCCCTGCATCTTTACGGCACGCATCTGGCCGAGATCCGCTCGATCACGGTGGGACCCAGAGCGCAAGGGCAAGGTGGCGGCAGCCGGTTGATGAAGGCTCTGATGGCTGAAGCTAAACGGCATCGAGTGGATTGCATCTGCCTGTTCACGCGGGCTCCGGAGTTTTTTGCGCGACAGGGATTCGAGATGGCGCGACGAGAAGATCTTCCCGACAAGATTTACAAGGACTGCCACGTTTGTCCCAGGTTTCACAACTGCGACGAGGTCGCCATGGTGCGGGGTAAGCTTCCGGCGTTTGCCATCCTCCCAGAGCCGGCAAACTGGCTGGTAAGGATCCAACCTCAGCAATAAAGCGGAAACGTGAACTAACGATAGTCTCTAATCCTTTGGCGAAAAGCGACTGTCCTTCGAGCGCGTTTACCGGAGGGCACTCCGCGATGCTATGATCGGTTGGTGACAAGGCTGAAATCCCTGATCACAGGTGGACAATCAAGCCATGGCAATCGTTGCTCCCGGCAGTTCCACGACTTCGTCGGCTTCCCAAGCTTCAACGTCGTATACAGTGCCGCTGGCGATAGTGACTACGCTGTTCTTCATGTGGGGCTTTCTTACCTGCCTCAATGACATTCTTGTCCCACATCTGAAACCAATTTTCGACTTAAATTACACGCGCATCATGCTGATTCAGTCCGCTTTCTTCGGAGCATATTTTCTATTCTCCATACCTTCGGCGAAGATCATTGACTGGATTGGATATCAGCGATCCATGGTGCTGGGCCTGCTTACCATGGGGTTGGGCGCCTTCCTGTTTGTGCCTGCCGCCAGTGTCCCGTCGTATCCGCTGTTCTTAGCGGCACTGATTGTCTTGGCTGCGGGCATCACCTGCCTTCAGGTGGCGGCTAATCCTTACGTGACAGTGCTGGGCAAGCCCGAGACGGCGTCGAGCCGCCTGAACCTTACACAAGCGTTTAACTCGCTCGGAACCTTTCTGGCGCCTTTCTTCGGCGGTCTCCTGATTCTGACTGCCGCGCCAAAGACCATGGAAGAGATACGGGCGCTGGCGCCCGATGCCCTGCAAGCTTATCGCTTACATGAAGCGGCGACGGTCAAGACTCCCTACGTGGGCTTGGGCATTGCGCTGGTGTTGCTGGCGATTGCCATCGGCAGTTTTAAGTTGCCGAAAATTCCTCACGCTCAGCACCAGATTGGCGAAAAGGTGAACGACTCCATCTGGAGGCATCCCAACTTGATCTTTGGCGCAATCGCCATTTTCGTGTACGTGGGCGCAGAGGTCTCCATCGGGAGTTTTCTGGTGAATTATTTCAGCCAACCAGATATCGGTGGCCTCACCGAAAAGGTTGCGGCCAGTTATGTTGCCTTTTACTGGGGCGGAGCCATGGTGGGACGTTTCATCGGGTCCGGGCTGTTGCAGAAGATGAAGACCGGGCATTTGCTTGGCATCTGCGCAGTGTGCGCTGCCGCCCTCGTGACGATTTCCATGATCAGCTCGGGACACTTCGCCATGTGGAGCATCATCCTGGTCGGGTTCTTCAATTCCATTATGTTCCCGAGCATCTTCACGCTGGGCGTGGCTGAGCTTGGCCCGCTTACTGGGGATGGCTCCGGGATCATGATCATGGCGATTGTTGGCGGAGCGATTATCCCACTGGCGCAAGGCGCGGTGGCCGATAGCGTTGGAATTCACCACGCCTTCTTTCTTCCTGTGATCTGTTATCTCTATATTCTGTTCTTCGCGCTGAGCGGTTCGAAACCCAACAGCGAACGGCAGGCGCGAACGTAGGAGCCAGCACACAGCCTGCTTTGGCTTAGGCTGTCGCGAGGCCGGGCTTTTTCCCTGCGCCCTCGAAGTGGGCTTCGATCTCTTCGAGCGTCTTTCCTTTTGTTTCCGGCAGGAACGCGGCGGCGGTGATGAAGTAGATTACCGTGCACGCCGCGAATCCCCAGAACATGGTGGCGTAGCCGTACTTGCCGACCGTGGGCAGGAATATGGCCGCTATGGTCGTGGAAACCGCCTGGTTGAGCAGCAGTGCGACGCTCATGCCGTTGGAGCGAATGCGGGTCGGCATCAGTTCGGAAAGCGCCAGCCACACGCACACCCCCGGGCCGACCGCATAGAACGCCATGAAAACAAAAAGAGTGATGGCGACCCTCCATCCGCTGCGCTCGCTGGGCAAGGGAGTGATTAGCGCATTGTCGATTCTCAGAGGAGCCTGGCGCGCGGAATCGAGATCGCCGAAGGGATTGGAAAAGAAGGCTTTCACTTTGTTGTCCGGCACACAGCTTTCGCGTGTAATTTCGATTGGGGTCGCGGCGGTTTCGTCAGAACGCGCGGCCTTGGTCGCTGCGTGAAAGTCTCCATACGAATAGATGACAACTAAGGAGGTAGGCCGGCTGCCGATTCGCTGGGCAGCGTCTCCGCCTGCGCCGAGCAGGGTCTTGGCCAGCTTCTGGTCATAGGTGAGTGTGACCTTCTGATCGGCTGTGACCATGGACTGAACCGGGCTTCTCGAATCCACGCGCAATCGTTCCGTCTGGCGGAAGAGAAAGCCGGTGCAGACCAGCGAAACGATAATCCCGGACGTTCCTACCGACAGCAAAAACTTTCGCCCCTTGCGGTCTACCAGCATGACGCCGCCGATGGTCACCAGGAAGTTCACCACCGTGAAAAGAACATAGCCCCAATGAGCTTGAACATCGGAAAGGCCACTCTGCAAAAGAATATTCGTGTTGTAGCCAATGATGGAGTTTATGCCGGTGGCCTGGTTGCACGCGAGAATCACACAGGCCAGGACAAACGGGATCACATACTTTCGGCGCAAGAGCGATTCCTTCGCTGCGCCTCCGGTTGAGGTGCTGGCTTTTTCCGTGGCGGACGCTTGTTCTATTTCCTTAAGTTCGAGGTCGGCCTGCTCGGTGGCGCTGGAACGAAGGAGGGCGGCGTAAGCGGCATCGCGTTTACCGCGGCGGAACAGCCAGCGTGGGGACTCCGCTACCATGAGGCTGCCGATCACGAACAAGATGCCGGGCGGCAGCGAGACCCAGAAAATGCTGCGCCATGCTGTGTCTTTAAACGCGATGAGCCTGGCTGCGTCTCCGAGCTTTGCCACTTCGTCGACACGAAAACTGAAATACATCCCAACAAAAGCAGCGGCCGTGATGCCGAGGGTCAGGAGCCATTGGAAAATGCCCGTACCTTTGCCGCGGCTCGACGCCGATAG
>Ga0206878_10181_pt1 | contig 26812 bp, 28 predicted proteins | sample Alteio_BWOrgCont_8_FD_152621 | JGI IMG/M metagenome (GOLD analysis project Ga0206878, IMG submission 152621) | Enriched cells from forest soil in Barre Woods Harvard Forest LTER site, Petersham, Massachusetts, United States -... | ecosystem: Environmental > Terrestrial > Soil > Temperate forest >... | reverse complement strand
GGCGCTTCCGCTTAGCTGGTTAACAAGTCCGTCGTCTTGTGCAAAACAATGGCTGCTGGCCATCAGCAAAAGCGCGGTGATAATGAGGGCTTTCTTTATCCTTTTCAAGGGTTTAGATGATATTTCACAATAAAACTGTATCGACCTCAAAAAATTGCTTTGGCCTCTATTTTATTTTTGGGCAGATGCCAGCGGTTGCACAAGGAACCCGGTAATTTGCTGTTTCATTGTTCATTAATTTGGATATTTTTGATAATTAGTAAGTCAAAGCTTCCTGAACATCATATAAATAAAAATACCCAAAACTGTTATCATGATAAAAAAGATCAACCTCCTTCTCGCCACTCTCTTATTGTCAATTGCCGTTTATGCCCAGCCCGGCCCGGTGATCGTTCCGTCCTATGTAAAGCTTTTGCCCGACTCGGTTGAAAGCAGGCAACTCATCAGCGCATTGAATGGTTTTTTGCAGCAATCTACCAAACCCACTAAGGAAAACACGTTTGCGTTGCCGGCGTGCCTGCCGGAGACGGCTTCGCTGGTGGCCGAAATAAAGGGACAGGAAAATGGCAAAGGGCCCGACAAGGTGAATTTTTACAAATGCTATTTAACCAATTTAATGCCACTCGACAGCAACAACTATATCGTACAGCTGGCCTATATGGGTATGGATGGGTCGGCGCCTGTGGTAAGGATAAGCTTTAAATTGATGGCTCAAAAAATGAGTGGCCAGTTTTATTTTTACTCGCCCCTGCAACGAAATACCCTTAATTGGAAAAGCAAAACATACGGCAGTTTTACCTTTTATTACCAGATTTCGCTGGATAACACGCGCGCCGCCAATTATGCCAGAAAAGCGGCGGAGTTTGATGCGAAACTGCATGCACCCCAATACATTAACCACCTATATTTTGCCGGCGATTTGCAGGAAGCGCTCGCACTGCTGGGGATAGATTACAAAATGGACTACAACGGCTTTAGAAACGGCGATTTCTCGGCATTTGATAATGATATCGACCTGGATGTAATGGCATCCGATGACAAGGACGCCTATGCCTACGACCTCCACGACCTTTGGCACGACCGGCTGCACAAAACCATATCCGTTACCATTATTAATAAACCGGTTGACGAAGCCTGCGCATACCTCTATGGTGGCAGCTGGAATATCCCCTGGCCCGTTATATTTAAAAGATTTAAAGCGTTTATGGGCGATAACAAGGATTGGCTAACCGCCTTTACCGACAATAAAAACTTCGGCGAAAGCCAGGCCAATCACCTGTACGTGGCCTATGTTATTAACGCCCTTTTGGTACAAAAAATAGAAAAGGAAAAAGGTTTCCCGGGCGTTATCGAACTCCTTAGCTGCGGAAAACACGAAGACAGCAACGACAAATATTTTATAGCCCTCAATAAAATCATCGGCATTAACCGGGCAAACTTTAATGTGGAAGTGGGGAAATTGGTGGAAGGGGAAAGTGTGGAGTGAGGTACCTTATTAAATGAATTTCCTGGTTAACGATGCTATTCGAGCCCTTGTACTTGTTTGTCAATCATCCTTGCAATTATAATACTCAATATTATAATTACAAGGATAATTATAATTGTTTTTAGCACGCGGGTTTAAAATAACGCGGATAAGGGTAGTTATCCTACCTTCATTTAAGATATTTTAAACCAATACATATTCATCGCCCATTTAAGCGTCCACGCTTGAATGCCAGCATGTGTAAGCGTTTGGGCTTACACTAATGAGTGAGTTTTCCTGGTTTATACTCTATAGGTCCGATTGATGGGAAACGGGAGCGTAGGCGCTCACAATGGTTCCGATTCAAACGTTCACGTTTGGATCGGCGATTAGGCCAAATATTCACTCGACTCTTTGTGTTGTTTAGAACTATTTTATGCCAATTCAAGTTCTGTTAACTCTTTACCTACCTGTTTTAAGCCGGTTAAAATTTTCGCAACTTGCTTAGCCGATGGCTTTTTAACGCCTTTAATATAATGTGATAAAAGTGCATTATTCATACCTATACGCTGGCTTAATGCTTTTGCATTAATTATACCGTATGATTCAAAAAACGAAGGCAAATCATACTCCAATACTATATCGTCAAAAGTAATTGGATTCAGTTTGTGATATGCTGCATGTGCGTTATATGCATCCAAAATATTTTGCTTTAATTCAGCAAAGGCATTTCCGGTTGTGGCTATCACACCGTCCGCTTCCTCGGCATAAGCATCAAAGCCGGTATTGGTTTTACCGATGTTGAATTTGATTTTTTTGGTGGGTTTGTTCATTGTCAGCGTTTTTAAAGTGGAACTTATTTCAGTCCCGCTTGTTTCAAAAGTTTGTCAGCAATTCCGGTTCTCATTTCATTGCTTCCATGGTCTGGAAAGGTAATGGTTCCTTTTTTTGTAGGGTGAGCGAGTATCTTATGGCTTCCTTTTGCTTCCCTTTCCACGAACCAACCGTCTTTTGATTGGCGATAAGCAGTTGGTAGTGTACCTTTCATACCCCGTCCGTTTGTTTCATCCCCTATTTCGCGGGTAACGCTCAAATGAATTCGGGAACTGCTTTTTCATAAAGCAATTCATGTCGGCTCATATTCATTAATCTGTTCAGATATCGTTTAACTACTTCAATACTTTCTTTGCCGAGAGCTTCTTTTAAAACACGGTGAGCTATGTCGGGTTTATTTAATAATATAAGCACCTGGCCCTTCTCCATTAGGTCAAGTTCATATTTATTATCGCCCGGTTTTGACGAGCTGAGATCTTTGTCAATATCAGATAACGCACGATTATAACATGAATATGCCGAAATTGTATCGCCTTCAATTTCATAGTATTTACCTAATGTCATTTCAGTCGACCTATCATTTGGCTATCTTTTAATAATTAGCTTCGCTGTTAAGAATGCACTGTCGCGCTGATCTAACTCATCTTCAATGGCCATTTTTGTCTGGCATGGCCCGTGATAATTGCTGTCAATTGCAATTGCCTGGTTCAACAAGTCTAACACCTTCCTCAATGTGCTGTCGCGCAAACTTGGTGCAAAATCATCTTTGAAGTACAATTTGACGGCCTCGTTATTTAATTTTATCGCTTGTATGTTGATAGTTTTTGGCTCCGTTTTATTTTGAGCATTAGAACATCCATAACATAAAACAGATAGCCAAAGCAGTGTTATTAATGATATTTTCATTTGATTCAGGTTAACGAACGAAGGTAGTTAAAGTAATGAAAATACAACAATCGCGACTTTTCATATTCAGGCGAATATGATGGCCTGGCAAAAGCGATGGGACTACCCGTGCCTCGCTGACAGGTAACCGCCAAACGGGTAAAGGATACACCCTGAATTGATTTGCAAGTGCAGAGGTTGCTTCGTACCTCGCAATGAGCGACAGGGAGTTTGTTTATTATACCCCGTCCGTTTGTTTCACCGCTGTTCCACCCAAAAACGAACGAACACCTGATCAACCAGCCATATCTTTTGTCGGGAATTGATATGATTTAAAAAGAGCAATTGCAACGAATGATGTTTTGTTTATTCGTAGGGGCTACCCTTGTGGTCGCCCTAGCCCTTACGCAATCGGCATCATGTAATAACGGAAGATAACAGCAATTGATACGGCCTGTTGAGTTGCTATTGTTATGCAAGGGCGGCCACAAGGGCCGCCCCGACAGGATTGTTATACATTCGGGCGCGTGCGAAGCCCGGGTGATTTGCCCACCTCTATTATAAACCTTTTCCTTTACCACCGCCACCACCGCCGTTACCTGGCGAAGCCGGTGCAGGGGTTGCAGGGACAGGGGCGTTAGGGCTGGCCGGGTTGGCATCATCAGAGCCGTTACCATTATCCTGCGGCTCTTTTTCCTTCTTAAATTCAAGCTTACCAAATTTGTACATCAGGCTGATACCGAACGAGCGCAGCGGTATCTGGCGCAGGCTGCTTTGGTTAAAGTTAGGCCCGTAGGTTGTTGATTGTACATTTACATACTGGTTGAAAGGGTTGGCCGCAGTTAAGCCGATGCTTGCCTTTTTGTTGAATATTTGCTTCCGCACTGCAAAGTTGTAAAACAAAAACGCCGGGTTTGTCCCTTGTATGGTCCGCTGTGACGACCGGTAGTTGATGAAAAACTCGGCCGCCAAATCTTTTGCAAACTCGTAACTGGTGTTTAAATTAATGCGGTAAGTAAAGCCGCTTACCTGCGGACTGCCGGGGTTATCGGTTATCCTGTTGGCAAAAAACATATTGGAGCGGAAGGTTAATTTACCAACCGGCAGCGATCCGAATAAATTTACTCCTTCCGTTACTTCGCGGCCAATATTGTATTGCTGGGTAAGCGCCACGTTTGTATAAGTGGAGTCTTGAATGGTTAAATGCGAATAAACGGTAGTGAACGATTGCAGGTCATTGGTGTTATACCGGTAAAACCCGGCAACATAAATATTCGCTCCGTTGCCGAATGATTTGTTATAACCCAACTCAAAGTTATGGCCTAATTCCGGTTTCAGGTTAGGGTCGCCGGTGCTGATGTTATGTGGGTCGCTGATATTATAAAACGGGTTCAGCGAATTGTAATTAGGGCGCTGCAACCGGTATGAGTAGCTGAACTTTATGCTTTGTGTTTTATCCAATTTATGCGACAATACAAACGACGGCGCCAAAGTACCGTACGAAGGAATGATGGTATTTGGGAAATCGGACGTAGAGGTGGTGTATTCTTCCCTTAAACCGGCCTTTCCGTCAATAAAATTATTGAATAGCGAGAAGGTGGTCGACAGGTAATAAGCAAAAATTTTACGGCCATAGGTAAAGCTGTAGGATTGCAGCGGATTAAATTCGTAAACGCCATTGGTTAACGACTGGGTATTTACCGAGTTATCAATATTCTCAATAGTCGCCTTGGCGCCCGTTTCAATGGTGAAATTTTTGCTGATGGGTTGGGTATAGTCAATTGACACATCCGTTTCCTTATCCGTACCAGGATTGCTGCCGATGGATCCCACTGGCGGGAAAGTTACGTTGGTATAATCCTGCACCTGCGAATAGTCATTTGTATTTTTGCCGTAACTCTGGTTAAATAACACATCCAGTTCCTGGTCTTTATTGCTGAATGTCTTTTTATAAAACAGGCTGAAGTCGGTGGAGTTATCACTAAAACGACTGGTCGAATTATTAGTACTCAGGGTATCAAAAGAAAGGCCCTGGCCCGATAAAAAGGTGTTTTGTTTGTTATTAAGGTAGCCGCTGCTGTTATTGCCAAAATGGTTAAAGTTTATCGACGCGCTCAAAGCATCCTTAGGCGTAATATCCCAGTTAATGCTAAAGCCCGAACGGTAGCCACTTCGTTTAAAATTACTTACACCGTTTTGGTTTAAGGTGGTAACCGTATCGGGCGCTGCCGTATGCGACGTCCGCGACGATGAGCTTGGGGTAGCGCTGCTTAAGCTTTCGTTGCCGCTAAAAAATGCGCTTACGCCAATTTTCCCCTTTTTTGCATTGATATTAAAATTGCCGTTCTCAAGCCGTGTACCTGCCGAAAGGTTGAAGCTACCGTTTACACCCTGTATGTTATTATCCTTTAAAATAATATTGATAATTCCGCCGGTACCCGATGCATCATATTTGGCGCCGGGGTTGGTAATTACCTCTATGTTTTTTATCTGGCTGGCCGGAATAGCCTGCAATGCATCGGTAATGCTGGAACCAAAAATGGTAGATGGTTTCCCGTTTATCAGGAACTGGATATTGGTATTGCCCATCAGCTCCACGTTGCCATTAATATCAACCGATACCATCGGCACTTTTTGCAGCACATCCAAAGCAACGCCACCCTGGCTGGTCAAATCGTTTTGCGGGTTATAAACCAGTTTATCAATTTTATTTTCAACGGTGGGCGCATGCGCGGTGATCACCACGTCCTTTAACCGGTTTTGCACCGGTGCAAGCATTACATTGCCTAATGATACATTCCTGTTATTGCTGCTAACAATAACATGGGGGATAGTTAAAGTGGTATAGCCCAAAAATGAAACGGTTACATAAAAATCGCCATCAGGCACACCGTCAATTTTCAAATTGCCTTTCGGGTCGGTGCTGGCGCCGTTAAATGGCGATGTGGTGCCTTGTTTAAAAACACTCACGGTAGCATAATCCACCGGTATTTTTGTAGTGGCATCTATTACTTTACCGGTTATTTTACCAGCGTTATTTGCATTATTATTTTGAGCTTTAACACTTAAAGCAACTATTATTAAAAGAAAAACAGAACAAATACTTTTCATCGAAATATTATAAATATCATTAATGCTGCAAAATTGTGCCTAAAATTTGAATTAAAACTGAATTTAGCGTGGGGGTATTATAATTGTTACCGAATAAGTGTGATTGTTACAATATGGTGGCAGATAATATTAGGTTGTACGGAGGTGACGCTCATCCACAGGGCAATCAGATAAGGTATTTTGTGATCTTCTGATATATCAGTTAACAGTAAAAATGTTCATTTTTTTATCCAATGTGTACACCGGCGTTTGGCAATTCAACCTGCAATTTAACATTTGCCTGCAGCGCTTTAAAATACGCGCATCAGCGTATCAATGGTAACATTACTCACATTACTTTCCAGTTTGGATATCTGCGACTTTTGTACCCCTATGAGTTTGCCTAACTCTTCCTGTGTTAAATGGCGCTCCTGACGTGTTTGCTTAATAGCTTTTCCTATTAAATCCATTTGCAGTTCGTACTCAAACAAGTCTCTTTCAGGGGTTCCTGTTTCGCCGATAATTTTATCCTGAACTTCGTTTAAAGTGTATGTTTTCATTTCTTTTCAGGGTTGATCTGCTCTTTACTTTCAAAATATTTTAAGCGTGTTTGAATTGCCCGCTGTAATTCGTTTTCAGGTACTTTGCTTCGCTTCTTGATAAACCCATGCGTAGAAACTATAACAGATAAAAATCGAAATTATTAACGGCCGATTGCAGCCAGGGTGGTATTGGTATCTTTTTGAGAGGAGTTGTTTTGCTTCAGTACGCGCACTATCTGCACAAACCTGTTCATATAGGTATCGTCCATTGCGGTAATGGTAACGCCGTATTCTTTACCCGACGTTGAGTGTATAAATTTTATGCCGTCGCTGTTATTGCTATAAATAATACCAACATGGCCAATACGGTGACAGTGTTTTTTGGGGCTGGTAAATACAATGATGTCGCCCGGTTTTGCGTCTGCCAATTCAACCTTTTCGCCAATGTTGACAAATTCGACCGACGAGCGCGGAACGCTGAAGTTAAAACTCTTAAAAACATAACTCACAAAGCCGGAGCAGTCGAAGCCGACGTAAGGGTCGGAAGTTGCAGGCCGGTAAGGAACGCCGATCATCGATTCGGCAAAATGAACAAGGCTATCGCCCGATACGCTGTCGGTATTAAAGTCGGGACTAACCGGTTTTATTATATTTAAGTTAAGCGGCGGCGCAATTTGTTCTGATCGGTGAGATTTGGTTTTGTGGTGCGCGTGATGGTGCTTTGCTGCATAGGCGTTATTATCCAATGCTATAGCAAAGCAGATGAGAGTAATTAGGGTGGGAATGTATCTTCTCATTAACGAAGGGCAAGATATAAGATTTATTCATTCGAGCCTAATTTTTTATCAATTTTTTAAAAAAAGTTAAAACAACCTTATACTTTTAATTGTTATGGCAATTTATCTGCAAAAAGTGTTAAAAACGTCACCACTACGCGTTACGTTTACCTGTTATAGCGCAGCTTTCGTTTTCCTTGCTCATTTTCTGATATTTTCTATATATATTGCCATTCAGAATCGGTTGGCCGGTAAACGTAGTTTGCCCCGGTGGCCTGGTTTGTAATAACAGCCTGACTAACCCCTGCCGTTTCTTTTTTATAGTTTGTTTACAAGCTCGTCGGTACGTCTTAAATTGGGCGCCGATAGATGATTTAAGATATTTAGCTGCATGGAAATTTTTTCATACCTGGCCCTGTTCTTGCTGATAAGGCGCATACTCAAATCGTTCCAGTTTTCACCATTACGGGCAAAATGGGCGCCGCAATTTACTACGGCCCTGTGGCTAACCGTTGGCCTGTACGTGTTAGCAGTTTGTTGCTTAAACGACGCGTTACAGGCGCTAATGGCGGGCGCTGTTTTATTAGGGGCCATAACTTTCGCCGATCGGGAACCCGATTTTAGTTCGTTCAGTTCCAATATTAAGGCCCATTATCCGCTCGCTGGTGCGGAACTTGTAACAGGGCTTACCGCAATAATTGTTCCCCGTTTTTTTGGCAAATACGACAACTATTTTAACTTTGTTATTTTGGCAGCTGCGGTATGGATATTTGCCCGGTGGGCCACCACTAAAAAGCAACGGCAGGAATTTGACCTGATAACCCAGCAAAACATGGTGCTCGACAAAATGGTAGCCCAGCGCACCGCCGAACTCACCAAACAAAAAGACGAACTGCAGGGCACCCTCGAATTGCTGCAAACCACCCAGCAGCAACTGATACAGTCGGAAAAGTTGGCATCATTGGGCGAACTTACCGCAGGCATAGCCCACGAGATACAAAACCCGCTTAATTTTGTAAACAATTTTTCGGAAGTAAGCATCGAGTTGGTGGACGAGATGGACGAAGAGCTTGCCAAAGGCGACACGCAAGAGGCCATGGCCATTGCCGCAGATATAAGGCAAAACCTCGAAAAAATAATACACCATGGCAAACGGGCCGACGGTATTGTTAAAGGAATGCTGCAGCACAGCAGGGCCAGCAGCAATACCAAGGAACTAACCGACATTAATAAACTGGCCGACGAATACCTGCGCCTGGCCTATCACGGCCTTAGGGCTAAAGACAAATCGTTCAACGCCGAAATGATCACCTGCTTTGATGAAAACCTGCCGATGGTTAATGTTGTGCCACAGGATATTGGGCGGGTATTGCTCAACTTATTCACCAATGCATTTTACGCCGTTCATCAAAAACAAAAAACAGTCGGGGCCGAATTCAAGCCAACAATTAAGGTTACCACCACTGCCAAAAAGGGTTTGGTTGAAATAATTGTAAGAGACAATGGCGACGGCATCCCCGAAAGTATCAAGGACAAAATAATGCAGCCCTTTTTTACCACTAAACCTACCGGTGAAGGTACCGGCCTGGGTTTATCAATGAGTTATGACATAATTGTGAAAGGGCATAGCGGGAATATCGAAGTTTTGTCAAAAGAAAATGAATATACTGAATTTATAGTGTCGCTCCCGGTATAACCCCCACATAAAATATTAATTTTGACGATGATGAAAATCTTAGTAGTTGATGACGAATCAGATGTACAACCGCTATTTGTGCAGCGTTTCCGCAAAGAAATAAAAAGCGGGGAATATGATTTCTCCTTTGCGCTTTCGGGCGAGGAGGCGTTAAGCTTTTTAGAAAAACACCACTCGGAGGTCATACTTATTTTGTCGGATATTAATATGCCGGGGATGACCGGCATCGAATTATTGTCGCGCATCCGGCATTCGTACGAAAAACCGCCGCCGGTAGTAATGATGATAACCGCTTACGGCGACGATGAAAACCGCCAGCAGGCTTTGGAAAAAGGCGCAAACGAGTTTTTAACAAAGCCGCTTGACTTTACTTTACTAAAAGATAAACTTCATACTTTTCTGCAATAAACAATGGCCAAGATCTTAGTAGTTGATGACGAAGCAGACCTGGAATTACTGATAAAACAAAAGTTCCGCCGCAAAATACGGGAAAATGTTTACGAGTTTGTATTCGCACAAAATGGCGAAGAGGCACTGGCCAGGCTTGGCGAGCATCCCGATATGGACATTATCCTTAGCGACATTAACATGCCGGTGATGGATGGCCTTGTGCTGTTAAGCCGCTTGCCCGAAGCTAACCCCATTGTACGCGCCGTGGTGGTATCGGCCTACGGCGACATGCAGAACATCCGCACCGCCATGAACCGCGGCGCCTTTGATTTTGTTTGCAAACCGGTTGATTTTGAAGACCTGGACCTCACCATGGAAAAAACCATAACCCATGTAAACCAGGTACGTGAAACCGTTAAGGCCATCAAAGAAAACAACATATTAAAAATGTATGTTGATGAGAACGTGTTGAACTTTATGGCCAGTAAAGGTTTTGAAAAAAGCCTTGCTGAAAATGAGACCATTGAGGCTACCGTCATGTTTTTGGATATCTGCGGCTTTACGGCCTTTTCTGAAAATGTATCTGCCGATGTGGTTGTTAAGCTGATCAACCAGCTTTTTGAAACGATTGTAAAGGAAATACTTGCACAAAACGGCCACGTGGATAAGTTTATGGGCGATGCCGTGATGGCGGTTTTCAGGGGTAAGTATCATTTGGACCGCGCCATTGATGTTGCTATAGCGGTAAGGGAGCATTTTCAATCGGTTCCAGAAATTGAATCAAACGGAAAAACCTTTAAGCCGATGATCGCGATAGGCATCAATTCCGGTGAAATGATCTCGGGCAATATCGGTTCGGCATCGTTAAAACGCCTTGACTACACCGTGATCGGCGATATTGTAAATACCGCGCAACGCCTGCAATCAACAGCAAAAGCTAACCAGATCATCATCAGCGAAGCGGTTTACGAACAGGTAAAAGAGTCGTTTCATTGTGCCAAACTCGGCGAAGTGAACCTGAAAAACAAAGCGAAGCCGGTTGTTATTTACGAGGTGCTGGAGTGATTTAGTGAGTGGTGAATAGTGAGTGGGAAGATAGTAGCAGTGGCAGATTTTAGTAGCAGTTTTATTGCTGGCCAAGTCCCATTTTCAAATCCTCAAATCAGCACATCTTCAAATTAACTAATCTCTAACCAACTACCCACTAATTAACCAACCCCTAATGTCTCGCCCGTTTTTTGAGTACGCCGCCGGCGGCTTCTTTTATGGTGCTGGTAAACATAAAGGCCTTGGGGTCGATGCTCTTTACGGTATTTCTCAGGCGCCGTACCTCCAGGCGGGTTACCACCGTGAAGATGATATCAACCGGGTGACTAACGTCAAAACTATCCTTTAAAAAGCCGCGTTCGCCTTTGTAAATGGTTATACCGCGACCGAGCTCCAATACCAGCTTCTCTTTTATCAGTTCGCTTTGGCCCGATATGATAGTGAATCCGGTGTATTCTTCTAGGCCCTCTATCACAAAATTAATGGTATGCGAAGCCGCATAATAGGTTATAATGGAATAAAGGGCGGTAGGAAGCCCCAGCTTAAAGGCGGCTATGGAGAAAATGATAACATTTATACCCAAAATTATTTCGCTTACGGTAAAGCTGCTTCTTTTAAGCGTGTAAAGGGCTAATACTTCAATACCGTCGAGTGCGCAGCCTCCGCGTATGGCAAGGCCGATTCCGGTGCCCATAAAAACGCCGCCGAAAATGCATACCAGTAATTTATCGTGGGTGATGCCTTGTGGATAGGGTATAAATTGCAGGCATATCCCCACGCCTATAATGGCTGCCAGTGTTTTCCACGCAAACCTGCTGTTCACCTGGAATACTCCCATTATAATAAAGGGAATATTAGCCGGGATGATAACATAAGCTATGTTGATATGGTACAGTTCGTGAATGAGCAGCGATATGCCGGTTACGCCGCCGTCAAAAAAGCTGTTCGGCACCAGGAAGCTCTTTAGGGCAAAGCCGCAAATTAATATTCCCGATACGATATAAGCTATATCCTTTAATGTAGCTATAACAGTTTGACTATTGGCTTTCATTGAAGATATGGTTTGAAATTTTTGATTTTATCAGTTCAACATACTGGTCTTTTTTGGCCTGCATCATTTTTATAGCGGTACCGGTAAAATAACGATGATTTCCAATAAAATCCGCCTGCTGCCTGTTCCATTCGTCCTCATCCTTAACAATTCCTTCTGCTTTCAATTCCTTAAATAGTCGTGCGCTTAAAATAAAAAAATCGTCGCGACCCAGGTAATCAAGGTCCGCATCGCACAATATTTCCTCCAGCTTATTTACCGGCGATTGGGGGATCCTGGTGGCCATTATCAAACTACACACCACCTCAATTTCGTCGGGCGCGTATTGGTGCAATGGTAAATAATACCGGGCAAAATTACAAGATTCCGCTTCATGGCGATCACGTATTTTTAAAAAACCGGTATCGTGAAATAATGCTGCCGTCAACAACAATTCTTTTCCATGGTCGTCAATATTCTCTGCATTTGCTAAAAAATCCGCAGATTGAAGCACATCCCTGGTGTGGTCGATATTGTGGTAAGATAAATGTGAAGGCAGTTCCTTTTCCAGTTTGCCAAATATGATACCTTCTAATTGCTGAAGCCGCGCCAAATGTTAAAGATTGATCTGCTAATATATCAAATGTTTTGATTTTAAGCGGCCGCTATTGAAATTACCGGACACTATGTTCCCCTGCGCGATTTTTTTATACGCAACAATAAGAAAAACTCGCGGGGTAGGTTTAAAGTGCAAGGAGCCAACTATTTAAAACAATATCACGGCAAAAACTGTTGTAGTATTATATTAAATTAACATCACTATGAAAACGATTAAATATTTTGCTTTGATGCTGGTTTTAGCAGCAAGCATTAGCTCATGTGTAGTAAGGGGTTCCGGTTGGGTACCCGGACATTATGCCTACGGCCAAAACGGCGGCCGCGAATGGATACCAGGGCACTACGCCAGGTAAAAACCACTACTCATTAAAAAAGCGCTATTTATCCGCAACTTTCCGGATAAGTAGCGCTTTTGCTTTTTTAGGCCTGCGCCGCGCTCCTACTTATTAGACAAAAAAAGAAGCTGCCTTGTTGGAAACTACCTGCACAGTCTGCCGTAGGATTAGCGGGTAGCGGACGGGTATGTCATCAAAAAATAACGGAGGCTATCGATCATCATAATCATGTCAAAAAACACTCGTATCAAGTTTTTTTGGTAAACTTAGTTGACAATATTAGTCAACTAAGTTTACATTTGTGCTGTTATTTAAACAAACACAAACTTTTAAAGCCATGCACAAATTATTATTGGTTTCCCTGTTTTTTCTTTTAATTCAGGTGGATGTTTTCGGCCAAAGTGACTGGAAATTAAGTACTGAAAAAGATGGTGTGAAAATTTTTACGCTGAAAGTACCCGACTCAAAATTTAAAGCAATAAAAGTTGAATGTGAGATCGATGCGACCCAATCGCAATTGGTTGCACTTTTGATGGATGTTAATACAAGCGCCGAGTGGGTTTATCATACCAAATCCTGTGAGATCATTAAGCAAGTTTCACCTTCGGAGATCTATTATTATTCTGAAGTGAATTTGCCCTGGCCAGCCTCGAACAGGGATTTTGTAGCCCACTTAACCGTTAGCCAAAACCCCGAAACAAAGGTGGTTGAAATTGATGGCCCTGCCGTAAACGGCATGGTTCCCGAAAAGAAAGGCATCGTGCGCATCAATAATTCAACCGGCAAATGGACCATTACTCCTGATGGACTGGATAAAGTTAAAGTTGAATATACCTTGCATGTTGAACCCGGTGGTAATATCCCGGCCTGGATGGCTAACATGTTTGCTACTGAAGGCCCACTACAGATATTCAAAAAAATGAAGGTACAAGTGCAAAAGCCTGCGTACAAAAACGCCGACCTGCCGTTCATCGACAGTAAATCGTACGCATTAAATACAAAATAATAACGCTACAGTTTTCCGGAAGGAACGGTAAGCAGAAACAAATTAAAAAAAGCGGACAACCTTTCGGTAGCCCGCTTTTTCATTAAAATCTATTTATTCTTATCTGCCTATTTTTTCTGTGTAGTTTTAGCAGCTTTTGGTGCTGCGGAGGCTGCAACAGCGGTATCAGCTTTAGGTTTGGTAGCAGCAGCTTTCGCAGCTGTTTTTTCCTTTACAGATTCAACTTTCTTTTCAGGAACTGTTGCCGATTGCTTTTCGATTATCTCAACCATCTTTTTTACCGGCGCTTTTGCAACTGGCTTTTCTGTTGCTGTAGTGGCTTTCTTTTCAGGCGTTTTTACCGCGGGCTTTTCTTTTGCTGCAGGTGCGCTTTCGGGTTGATCAGTTTTTGCACCTTTGGTGAGTTTCTTTGCCAATTTCTTTGCCTCTTTTTCAATATCAGCAATTATGGTGATACCATCTTTCTGAAGTTTGGCGGCTATATTTTTTAATTCGCTTAATAAATGTTCGTGAATGGCTTTCCTGGCGGTTTTAGCCGGGGAAGGCTGTTTTTCTTTTTTCATGGTTATAATTTGTGCAAAGGTATATTATTTAAAAGTGAATTTAATATTATCATTATGTTAAGCATCGAAAGGTGGTTAACATGGCTTTAGTAATTTTATTACATAACTATTTCTTTAAAAGCCAGATAACGATTAATTGTTTTACCAGTACAACGTTAAATTTACATAACAACCTTATAACCCAAAAAAGAGGCACGATGTTAGCCCTAAAGTCGCAAGTCTTAAGTCCACCGTCAGGAGCAGGCAAAATTGACTTGGGACTTGCGACTAAAGACTCGCCGAAGACTAATCCTCCCCCGCTACCATGTGAACAGGGATGGCTATCCGGTTCCAGCTGTTAATAGTAATGGTAATAAAAATAACCTGCGCCAGTTTTTGCTCGCCAAGCAGTTCGGCTGCAACCCGGTAAGTTTCGTCCGAAACACCGTGATGGGCAATATGGGTCACCTCTTCTGTCAATTTTAAGGCTGCACGTTCTTCATCCGTAAAAAACGGTGTTTCCCACCATGCTGCGAGGGCGAAAAGGCGCTGGTTGGTTTCACCAATGGACAGTGCCTCTTTGGTATGGTAATCGATGCAGTAGCCACAGCCATTGATTTGCGATACCCTCATCTTTATCAGTTCCTTTAGTTTTGGGTCGATATTAAACTCTTTTACCAGTTTATCCGCGGCGTCCATTGCCCGGTAAATACCCGGTTCGGCTTTGTTAACGTTCATTCTTGATTTCATAAGTATGTTATTTATTGATATTTAAGGAGCAATTGTGTATAGTTAAACCGGTTTTGGTTCCACGCTCATTAGGCTGTTTTCTAAAAGCAGAAAGGTTAAATTGCGGTAGCTTAAGGGAGTATTTGGTGAAATTAACCAGCAGCAGGCTGAACAGGATAACTGCCAGTCCGAAAACCTGTAAAACCGAAATACTTTCCCCCGCAAACAATACACCAAGCAGCACGGCAATAACTGGGTTTACATAGGAGTGCGTGCTTACAATGGTTGCCGGTTTTACCGAGAGTAGCCAAACATAAGCAGTAAACGCGCCTATCGAACCAAAAACAACCAGGTAGCCGAGGGCCAACCATGCCTGCATTAGCACGGTGTTAAATTCAAATCCATGGTACTCGCCCCTGAAAAGGCTTGCCAATACGAATGCCAGGCCCGCAATCACCATTTGCCAGGCTGTATTCAAACGTGCCGGACCATTATTGCCACGCTTTTTTGAGAATAGCGAACCGCCGCACCAGGCAATGGGGCTCACCAGTAATAACAGTAAACCTGTTACTTGCGCAGGGCTGATGGTTCCGGCAAGGGATTTGGAAAGCGCTTCGCCAAAAAGCAAAAGTACACCTGCAAAACCCAGCACAATACCGCCAATAGTGGTTTTATTGCCCAGGTTGATCTTCCAGTTGGCTTTATCCAGTACTACAAACCAAATAGGGTTGGCCGACACCATTATAGCGACGATGGAGCTGGGCACTGTCTTTTCGATCCAGATAATGAGCCCGGTGGCGACAAACAGCATCGATAATCCGCTAATGCCCGATGTGATTACGTTTTTAAGCACCCAGATACGGTCGCCTTTGATGTAGCACCAAGCCAGCATCAGCACACCGGCAGTTAAAAACCGCAGGGCGCCCATCATCATTGGCGGGAAACCGTGAATAGCCATCTGGATAAAAAAGTAGGTAGAACCCCAAACAATGTAAACAATGGCAAAGGCAATAATTACTAACAGTAACGATGGCTTATTGGTGGATGTATTGTTCATTTTTTTTTGTTTTAATGTTTAGCCTCACCTAAATCCTCTCCAAAGGAGAGGACTTGAGCTTCGCGCTTTTAGATTAATATTTTAGAACCCTCTCCTTTGGAGAGGGCAGGGTGAGGCAACTGTTTATAATGATAGTTGTCGATATATCTTTTCATGGATCGCTCAAAAATCTCCCTGGCATTACCCAAAAGTTCCTGACCTTCGAAAGTGGGCCCGTAAAGTGTATCGAAACTTAAGGCTGCACATTTTTTATACATCGCGCTAAATTCATCGCGCGGGAGCGGTATTTGGTTTGGGTAGCTATACATTACCGCGGTATGCCGTTTACTGCGCGAGATATAAAGGGTATCGCCGCATAGTATTGTGCCGCCCGGCGAAAGTGTACGAATTTGCAACATGCAACTTCCCGGAAAGTGTCCGCCGATGTGAACGATCCTGATATCATCCACAATCGGCATTTCTTCCCCTTGCCAGTGTTGTATGGATTTGCCGGGATAAAAATTAAATTCCTTATCGTTATGGTGCACGTAAACCGGACAGCCAAACTCAGCGGCCCATTCATTTATGTTACTGTAGAAATGCGGATGTGAAAAAGCAATAGCCTTTAAGCCGCCTTTCGAATTGATGAAATCAATTGTTGGCTGATCGAGCAGCGGAATGCAATCCCATAACACATTCCCATTTGGCGATATCACCAGGAAAGCCCTTTGCCCAATAGCAAATTCAGGTTCCATTTTTAAAGTGTAAAGGCGCTCGTTCAATTGGGTTATCTTGACCCGGTGCCCGTTCTTTAACTGATCTTCGTTTGTCCACGTTTGTCCGTTGGGATTAACAAACTGGCGGTCATCGTTACAAATGGGGCAAACGTCCGGCACAGGCTGTGTTCCGGAGAACTGGGTGCCGCAGGTGGTACATATAGGGTGATCTTTCATTTTAAATTTATTTGTGATTAGATATTCAATTAATTTATTTGGCTCATATCGAATTGAGCCTCGTCCAATAAGCGTTTGTTGACAGTGCGCCGCTCCAGCCACGCATCTATACTCCATTCATATTGCGGCACCGTTGCCAGCAGGAAACTTGCTGCACTAAGGGTAAAAACAGAATAACCCAACGGCGAATCGATGCCAAAAGAAATGGCCATCGCGATAGCAAAACAAAAACTTAATATACCGCTGCCGATAGCGGCAATGCGGGTATAAAGGCCGGTTAAAATCATCAAACCAAAAACACCTTCGCCCAGTGTCGCTAACAACGCCAGCGCTGGCACAAGTCCCGAAGGTAAAAAGCCCATCACCTGCCTGGCATAGGCCACAAAGTGCGCCCAATCGCCCCAGCCCACATGCGGCTCACCATGTTTGCCCAATAGGCCCAACCTGTCGGCCACTTCCCATAAATAGGCCGAGCCGATAGCCAGGCGAAGATAAAGGGCCGGTAATTTTGAGTTTTGAATGCGTTTCATCGTTGTTATTTTTAATTACGATACTAAAGTATAGGTAAATTGGACTACATTTATAGTCCAGAATTAACAATAGAGATAGTCCAGATATGTCGATAGTTGAAAGCCTGATCACCATCAATAAAGAATTACCAACGCCGGTTTATTTGCAGATATGCAATGGCCTGATTCACCACATCAGGCGGGGCACGCTGAAACCCGAAAGCGCCCTGCCCGGAAGCAGGATACTTGCCCAGGCATTAAATGTGCACCGCAAAACTGTAGTGGCCGCTTACGACGAGTTGTATGCCCAAAGCTGGGTGGATGTATATTCCCGAAAAGGCATATTTGTTGCTAAAAACCTGCCCGATGTAGCGCCCCGGCCCTTAGCGGTTGATAACGAAGTCAGCAGCTTTCCGGCTGCTACTTTTTTTGATGTGGACGATCAGTTTGTCCCTTCAAGTGGTCTTTTCAAACCCAAACCGGCTAACAATATCGTTTTTAACGATGGTTTCCCCGATACCCGCCTGGCCCCGGTTGATCTGCTGGTGCGGGAGTACCGGCGTTTTGGCAACTACCGCTTTACCTCGAAATACCTGATGTACGGGCCGGAAAAAGGATCGGAAAATTTGCGGGACCAGTTGGCACGTTTCCTTTCCGAAACACGGGGGTTGCAGGTATCTCCCGAAAATATTTTAATTACCAAGGGTGCGCAGATGGCGATGTACTTAACCGCGCAGGTGCTTTTGGCAAAAAATGATGTGGTGATAGTGCCCGACCCGGGCTATATAATGGCTAACCAGGTTTTTGAACATGCCGGAGCCAAACTGGAGTTTGTGCCGGTTGATGAATTTGGCATCGACCTGAATGCGGTAGAAGCCATCTGCAAAAAGAAAAAAGTGAGGATGCTTTATGTGATACCCCACCATCACCGGCCAACTACGGTAACATTGAGCTCCGAACGCAGGATGCAATTGCTTGAGTTGGCCATGAAATACCGCTTCGCCATCCTGGAGGATGACTACGATTACGATTTTCACTATTCTAGCAGCCCGATATTACCCCTGGCCAGCGCGGACTATTATGGCAGTGTAATTTATGTGGGTTCGTTTTGCAAAACCATTGCGCCAGGCATCCGGATAGGCTTCGCCATCGCGCCGCAAAATCTTATTGTACAGCTTACCCGTTTGCGCAGGATGATTGACCGGCAAGGCGAGCAATTACTGGAAGAAGCAATGGCTAACCTGTTAAAAAACGGCGATATCAGCCGGCATTTGAAAAAAGCCAACAAAATTTACCATGAAAGGCGCGATGTGCTTTGCCGGTTGCTACAGGAGCAATTAGGTGATAAAATATCTTTTAAAATACCCGATGGCGGCTTTGCCATTTGGATGAAATACAACAATGGCCTGCTGCCCAAAAAAGTTGCTGCAAAAGCCGCCGAAATGGGCCTTTCGATGAGTGATGGCACTGATTATTTTAATGATGAATCGTACATAAACACCTCGATAAGGCTGGGTTTTGCTTCGCTGAATTTGAAAGAACTGGAGGATGGCGTTGGAATTTTGGCGAGGGCGGTAGAGAAGGTGGGGTGAAAGTTGCTAACGTAGAAGAGAATTTAAAATATCCTTGCCTGTTTAACAGTCAATAAAAATTACTTTTAACCAACACCGGGATAATATTTATACTGCTACATTTATACCATAACCTTTTCTTATGGAAACAGTTGCGCTCGGCAGCCGCACCGGTAAGTGGATAATGGTTTCATGTATCCTGGCATCGGCTATGGCTTTTATTGATGGTACGGCGCTCAACGTGGTGCTGCCATCGTTACAAAAAAGTTTAAACGCCACCGGGACCGATCTTTTCTGGATACTGAGCGCCTACCTGCTCATGCTGGCTTCGCTCATTCTTATCGGCGGCTCCCTGGGCGATCAGCTTGGCCGGAAAAAGATATTCATGGCCGGCATTTTGATTTTTATAGCCGGATCAGCGGCCTGCGGCTTTGCGCCCGGCGTTACCTGGCTGATTGTTTTCAGGGTGATACAAGGCGTTGGTGGGGCCTTAATGATACCCGGGAGTTTATCATTAATATCATCCTCCATACAAGCAAGTGAGCGGGGTAAGGCTATTGGCACCTGGTCGGCGTTTTCAACTTTGGTAACCATGGGCGGCCCTATCCTGGGTGGCGCCCTGGGCGACGCCGGCTTGTGGCGCTATATATTTTTCATTAATGTACCCTTAGGACTAGCGGCATTAATCATACTCAACTCAAAAGTAAAAGAAAGCCGTGACGAGAACAGTAATCACGGGCTTGATTATCCCGGCGCCATCAGCATAGCGCTTGGGCTGGCTGCCGTTACTTTTGGATTTTTAAGTATTCCCGCCTTAGGCATCCACAACCCCGAAGTATATGGTTCGCTCATCATCGGTCTGCTTTTGCTCGTCGCCTTTATCATTATCGAAAATAAAAGTGCGCATCCCATGATGCCATTGAAGCTATTTGCCAATGCAACCTTCAGCGGAGCAAACCTGCTGACGCTGTTTCTGTATGCCGGCCTGGGTTCGGGCATGTTATTTATGGGTTTAAATATGGTGCAGGTGCAGGGTTACAATCAAAAAGAATCGGGCTTAACCTTTTTGCCATTTACCGTATTAATGATCACCATTGCACGGTTTTCGGGCGCTATGGCCACTAAATACGGCCCACGCCTGTTTTTAATTGCGGGCCCGGCCATAGCGGGCGCCGGCCTGTTGTTGCTTTCGTTCATCAAACAAACTGCCGGTCCGGCGGAGTATTGGACAACGTTTTTCCCCGGCATTGTGGTGCTTGGCTTAGGCATGTCCATTACGGTAGCGCCGCTTACTACGGCGGTAATGGCTTCGGTAAGCGATCATTTTTCTGGAACGGCATCCGGCGTTAACAACGCCGTTTCGCGGATTGCGGGGGTTTTTGCCAACGCGGTTTTTGGAACACTTGCTGTTTTATTCTTTTCTGGCGCGCTGCATCAGCAGGTAGCGTCCATCCCACTAAACCCGGCGCAAAAACATGCCGTTATGGCCCAGGCCCCGGATATGGGCAATGCACATGTCCCAAAAAATGTGGCGCCGAACGACAAGGCCATTATCATCAAAGCTTATCATAACAGCTTTATATCCATGTATTCAAAAATCATGAAAATATCCGCCGCCCTTGGTTTTTTAGGGGCTTTAATGGCGATGATTTTCATCCGCAGAATTTAAAGATCAATGGTCTCCATGCCTTTGTCGGTTTTGTTAAAAATCAGCGCCAACAGCCAAATGCAGTCTCCTGCCATTATTAAACCAATGGGAACAAGGTCGGCCAGTGTGTTGTGCGAGCCAAATGCGTCGTGATTGTTAACATCGGCCCCCCTCACAACGTTTGCGATATTAATAGCAAGTGTAATTGCGGCAAAAATATTAAGCCCGATAACTGCCCATCGTGCATGCGGTCGCGTTTGCCCGTTGGTGACCTGTGCGCTAAAAAAGCCGAGGCTTAATACCATCAATATAAAAAGCATTACAAACTGGAAAAGGTAAACAAAGGGCTGCGAATTGGCTGGGATAAAATGGCCGCCGGCCCACCCGTAACCGGCCGCAATAAGTATGATGGCAGCTATCCTGGTTTTAAAGATTAACGTGCTGGTTTTCATGATGTTTCAGATTATATTTATTAGAAACTTTTCTGAACACCTTGTTACCGTTTTTGTAAATTTTTAATTGAGGACAGAGACTTCCGAAGTTTAATTCGGGTTTGTTTATTTTTCAAAGACCCCGTTGAGGGCTTCGCCATTTAAAAACTTCGGAAGTCTCCTTTAGGTCAAACTAACCCGCTACTTCACATAACTCACCTATTGGATATAATGTAACTCTTACTTAACCGGTTCATTATCCTGAAGAAACCGAATAGACCAAACAAAAAAATAAAAACCCAAACCACAAAATGCATATCGACTCCTGTTTTAAATATGGTTTGCTTTTGAAAGCCACCGTTTAGGTCTGTCCACCAAAAAGAATAGTCCAATATATCGAGTATGGCGTGGCCGATGATACCGGGGATAAGAGAGCCTGTTTTGTAAGCGATTATCCCAAGCAGCACGCTGGCGAAAAAAATATGGGGCCATATCGGCAACGCCCAGGTGTGGCTTAAATGGATCGCCGTAAAAACCAACGAAGTAATGATAATAGCCGGGACAATTCCATACTTCTTTTCGAGCGGCGCCTGCATATAACCCCTGAAGCCGGTTTCCTCGACAACAGCGGCAGTAACTGAACTCATGACAATAATGAGGTACGCCACCCACAACGGAAACGTGTCGACCAATTTATAGTCTGCTTCAAATTTAGCCGCCGGGAAATCGATGAGCCGGAAGGTCACTGTAAATGACGTCTGCACAATCACCACAAAAAAGATGGCAGCTGCCAAACCCCATTTCCAAACCGCAGGCGACAGGCTGGTTGACCGGAATCTTTCGGCCCTGCTTTTTTTACCGGCTGTTGATCCCGATTTTCCGCTAAAAAATCGCCAGAATATCCATAAGGCGGCTATCATGGGCAAAATAACCCAGGGAGCGGGTAAAGTCGAAAGCATTGCGCCCCATGTAAAAACGCCCAAACTACTAACCAGGCAGCCGGATAATACCGCCCTGGCGATCAGCGGCAAACGGTTCCACAAACCGGATGCTGAATTTAAAACTGTTGTTTTCATCGTAATTTTTTTCAGCAAAGTTGGGGTGATCCGCAATGCCGGTCGACCGGATACGTAAAGTCGAACGCTTTAATTTGGTTCGGATTAATTATTGCAGAAAGTCGAACGGCTTAGTTTGCCTGCTTTTTCCTGAATTCCGTTGGGGTAAGCCCGGTATATTTTTTGAAAAGCGTATTAAATGACGATTTTGAGTTAAAGCCAACCTGGTATAATACTTCAAGCACTGTTATTTTTTCGTCTTTTGGATTAGTTAAAAGGCGGGCGGCTTCTTCGATGCGGTAACGGTTAATAAAATCAAAAAAGTTTTGCTGCAACACGTCGTTTATCGCTTGCGAAAGCGCCCTGGGTTTAACTTGCATTTTAGCGGCGAGCTGATCCAATGTAAGTTCAGGATCGAGATACGGCTTCTCGTTGTGCATCAATTGTAATGCAGTTTGTATTGTATGCTCCCGTTCGCTTTTTTCTGCTGATGACAGGTTTGCCCAACCAGCCGTAGCAAGCTGCGCTTTAAATTGTTCCTTTTCGGTAAACGAAAAAAAGCCCTGCTGCCGCAACGCGCTCATCATTACTTGTATTACAAATACAAACAGGGCGAATACAACCAGATTAAACGCTGCTAAATAATATTTTGCCAGGGCCGTTTGGGCAAGCAGGTCATTTGCGGCGCTGATAACAACAATGAGTATAAAAAATATAATGGTTGAGTATAGCCAGGATACATCAACGCTCCCTGGATTAGAAAAAACCTGGCCTGTGACCTTTTTATAGGCCGAAACCAGCCGTAGCGAGTTGGTGGCATAAAAAAAGAACTGTAGAAAAATTAAAGCAGAAACAACGGATACTACTACGGGCAAATGATGTTCGGACAGGCTATTCAGCATATTTTCCTGCATTGCCGTCGACTGTGATAGGTAATAAAATTCTGTTCCTGCAAAAAAGAAAACAAAAGGCAAAAAGTGGAAAAGGCTTTTTAGGCTGAAGGAAAAGTTTTTATAAATAATGGAACGGGTATAAAAATACAGCAGCGGGCCGAACAATAACGGCAGGCACCCCCCCAGGCCCGCAAATGCCGGGTGATGTTTATAAACTCCGGCCTGCAGTAGGAATACATCCAGCAAATTGAGGCAAATGGCCAGGAAGAAGAGCGCCAATACCCTGTTGCTTATTTTTTTACCGTGCTGATGGGTAAATAAAAAAAGGCTAAGGAACAGCAACTGGAAAACAACTAAAATAAAAAGTACATTACTTAAGTTCATTGTTAATTGCTTCGACTTTATGTAAACCCGCAGGCTGGTTTCGGGGTTATTGGGCCTGGGTATTTTCCGGGAGAAAAAATAAGCAAAAAGCATCATTTAAAATAATCGCATTTTAACAGGCCCGGCGGGTACATCTGAGTTTTGCTCCAGGCCAGATACTTCTGAAGTTTCCAAACGGCGAAGCCCTCAATGAGGCCCTTTAAAAAAATACTATACCGAATTAAACTTCGATTTCTTCTCAACTTCAATTATGGAAGGCTGACACGCAAAATTTGTACACCGGATCGTCGCGTTCTTATCAAAACTTTCCACGCACCAAAAAACCCCCGCTCTTGCAAAACGGGGGCCGATTGTGATTTATTTTAGAAGGCAGTACTATTAAAAACGGAATTCGATCTTGGTAAATATTCTCATACCGTTAAAGCCCATCTGCACGGCTTCAAACGGACCGCCCGATTCGCTGTCGCCAAATGAACTGCCGGTGTTCGGATTAACCGAGCCAGGTATAACGTTGGTATTGGGGTGGACATTAAACAAGTTGTCCACACCTACTGTCCAGGTGGTAATTTTACTTACTTTAAATAAAACGTAAAGGTCAGTGGTTATTTTTGGTTTAAAGTCGAAAATTTCGGGAACCGGTGCACCATTAGCATCCAAAGCTACATAAGGGAAAAAAGGATCGGGCGCATTGGCCGGAGCCGCTGTCTCGCCGAAGCCCAATTCTTTCACATCGCCATAGTAGGTAAGGTGGGTACCAAAAGCAAACTTCTTTACGCCATACTCCATGTTAAGCGTAAACTTGGCTGTTGGCGCGCTTGCCTTCAGGAAGTACTGCTCCCTGTCGGAAAAGAAGGTGGCACTATCAGAAGCTGAATGTTTAAAGGTAGCAGGCACATTGATCTTATCAATGTTTAAGTGCTGTAAATTACCTGCCAGCAATACGTTAAAGTGGGTGTTATCCCAGTGTTTTTTATAGTCTAAAACTATATCGACACCTGTGTTGGTGGTATTAACCGCATTGGCAAAAAACTGCGCATCGCCTATGCTTTGGGCATTCAGTATATTCTGCAGTTGAGGCCCTAATGTGGCATCGCTGGCTGAATACAGGCCTGAAATTACGATCCTGTTTTTGATGATGATATCATAACCGTCAACAGTTACGGTAAGGTTTGGCGCCGGTTTCCAGGCAAAGCCTAAACTGTAGTTGGTTGATGTTTCCTGGGTTAACTTGGGGATACCAGCTGCTTTGGCCACATCGGTGTAGTTAGGCACCAATTTGGTGTAAACCAGGTTGCCGCCAATTACCGTGGTATTGGTATTGCTAAAGTTTATCTGCTGGAGCGATGGTGCGCGGAAACCCGTACTTATGGAGCCGCGCAGGTTAAATTCGTCGGATACTTTATAACGTGTTGCAAATTTAAAGGTGCTTACGCCGCCAAAATCCGAGTAATGTTCAAAACGGGCTGCTCCGTCAACTAACCATTGGTCGGTTAAATCAATGCTTGCTTCGCCATAAACCGCTTCGTTGGTTCTGCTGGCGATAGTGGCATCACTTGGCTGATAGCCGGGATAGCCTTCGGAGCCCGATGCTTTCGAAATCAGTGTATCCTGTCCTTTCGAACCGGTGGTTGGGAATTTGGCGCCGCCATCGATGTACGAATTAGGTTCGCCTGCGTACAATTGGTAGCGTTCGTACCTGAACTCTGCGCCAAAAGACAACTGCATACCCTTTGCAACTTTATTGTAGTGTTTGGTTATGTCAGCATTGGCTGTGTTTTGCAAAAAGTTAAACCCGCCATCGTCAAAACGGGTTTGTATAGGCTGGCCCGGTACATAAGGCAGCGAGGCGTTAAAGGTGTTTTGCCCCCAGTAATGGAAATCATTCCGGCCAAGATTATTGCTCACGTCCCAATCCCAACCGCCGCTGGTGGTCCCTTTAAAGCCAACGGCCGCTGACAGGTCCTGGATATAAACATCTTCCTGTGGATCATAGTAAACATTGTTAGGATCGTAAGGTGTTCCCGGAGGCGCATCTATCTTCATAATACCGGGTACAAAAACCAGGTTACCATTTGCATCGGTAGGGAATTTTGTTGGATTCTGGCGCAGGCCATCATCGTAGTTCCAGCTACGGGTGTAAGCATATACATTGGAGTGTTTGTAGTTATACCCGCCGAAAGAATAAAACTTGGCATCAGTTCCTTTTATCGGAACTTCCAGGTTAAACATGCCACCGCCGGAAACTACCGAACCATCGCCAAAAGCCCTGCGTTCGCGGGCTACAGGCTGCGCCTGGTTAATGTTAGGATTTGTTTGCCAGTTGGTATCGGGTACCGCCCTGAAGGTTTTACCCTGGTTCATGTAGTTGCCGCCAATGTTAAGGAAGCCGCCGTTTTTACCAATTGGCACGCCATAATCTATCCCTACGGTATAAGTTTGTCCGTCTAATTTATGTCCGGTATAATAACCATAAGGGTCAACGTTGTTCAGGGTGTTGTATTTCGAATCGTCGAACGCGCTTACGCCGCCGGTAACATAAAGGTGTTTAACATCTTTCTTTAAAACGATGTTGATTACACCCGCTATTGCGTCCGAGCCGTATTGAGCCGAGGCGCCGTCGCGGAGGATTTCCACGTGATCAATGGCTGATTCGGGTATCGCATTTAAATCTGTACCACTGTTGCCACGGCCACGGGTGCCCACTTCGTTCACAAACGCGGAAAGGTGACGGCGTTTTCCGTTTACCAATACCAAAGTCTGGTCGAAACCGAGGCCGCGTAAACTGGCAAAGTCAATAGCGTCCGATCCGTCGCCACCGCTTTGTTTGTTATAGTTAAACGATGGTACAGCCTGGTTTAGCTGGCTCATCAGGTCGGGCTTCGCCGTGGTTTCGGCCACCTGGTTTACGCTGATCACATCGACCGGCACCGGCGAATCGAACTTGGTTCGGCCGCCGCCGCGGCTACCCACTACCACAACCTCTCTTAACGCCTCTGATGACGATATAAGGTCGACGTCGATGCTTTTAACCTCGTTGGCCGCAAGCGTTACAGTTATGGTTTGTTTTACAAAGCCCACCGCCGAAAAAGTAACCTGGTAGGTACCTGGCTTTAAAAGGAGGCTGTATTTGCCATCAGCATCCGTCGAGGTGCCTTCACCGGATGAAGCTTTCACATTGGCTCCTTGTAAGGGTTTAGCTAAACTTGTTACCGTCCCGGTGAGTTTTTGCGCAAAAATGGGGGTGCAGAATAAAAGCGCGCCCCCAAAAATGAAGAAAAGTAGTCTTAGATTCATAGTTTCTTAATTTAATGAGAAATTAGTGTTAATTTGTTGGTACAAAATAAGAT
>Ga0206878_10180_pt1 | contig 26836 bp, 18 predicted proteins | sample Alteio_BWOrgCont_8_FD_152621 | JGI IMG/M metagenome (GOLD analysis project Ga0206878, IMG submission 152621) | Enriched cells from forest soil in Barre Woods Harvard Forest LTER site, Petersham, Massachusetts, United States -... | ecosystem: Environmental > Terrestrial > Soil > Temperate forest >... | reverse complement strand
TAACGTGTACATAAATCGGGAAACAGATAATAACGATGGCAAAGCCTTCCTAAACCAATTTTATAAAAAAATTGCTAACGGGAATTTCCAGGATGTAGATAGCAAGGTTGGTGACAGCTTAAAGCAATTAGCAGGTACAAACGGGATAAGTAAAATGGTGAAATTTATCAATAATAAAGTTGGTAATTATAAAAGCTATTCGATAGATGACTACTATATACGGTGCGTCACAGGCGATAACAATCAGACATCTTATAACTACAAATTAAAGGTAACATACGATAAAGGAATAATTGATGAGATCATCGGCCTTAAAAAGCAAAATGGATCCGAAATTAAAATAAATTCATATCACGCAAATTCAGATTTGTTAATTCACTAAGTTACGCCCCAACTGGCGCGAATGTAGCGCAAAGCCAAAAACGCCGGTTTCTCGTGCACCGCTGACAGGTAGCCGCTATAACGGTTATACACGTTTTGCAATATACGTTTCGATCATGTATTTTTAGGGTACCATGAGCCGCAAATACAAATTTAACCATCAAGATCAGCTTTATTTCCCGCTCTGGCGCTTATTGATCCTTTGCATTTATGACAAGAGATAGCTTGTTACCTGTCAGCGCGGGCACGCCTTTGCGCACCTGGCCAGCCCGTCAGACTGAAAGGAAAAAACTGGTTTCAGGAGTTTATTATTATATCGTTACCGCAAAAAACGGCAGCCAAAAATTCAGCGGGGCGCTGACGATCATTTACTAGAATAATGGGGCTGTTTGCTAAAAAACTTGCAACCGTCAACAAAAATGTTCAACAAGCTGCAAGCTATAAAAAACGCTCGTTTTTCCTCTTTCAACAGCCGTTCGGGTTATCGTGCTGCCATCACCAGACGAGGGCAGTAAAAGCTGGTGATGGAAGTTTATTGTGAGACAGTAAAATAATTTACTGCTATGTGAAAATTATTTCGCCCAATATTTGTTTTTTAAAAAAGTGATAAGTATTATTGTCTATATATACGTTCTCAATATACTTATTTTTAACCTTATCGCAATCCCATGATCCAACACAGTTTTATATCGGTTTAACCCAAATCTCAACCAGCAATCTTTAGATCATCAACCTGGTCACTGATTAAGAATTGCAGATTTCTTGTTTAGAAATATTAAATAAATGGAAGTTTTTATTTCTGTTCCACTAGTTCGTATTGCGTTAAAACAGAATGTAGCCGTCCGCCTTTTTGCAAAAAAAAAACCGCCAAATAAACAACAATGAAAAAAGATTAGTTTCCCTGAAAAAGTTGCGAAAAAGCCGGGTTGCATTTGGATGTTTGTCAACATCAGGTAGTCCGAATTTAATTATTAAATAATACAACATCTCAATCCCCGTCTCATGAAGATCGCCTTAAAAAAAATATCTCTCCTGTTTTTGTTTTTATTTAATGGTTTTATTGTCCTGGCACAGTTACCAACTTCTGGCCTGATCCCCGTTGGTCTTAAATCGCCCGATGCAGCCATATTGGAAAAGTTTGGAAATATACCTGTAGGATACAGTACGGGCGTACCTAATGTATCAATTCCGCTATACGAAATTAAGCTTGGTAAAATAGATATACCCATATCTCTTGATTACCATGGCAGCGGCATTAAAGTCAATGATATTTCGTCGAGCGTTGGAATTGGATGGGCATTAAATGCCGGCGGGATTGTTTCAAGGAATATGGTTGGAAGACCGGATGAAACCTACGCCTATGGCTATTTAGCGGTACCTTCAGAAACGGCAATATTCAATAATCCCGGGCATAATTATCAGTACCTGTACAACTTCCTGGGAACATCCGACTACGGTCCCGATATTTTTTCTTATTCCATTGAAGGTGAGTCAGGGAAATTTCTTTTTAATAAAGATCAATCTGTTTTTCAAATTCCTGTTTCTGATAATGTTATACAGGCAGCTATCGTGCCGAACTCAATCACAAATTTTAAGATCACAGATGCTAATGGGGTTGATTATATTTTCGATCTTCCTGAAACGGTTGATATGACTGATATACCACTTACTTACACCAGCTCGTGGAGATTAACTAAAATTATAGACCAAAATAAAAAAGACACGGTTTTTCTTACCTATGATTCTGGTTCCGGGTTAGAATATGCCCATGACGACATCGCGTCTTTTGTAAGCATGCCATCATGTCAATCTGTTGTTCCAACAAGTACAAATACTACTCTTAATACTACGACAACAGCCATCTCGCACCCAACTGAATATTACCTGAATGCCATTACATGGCGTGGTGGAAAAATCTCTTTTACAAATGTAAAGGACAGGCAGGACAGGATACTTGAACCCCGGTTAAGTGAAATAGATATTTTTTCTAATGTAAACCAAAACTTACAAAAAATAAAAACGGTTAAACTTTCCCAATCTTATTTTTTCAATAATTCAACTGCCGGAATGCCTTTTCCATATCCGAATTCAGACCCGAGAAATTATCGGCTACGGTTGGACGCTGTTGGATTTTATTCTGCAGATGGCACCGGACAGCCAAGTTATTATAATATGACATATGACCCCAACCCCATGGCTTCAAGTGAAGCCACGGGCCAGGACATGTGGGGATATAATAATGGACATAATGAAAATCCCTCGCTTTTAGCATCTGAACTCGTTTATGACTATACCGGAAAAACGTACGCTGTTGGAAACGCGATCAGGAATCCAGACACTGTGTTCGTACACGCCTGCAGTTTACAATCCATTCAATACCCTACCGGCGGAAAATCTGTGTTTGTTATGGAGCCACACCAATACTCTGATCCAACAGCAATGGTTCCCGGGAGCATTGGATGCGGAGTTATTACAGGCAGTGGCCCAACCACTTATTCAACTAATTTTACGCTGCCAGTAGGGTATTCAAACCTGTCATACAATGTTAATTTCTCGAGTTTTAATTATACCACGCAAATTCCGCAACCCTCCATAACCATTACTGATCAGTCAACTGGTATCCAGCAAGTGGTGTATAGCCCAAACAATGCTCAGCCCTATAGCTCCGGAACGCTCTATATATACCCGACAGGTGGACAGCAAGTTTTTATAACGGGGGGGCATACCTACACCATCACCGCGTATATAGGCTCAAACACAAGCAACAGCGGCCCTGTAGAAGCCATGATTACTTTTAACTGGAATCAAAGCGCACCATCTGTTAAAATCGGCGGGGGATTAAGAGTTAAAAGCATAACAAATTATGATAACAACGGTAATTTTTTAAATGAAGATATTTACAAATATGGGATTGGCGGAGAAGAGGGGTACGGTAAATTGATGACGCCGCCGTTCTTATTAAATTTCAATAATAACACTACCCACACGATCTACAGAATTTATTGTACAAGTCCGCCGATCCTGGATGGTTACACTTCCTACACTTATCATTCTAATACGCTCAACGCCGTTTCACAAATTGGCAGTAGTCCCGTCCTTTATCCCGCCGTTACTAAATATCAAATATCTTCCAGCGGCGGAAAAACAAACGGAAAAGCAATCTATAATTATCAAATGTCAACCGACACCATAGTGGGATTTAACACACTCGGTCCTATGGTCATGTCAAACGATTGGCAAAGCAACATCCTTCTTGAAGAACGTACTTTTAAATCCGTTAATGGCGGGACATCGTTTAACCCGCTGGTAGACAAGAAGTATTCTTATCTCGTTGACAGGGCTCATTCGAAAACGCAGTTACAGATTACGGGTAATTATACTTATCTGAACCAATCTGCCTGGCAAGATTCATCAGATGTAACAAATACCTTCGGCGGTTATTACGCTCCTGATTTCAGCTTCGCTTTATATCCGAATCCATCCGGGATCGTGCGGTTACATAATACTACAACGACCAATTATTTTGACAATGGTCAAACAGCGACGACTGTTGAGAACCGCTACTATGGTGATACTACACATTTATTTCCGACGCGTATTCAAACATTTTCGAGCAAGAATGAGACGCTGACAGATTCCATGCGCTATGCGCATGATTTTGCGCTCCCGGGTAATGTTTATACCACGATGATGAACAGAAATATCAAAGCGCCGGTTGTGCAATCGCTGAAATACAGAAACACTATACAGGAATCCTCAATAAAGGCGAATTATGCAGATTGGTATGGAAATAACGCGTTGCTTGTTCCGTTGTCAGTAGATGAGCAGATCATGGCAAATCCGGTAGAAACGCGCGTAAAATTCAATAAGTACGATTCTTATGGCAATATTATTCAGCAGCAAAAAACAAATGGCCCGTACCAGTCTTATATCTGGGATTATAATAAATCATACCCTATTGCCGAGGTAAAAAATGCAGATAGTGTTTCCATCGCCTATACTTCATTTGAGGCTGACGGAACGGGCAACTGGACAGTTGGTTCGGCAAACCGCGTCCCCGGCGGATTAACCGGCAACCAGTCTTACAGCCTTTCCAACGGAGCGATAAGCAAGTCCGGTTTAACAAGCACCCAGACTTACGTTGTGTCTTACTGGACGTCAAGCGGTTCCCCGCTTACGATTACGGGTACGCTTTCTGGCTATCCGATAAAAGGAGCCACCCTCAACGGATGGACCTATTATGAACACCATGTTACGGGTCAAACGACCATATCTGTAAGTGGAACCGCCCTGATCGATGAACTAAGATTATATCCTTTAAATGCGCTCATGACCACTTTTACCTATAATCCGCTCATCGGTATCAGCAGCGCGGCAAATGAAAAAAGCCAGATCACCTATTATGAATATGACAGCTTCCAGCGTCTTATCAATATCAAAGACCAGAATGGGAATATTATTAAGAGTTTTTGTTATAATTATGCCGGGCAGTCCTATGGCTGTAATGTAGGCCCGGTCGTTCCGCCTGTTCAAACCTACCCCTTCACGCTAACCAATAGCACGGGTGTGAGCGGTTTTGTGGCGTCTTTTACGGCCGGGACGATCAATTATTCGTTTAATTTTTTAACGACAGGAAGCACTACCGTACAAATTCCGCCGGGCAGCTATACCTTAGTGATCAACCCGATCAATGCGCCTACCAACCGGAAGTTTCTACTGGGTTCAAGGGCCCCGGTGACTGCGCCGGGCACGACATTTACCGGCGTCGTGGTTAGCGCTACAGGCACCGAAACCCCGATTATCATTGAGCAACCCTAAGACAAAACCCTGATCACAATGAAAGCTATCCTCAAAAAAAATATACTTGTTTTGTTTTTGCTGCTAAGTGCGGGAACCGCGATTGCACAGACGATCACTTATTCCGGGCCTTATACTTTCCCGGTAAATTCCGGTATCCCGACCATATCCCCGGTGTATACCGGCAGCCCTGCGCCCAATGGGCAAACCATCACTTTTGCCGGCACCGGTTCGGCAGGTTCGGCAAACGGTACAGGCACATCGGCCAGTTTCAACCAGCCATTAGGGACTGCCGTTGATGCCTCGGGCAATATTTATGTAGCAGACGCAATTAACGATTTGATCCGTAAAATCACCCCCACAGGTGTCGTAAGCACGTTTGCGGGTACGGGTTCCGCGGGCTCGGCAAACGGCACCGGTACTGCTGCCAGCTTCTATCATCCTGTGGGCATGTGCATAGATGCTTCGGGGAATATCTTCGTGGCAGATGAAAACAATAACCTGATCAGGAAAATTACGCCTTCGGGCACGGTATCAACACTCGCCGGTAGCGGTTTGCAGGGCTCGGCGGACGGGACGGGAACTTCCGCAAGTTTTTATAACCCATGCGGGGTGGCCGTGGACATTGCTGGGAATGTGTACGTGGGCGACAACAGCAACAATAAGATAAGAAAAATAACTGCTTCGGGCGTGGTCAGCACCATCGCCGGCAGCGGCGCGGTGGGTTCAGCCGATGGCAGCGGCACTGCGGCCACCTTTGATCAGCCCTTTAGTGTGGCATTAGACCCCTTTGGTAATTTATATGTAGCAGACCGGTATAACCATAAAATCAGAAAGATCATCTTAGCGACCGGCGCAGTATCAACTGTTGCAGGCAGCGGAACGGCTGGTTTTGCAGATAACACCGGCGCCTTAGCCAGTTTCAATTATCCCACAGGCATCATCTCGGATGCTTCAGGTAATATATATGTTACAGATTACCATAACAACAGGATACGTAAAGTAAGCCCGGCCGGCGTAGTAACCACCCTTGCCGGCACGGCTACTGCCGGGAGTGCAAATGGTATCGGCACCGCTACTACTTTTAATTATCCCTTTGCTATCGCTGTGGATGCTTCCGGGTATTTATACGTCGGGGATCTGAATGCCGATTTGATCCGGAAAGTAGCCAGCACGGCATTTGGGATAAGCCCTTACCTGCCTGCCGGTCTAAGCTTTAATACAAGCAATGGCTGTATCACGGGTACCCCAATCGTTATTTCACCGGCCACTAACTATACAGCTGCGGTTTATAACAGCGTTGGTTTTGGCTCAAACAACGTCAACATAACGATAGGCCCGGCCGGCGTATTAAACCCCAGCCAAAACCAAAATTATATCCTGACTTTTACGCCAAGGATTTCCGGGCTGACAACAGACGCTGCCCTAAGTACGGCGGCCAATGACCCTGCACAGGCAGAAACCAATATAAAATATTTTGATGGCCTGGGACGCCCTCTGCAAACCGTGCAGGCAAAAGGATCGCCCACCGGGAGGGACGTTGTACAGCCGGTAGTTTATGACCAATTTGGGCGCGAAGCGGTCAAATACCTGCCCTATGCCGTAACCGGGTCGGCACCAAGCGATGGCAGTTTTAAAACTACGGCAGTGGCAGACCAGGGTGTATTTTATACCACGCCACCGACCGGGGTTTCTCAAATCCAATATCCTTCGGCCGGCACTAACTTTGAGCCATCTCCCTTAGATCGCGTAACTGAGCAGGGCGCTCCGGGTGTGCCCTGGCAACTTTCAACCAGTGGTATTAACGGCAGCGGCCACACTCTTGGCATTGCCTATGGAACCAATGCAGCCAACGATGTGATCTTATGGTCGGTAAATGCCAGCGGAACAGGTGCGACTGGAACTGCTGATTATTCAGCAGGCCAGCTGTATTCGACCACCAGGACAGATGAAAATGGCAACAGCAATATTGAGTATAAAGACGTGGAAGGAAATATTGTTTGTAAAAAAGCGCAGTCCGGCAGCAATCCGGTTACTTACCTCGCTACCTATTATGTATATGATGGCAACAATAACCTGGCTTATGTTATTCCGCCCATACCATCGGCGTCAAACCCCGCAGTAAGTGCCTATCCGGCTAGTTTTGCAGAAACGGATGCGGTATTTCTGAATTATATATATGGCTATCATTACGACAACCGGAACAGGGTGGTAGAAAAGAAAATACCCGGCAAGGGTTGGGAATATATGGTCTATAATACGCTCGACCAGGTCATCGCGACCCAGGATGCGGTGCAAAGGGGCAAAGCGACACAGGAATGGACATTTAACAAATATGACGGGCAGGGCCGGGTAGCTTTAACAGGGATATATCAATATAGCGGCAGTACGCCCAATACCAGCTATCGGGTCGCCTTGCAAACCACGGTGGCAGGGGTAAGCAAGTTATGGGAAACGCCCGTCGCTACAGGTACCGGTTATACCTCGTCGGCCTGGCCCACCAGTTGGACGGGGGCAACCCTTAGCATCACTTATTATGACAATTATGCCAATATCCCGCCTGGCATGCCGGCTGCTTTTATTACGCCGGTCGGGGCCAGCGTCATGACCAGTGGTTTGCTTCTTGCATCCCAGACAAATGTATTGGGGAGCAGCAATATGTTATGGACGGTAAATTATTACGATGACCTGGGCCGGGTTATCCAAACAGACAAACAGCACTACCTGGGAGGGGTATTAAGCCCTTACAATTACGATGTGTTTTTAAACACCTATGATTTTACAAATGAGGTAACTGCCACCACCAGAAAACATTATAATGCCACCAATACCGTTTCACCTGTTGTTGCCATAGCCAATACCTACACGTTTGACAACGTGGGCAGGAAGAAACAAACCACGGAAAGCGTCAATGGCGCTACACCTGTGATTCTTTCGGAACTGGATTATAATGAGATGGGGCAGTTGATGGCCAAAAACCTGCACAGCAGCAATAACGGCAGTAACTATTTGCAGAACACCAGTTACGCTTACAATGAAAGAGGCTGGTTATCAAAAATAAATGACCCTTCTGTGGCACCAACAACTACTAAATTGTTTGCCGAACAATTGAATTATAACGTGCCGCTATATGGTGCGCCAGCACAATACAATGGCAATATAGCGGAACAGGACTACAATGCAGGGGTCAGTACCCGACACCAGGTAACTTACAGCTACGATAACCTGAATAGATTAACCACCGGAAATAGTAATGAGGGTTTCAGCGAAACTGCCGTCGGTTATGATGCAATGGGCAATATCAGCGCTTTAACCAGAACCGGGATCGATGCAGCTGTATTAGCTTATAAATATACCGATGCCGGTAATAACAGTACAGGCAATTTATTGCAAAAAGTGACAAATAACGGCACAACTACGTTGAAAAATTATGGATATGACGGCAATGGAAATGTCACAAACGACGGAACCAATACCTTTACCTATAACCTGCTTAATCTGCCGCAAACCGTTACCGCAACAGGTTTAACCTTAAGTTATACCTACGATGCTGCGGGGGAAAAACTGCGCAAAATAAGCAGTACTTTGGGCACAACGGATTATATCAGCGGTATCCAGTATAAAACAAATTCAACAGTAATCGATTTTATACAAACAGAGGAAGGAAGGGCAATAAACGCAGGCAGCAGCTGGAATTATGAATATACCCTGACCGACCATTTGGGCAATAACCGGGTGACATTCGATATGTTGAACGGCAAAGTCGGCGAAGATGATTATTATCCGTTTGGATTAAACGTACACAGGCAACAAAACGCCGGAAACTTGTATCTTTACAATAAAAAGGAGTTACAAAATGAAATAACTGAATACGATTATGGCGCACGTTTCTATGACCCGGTGATTGGGAGATGGACGACGATTGATCCATTAGCAGAGAAAGTAAGAAGATGGACGCCATATAATTATGGTTGGAATAATCCTATTCGAATGATTGATCCGGATGGGATGTTTGCTAAGCCTGGCGATTTATTTAAAACAGAAGATGAGGCAGCTCATGATTTCGGGATGTTTTACAATGGCCAATCAATAAAAAATGGCAAGGAAATGACGTCATATACCTATAAAGTCGAAAAAAATGGGGAGACCTTTTATACTTATACGGAGGCTAGTGGTGGAGGATCAGATCAGAATATTACCAGTCAACCGGAAGGCGTTACTGTTGTAGCAATAGACCATACACATGGGAAATACGATGAAGGGTATGCCAACAATGTTTTTTCCGGAAGCCCTGAAGCGCCCACGGAGCCAGGAGAAGCATCTGATATAAAAACAGCTAAACGTGACAAAATAGATAATTATGTTGCTACTCCAAACGGATCTTTGCAAAAGTATGACGTAAAGACAGATAAAATAACTACGATAGCGACTGATTTGCCAAGTGACCCCAAAGATCCTGATAGATTAAATAAGGTATCGCCAGATCCGCCTCCGCCAGTTAATAAACCGGTACCAGATAAGCCAGCTCCACCAAAGGACAAGAAAGATACTACTTAATAGAATTAATATGAAAACGACATTAAAAAAATATTCTCAACTAAAATTATTAATAGCAATAGTATTCTGTACCATAGCCACCGTGAATGCGCAAAGTAAAAAAAAGAGTTCAATTAAAGATGGTTATGTACCCAATAAAGAAACTGCCATTAAAATAGCAGAAGCAATTTGGCTGCCAATTTATGGTGAAAAAATCTATCAGGAAAAGCCATTTAAAGCGGTCTTAGTTAGAGATAGTGTTTGGATTGTTACAGGAACCTTAAAAGACCCTGGAGATGATAAAGACATAGTTGGCGGTACAGCATACATTGAAATACAAAAATCTGATTGTAAGATACTTAAGGTTATACACGGGAAATAACTCGACCCCGGCGGTTAAGCATGGCGCCCGGCCTGGATAACGAAAAGCAAGATAAGAAGACAGAGCCCGGCCGAGCACCGGGCTTTATTATTTCAGCCAGATTAATGGCATTTGACAGAGAATCCTTAAGCCGATTTTGGATACCAGGGCATCCAGTATGGAAAAAAATGGACTTTTCCTTTTCCTCCAGCTGATCCACCAGTGCCAATTTTTCAATGAGTGATTTATCATAAGAGTTCACCTCTTTGAGCGCATCGGATTATATCAGCGGCATCCAATATAAAACAAATTCAACAGTAATCGATTTTATACAAACAGAGGAAGGAAGGGCAATAAACACAGGCAGCAGCTGGAATTATGAATATACCCTGACCGACCATTTGGGCAATAACCGGGTGACATTCGATATGTTGAACGGCAAAGTTGGCGAAGATGATTATTATCCGTTTGGATTAAACGTACACCGGCAACAAAATGCCGGAAACCTATATCTTTACAATAAAAAGGAGTTGCAAAATGAAATAACTGAATACGATTATGGCGCACGGTTCTATGATCCTGTGATTGCAAGGTGGACGAGTATTGATCCTAAGGCGGAAGTAGATCGTCGGTGGTCGCCTTATAAGTATGGCAATGACAATCCGATAAGATTCGTTGACCCTGATGGAATGAAAGAAATTTATTATTCACAAGACGGTACAAAAATAGGACAGATTGGAACCAACACCGATGTTAGAGTTGTTAATTCTAACGTGACAAACGCTCAAGCAGCCGCGGATGTAAAAAATGGAGACAAGACAACATTAAACGCAAATAGTGTAGCTTATTCTAGTTATTTCAAAACTGTTTCTGACGTTACCAACGACGCAAAATTGGAAACCTATACAAACAATGGGAACAACTGTAATAAAGCGGCTCGTGCTCAACTATCAGATGCAGGTTTAAAACCAGATAATGTAATTAATACAAAAGTTGACGCAAATTCAAAGCTGACAGCAGATGCAATAGGCGGATCAATTTCTGTTCAAACTCAATTAAATGCTGGAAATCCTGTTATGGTTGGTGTACAAGAAACAAAAACTAATGGGACAGCCTCTGACCCTGGAAATACTAATTCCGCTACCGGACATTTTGTTGTAATCCGTTCAAGTAATGTTTCTAGTGATGGCTCAATCAGTTTTAATTACTTAGATAACGCCAGCACTGCTAAGGGTAAAAGTGCGGATAATAATTTCACATTGAATACAAGCACCGGTGCAATGACAGACAATACGCTAACACAAAGGAATGGTTATTCGAGCTACGAAGTAAGCGAAGTTAGATTAAGTCAAAAAAAATGATGAAAAATATAATTGCCTTTATGGCCTACGGATTTTTGTTTTTCCTAAATTTTTCGTCAGCGCCAAGGCGGACCGAAAATGTTACCAGTTGGTTAAGTGTGGAATATATCAGCTGTTTGAATAAAAGTCTCCCCTGCGACTGTGAGAAGAAAGTCAACAAATATATTTCTATTAATACAGATACCACTTTGAATCCCAACCAGCAAAGAATATCATTGTTCGGGCATGGTCAAATGGAGCCTTTTTTTTATAAATTAAACAGATTGGGCAAAAACAGGTATGAGATTTTAGATCGCGGTGAAAAACCTCAAAAATTGGGTATAATAACATTTAACAATGGTTCTCTTTATCTACATGATCAAAATGGCGATACAAGGTATGTTAATATAGGCAAAAGCGATGATCTTTATAACGATAACTATGATCTTGAAAATGTTACGTTAATTAATAAAGCATTACAAGAAAAAGGATACCCTGGCCTCAATAAAATCCTGTCTGAAGACTCGCTAAAGTGTGACTGTAATAGAGAAGCGAATTTGGTTTATGTGCAAGGAAGGCCACATGCATGGATACTAGAACATTCTAAGGACAGTTTATATATATATAAGATAATTAATGAAGATGCTGACCCAAGTGACGCTATAATCAAGAAAAAAGTATTTCAATTTAAGATGAAATAGGAAAAAATTGAACTTGTGTCTACCCGATCCCACCAATCCCCTCGCTCATAGGCTGTACCTACGGATTGGTTTGCTGTGCGTAGTTTAGACGGAGCGCTGTCCAAATATGCTGTGGATTGTTCTGGATTTGCTGAAAATGTTCGTAAAGCCGGGGGAGAACCAGATCTAGTAGGTACCAAAAAGGGAGAGGCCGCTGCCGAATCAAAATTCGGTAAAGGGAAAACAAACGGTGTCAGGCAATTAGCTGCGACTGCTGTAGAGGTTGACGTATACCACATACAGGTGGGCAACGAAGTGTATCTTAATAATTATTCCCATGTCGGTACAGTAACAAGTGTCACCTATGATAAAAATGGGATCCCTACTTCTATTACAGTCGAGGCATCTAATACTTCAAGTGGTCCAACAACAAATACAGCAACCTTGGATTGTCAAGGGTATTGGGGAAAGGGGATTGATGGATTCGGAAAATGGGATACAAAACCAGATAAACCATAAACAAGATAATAAACATAATTATCTGAAATAATCTGTTAAAAATCGAAAAAAACATTTTACCACTTGCGTATGAGCTCAAAAATAATTTTTATTCTATCGATATGGACTTGTATAGTGTTCCGTGACTATGCGCAAACGACCAACCGTAAATTTAAGTAAGTTAAATCTCCCATTATTCTGCAAGTGAATAACAGAGATTATGAAAAAATAGGGTTTGAACTGATAACGGGGGATGAAAGCAATGGAGTAAAATCGATTATTCTGGAAGATACCGTGATTTACCTTTTAGATGCATTTCACAATAATATAAAGAAGATTAATCTGATTACCGGTAAGGTGAAATCCTCTTTGCGCCTAAGTAATAAGAAAGCTTGGTTAAGAGATTTGGCAGTTTTTGACAAAAAATTATTTGTTACGACAGACTTAGAAGCAAATTACATATTAGACTTAAATTTAAATCTAATAAAAACCTTCAAGCTGCCGATGCAAACAAAATATGTTTATAAGGTATTTAAAGATTCACTTCTGATCTATGACCTTGGTAAGGTAATCGCAATCAATAATGCGGGAACTGTATTAGATACAAGAAATGAAGATATTGATATTTTAAAAATGGCGCATGGTAAAAAATATACTATTCACGGCGATACGATAAATACAGAATACGGGACTGCCCACATAAATTCGAGTTTTCCGTACACGTGGAAGAAGTATTATGATGCGATTAATATTGATTTTAATAATAAGGAGTTGGTGTACTTTGAAGTGAATCCGATATGGTTGAAAGTTTTTCTTTACCCAATTGTTCCAAAATGAGATTTTCCCGCTGTTCCTAGACTATGGTCTGCGAATTGGCTAAGCCTGTTGTCTGTATTACAGTAAGGAAAAGCAAGATAGAAAGATAAAACCTATGCTGGTTTTTGGACGAGAACTGCCGAAATCAATCTATTGAAAACTATTGCTCATCTGGAACAAAGGTAAATACATTGACACCAGTATCAGCCCGACGATCAAGCCCAGGAAAATAATGATCAGCGGTTCCATCATGCTGCTGATGGTGGAGGTTTTGTATTCCACTTCTTCGATGTATTGTTCGGATATTTTGGCAAAAAAGTAATCCATCTTGTTGGTTTCTTCGCCAACTTTCACCAGCTGGATCATTTTGGACGGATAAACGGAAAACTGCTGCAGGCTTTGGTGGAGTGACTTACCCTTCATGATATCGTCTTCCACCTTTTGCAGGGACGATTCCACCGGGTAGTAGCCGATCATCTGCCGGCTGAGCGCGATCGCGCGGAGCAAGGGTAATTTGGCATTAATTAGCAGCCGCATGGAATTGCAAAAACGGGCGAGGTATATCTTCTGCACCAGGTTACCGACAAGCGGTATTTTTAAGACGAGCCTGGAAGCTATTCTTCGAAACCGTTCCGTTTTCCGTGTTACGAAGATAAAAAGGGCGATAAGGACCACTACGATCAAAAAACGACTGAAGTTGTGCTCCATGGTATTGGATACGGCAATGATCTTTTCGGTTATCCAGGGCAGTTTACCGCCGAACCGTTTGAATACGTCACCAAACATCGGCACCACGAATTTCAGCATAAAAAATACCGCACCCAAAGAGGTGCACAGCACCACGCATGGGTAGGTTAATGCAGAAGTGATCTTCCGCCGCTGTTTGATCTTGTTCTGGTAAAATTTGGCCAGGTCCTGCAATACCTCGATAAGTTTGCCCGTCTCCTCACCGATCTGCAAACTATAAACTTCATATAAAGAGAACTTCCCGGTCTGTTGCAGGGCCTGTGAAAACGTGCCCCCTTTTAACACCGCGTCCTGTATCCTGATAAAAAGCGCTTTGTCTTTTTCCTTCTGCTGGTCGGCGGTGATCAGCTCAAAGCTGCTTTTAAGGTTGATGCCCGCCTGCAACAACGAACTCAGCTCCAGGTAGAGGTATTCTTTCTTTTTATCGCTGAGTTCTTTACTTCCGAGACTGATATCCTTATTCAGCAGCGAAAATAAGCCGCCGTCTACTTCCGGTTTGGCTGCTTTTGGCGCTTTCTTGCTTTCGTATCTGCTGAGGTCAATTGATGGCATTCGGGTTTCTGCTGATCAGGTTTGCTGAACTGTATTGTTTATGGTAATGATACGGAATTTTTTCGTCCTGGAATAAAATATCCAGTTCCAGGTCATCTAAACGGTCCTGTTCGGCGTTCGGCGAAAATTCAGTGACCGGCTGTGCCTCAAAAGAAGTGATGATCGCCTGCGCTTTTACTTTAAAGGTATCGGCCCTGAATTCACTCCGTATAATAAAATCCGGGTCGAACCTGTATTTTACACGGTGTCCGGGACTGTATAGGGCTACCCCGGAGGTATCTTTCAAAATCGTATCCGCCCGTATGAAATCCTTTTTTAGCCATTCGTCCAAACGGACCAATACGGCCATATCCTGGTTTTTCCGGTTGTAGGAACCGTAGGACTTAATGATGATAGAATAGGCTGTATAGGTTATACCGATGAGCAGCGCCGCAATCAGCATCGCTATGGTCACTTCCATCAGGGTAAAAGCTCTCAGGCGCCTATCGATCATTGTTTTTCAGTATTACTTTTTCCAATTCCGCAACCTTTTGCTGGTTTTGATCGAGCGCCGTTAAATGGATATCCGTCAACGCGGTATTGCCATTGTAAGCTTTGACTTCCTCCACAATCGTAAAATCGTCGACGGGAACCGACTGCGATACCAGGTTATCTGATCTTTCGGCAGAAAGTAAGGCTTGTTGCAGCAAGGCTTCCGCCCTGATCTTTTTCACGGACAGCCCGCTGTTGACCACATTGGTAAAGATCATCATGGCGATACCAAATACCACAATGATCAGGATCATCGCTATCAGCACCTCTATGATCGTAGATGCCTTTAGTTTTTTTTGCATCTTCACTTTACCTCCAGCCATTGCAGTACTTTTTTATTTCGCCCTGCCACGGGGCAAAGGTCGCCGGTTAAATAATAGGGGGAGAGCGCCTTTGCATTCATGGTGATATTGATCAGGTAGTTTTGAAACCGGGTGAAGGCATTCTGGTACAGGAACTGGCTGGTAAAAACACTGCCGTCAACTTCTACCGAATCTTTTGTGCTCAGGGCGCCCTGAGAATAAATCTGCCCGATGACCTTAACCCCTTTTCCAAGGTCCACCAGGGGTTTTAATGCCGATTCGTTTTTTTCATAAGTAAAAATAACCCCGCTACAGACACACCGTTTGCCCAACTGTATGCGTTCCTGGACGGGGGCCAGACCCGGCTGCCCGAAACGTAAAATGCCAAGGCAGGAGGGGTAAGCGAACCGGCAATTACTGTCAATATTGATCGAATCCCGTGCAAAAAGCTGGCAATTGCCGTGAAAGCCGCTTTTAATTTTTATGCTTTTTGCAAATACCATGATATCCTTTGCCAAAACGGTGCTGTCCATGACGATCGTGGTATCCGAAGTCAGAACGATGTTCCCGCTTAGTTGAATATGGCTGATGTTTTGTACCCGTTTTTTAAAGTTAAAATATTTTGTCGGCAGCAGGAAAGATTGACTTAGCGAATCCAACCGGCTGATCGAGCTGTCCCCGCTCCGGGTTTGCTGCAAAAATTGCCGGAACTGTAAAAGCCTGTCTGCCGACAGCGGCGGTAAGGTCCGCTCACTGTTTTTTTTGGCGCCGATCACCAGGCGTTTATCCCCCTGGTATGCTTTGTTGTCCACATAGGCGGTCGTAATGCCGGCTTTTGGGATATAAACATCGCCGGTGATGGCGGTTTTCCCGCTTAAAGACACTGGCCGGTCTTCATCGATCAGGTACATGGCCGCCCATTTTGTCGAGTCCAAAGTGTACCCGATGGAGAATATTTTATAAAGCGTGTCTTTCTGGCTAAACGCGACCGAAGCGCCGATATCATACATGCCCCAGAAAAACTTTTTTAAGGTCACCGAGTCATTTTGACCATTAAATAAACTGAAGGTGGCGCCTTTGTTATAGGACGTATCCGGCCCGGCCAGCAAAATGTTTACGCCGGAATTGAGATTGTTTTGCAAGTGGTCATACCGGAATTTTTTCTGGTATTCGTTGCGGTAAAAATAAGCTGCGACGATCAGCGAGGAACAAAGCACAGCAATCACTAATGCGATGATGATAACGATGTAAAGGGCCGAGGCTTTGAGCATATCCCGACAGCTATTTGCGGTTTTTAGACACCGTATCGGCGGGCGCCGGTTGGCTTTTCTTAAATAGGTTGAGCCGTTGCCAGATCGTCGGTTTTTTGCCCGTCACGACCAGGCCCTCGTTCCAGGTGACCGCCTGCTGAAGCGTCCCATCCTTGTTCCAGCTTTTCCATATGCCGTTTTTGAGGCCGCGATCAAATGCCCCCTGCTCTCTGAGGTTTTTGTTTGGATAGTATGCGGTGTACAAACCATTCAGCAACTGCCCGCTGTAACCGCCCTGGGTGGAATGGACCTGGCTGGCGCTGTACCAATAGTAAAACAGTGCGGATTTAACGCCTGGCTGCCGTTTTACCGGGTTGATCTCCAGTTCGACGGTCCTGCCGGAATCGCTGAGCCGGAGTTTGGTTAATCCATAGTCGGGATAATCCTGCGCGAATGCCGCCCTGGTGACAAAAAGCAATAAAATCAACACAACTTTTTTCATGACTATTTATTTTATCCCAATAAATTTTGTTTTTCCTTCAAAACTGATCTTAATCGAATCGCGCAGGTTTTTGATCAGCTTCACCTCGTATTTCGTTTGGCCCTCGGAAAGGGTAGTGTTTTGGCCATTAATGCTCACCAGGGCGATCAGTTTTTTTGTTGCGGGGTTTAACATATAGCCCGAATAGTGAATAAAGCCCCAGTCGAATGGTCTTACCGGAACAATCAGTTGTCTGTTGACTAGTCTTTTTGCAACTGTCCTGGTCGTGTCTTTTTGCTTAACCAAACCGAAAGGGTCCCGGTAATTCAATAACAGGTGCGTGGTGTCCTTTGGAATCGTAAAATCATTAAAAGCTTCTTTCAGGGGCCTGGCTGCGATTGCGGGGCTGTCATCATCGCCGGCAGTTGCCGCACTGAATATCCGGTAAATAATGATACCCCATACCACCAATACCGCCAATCCCAAAAAATACGTCAGTTTTTTATTCTTCACGCCTGTTCCCTGTGTTACTGCAAAACAAAATTATTGATGTTACTGGCCTGGCTTTCATTGCCGGCAGCGTCCAGCGCGGTTACTTTCCAGTAAATGGTATTGCCCGAACTACCGAGGTTAAAACTATAACTGGTATTGCTGAGCGCCATCGGGAAACTGGAATTGTAAGGGGTTACCTGGTCGCTCTGGTACACATACAGTTTGTATTTAACAGCTGTTGCAACCGGATTCCATTGCAGCGCCACGGGCAGGCTGACCGTCGCTGCATTTGCGGGTGCGGTCAGCGTGACCTGTCCGGGCGGAATATTGTCATAGGTAACCACGTAAACGGGCGACCACTGAGCCTGTGCGGTATCATTTTGCGCCCTCACACGCCATTGGTAGGTTTGGGCCTTCGGGAACGTAAAATTCAGCTGCTGACCGGGGATCAGCTGGTTGGAAACGTCTGCACTTTCATTGACAAAATTATTGGTGTCTATTTCAAACTGGTAGGCATTGGCGCCATACAAACTGCTCCATTGAAAAGTAGCAGCACCCTGGCTGGTGAGCAGGTTATTGGCGGGTGCGCTTAGCTGCACGGATTGTTGTTTGATCGACCCGGCGATAATGGTAAAGCTGCGCGGGGCAGACCACGCCGTTTGGGTACTGCCGTTTTCGGCCATTACGCGCCACTGATAATTGCCCGGATTGAGCGTATAAGAAAATTTATAGGTGTTCACCACGGTATCCAGCACCAGTCCCCCCGGCGCTGCAAAAGTAGAAGAAACCGCCTGCAGGTGATACGATAACGCATGATCAACCGCGTCCCACCAGAAATTGACGGTATAGCTGGTACTTTGATACTGATCCGCAGGGGCTTCGAGTTGAACTTGCTTTTTGTTGATGGAAGGCTCGATAATGTCATCGCATGAGGATAACAGGGCCGTTCCCGGTGCAAGCATCAATAAAAGGTATAAAAAAGGCCTAAGTTTCATCCGGACTAAATTACAAGTTTTTGGGAGATTGTGAATAACGAAAGAAATTTTCTTCGGCGTTCTCTGTATTGTTTATTTGAAGTCGCCCAAATTGGTCCCTTTTAATTTTCACACCGGTAACGATATAAACCGGAAAAAGAATAGGTGATTGCTGAAATCGATGGTCGAACTTTTTAAATTTTGTTGAAAACGATAAAAAATTGATGAAAAAATTTGGACGCATAAAAAAAATTATATAGAATTGAAAACTTAAATTTTAGAAACTTATGCTTATCACTGTTTTCATTTCAACCGCAAAAAGCGCTCCGTAAATTAGTTGTCTTTAGGGTACCATTTTTATTAATTAATCGCTTTTCTCCGGATAAGCGCGTGCTTTTTATTGACCTAACTTTTGTACACCATGAACTATCCAATTAACCTGAAAACCGGGCTTCTGGCATTTTTATGCGCCGTTTTCTGTTCAACGGCTTTCGCGCAGCAAGACCTTTCATTAAAGAACTATGCACCGGTCGCACCAAATTCTGCCGGCTTTGGCGCTTACGGCGATATCCCTGTAAGCTATTATACCGGTACGCCCGATATCGCCTTACCGGTTTTTTCAGTAAAAACCAATGCCTTAAGTTTTCCCATATCGTTAAACTACCATGGTGACGGCCTAAAAATACTGGGCGAGGCGACCTATGTCGGTTTAGATTGGACGCTTTCCAATACCGGGGTGATCACCAGGTCTATCAACGCCATAGACGACATGAGTTCAAACGGTTACTACCAGCACGCACCTTCTACCCGAACCCCCGGGAGCGGCATCGACCCTGAGCCTGATGTGTTTTATTATAATTTTGCGGGAAAGTCCGGGAAATTCGTGATCGATTACCAATCCGGTGCTCCGCAAGGTGTTATCCGGTTTTTAAGAAAGGAAGACGACATCCTCGTTACTTTGGATGCGAATCAAAATTTTAATATCCGGACAGAAGATGGCACGGCCTATTATTTCACAAAAAGGGAAAACCAAAGTCAATCGATCACTTATGTAAATTATGGGAGTAAGATCTCCGCTAACCGAAATTGTGTAACCGCGTGGTATCTTACATCGATCGTAAGTACGACCGGCGAAACCATTGATTTCAATTATGTAAATTATACCCCGCGGACGATTTTTAATCTTACCGCAACCAGTCAATCCAGGGTTACCAATACAGCAGTTTTTTCGCCGAGCCCTTGTTATAACCAAAATCCTATCCAGATTCTCAACCAGGAGACCGCGCCATACAACGCCCAGAGCAGCGTGACCACCAATTCGGAAACTGACGAAGTTTTGGTGGACAATATTACCTACAATGGGGGAAAAGTTCAATTTTATTATTCCAACCGCATTGACCTGAATAATGACCTTTCGGCAGGCCCTGCATCCAAAAAACTGGACCAGATGATCGCTTACAATATGAACAACCAGCCGGTCAAAACCATAAATTTCTCTTACAACTATTTCGATTCAGGTACCGGGCAGGCAAGTTACATCACCAAACGCCTCGAACTTACGGGCTTCAGCGAAACCGATAACACAGGTTCGCAGTCAATCAATAACTATGCATTTAATTACAACATCGCCGGCAAATCGTTCCCGCCAAAACTCGATCCTAACTTCGAGCCCTTTGGCTATTATTCGACCGACCCTACGATAGGGCTGCTGAGCCAGGTAAAATATCCTACCGGAGGTTCTTCAAACTTTACCTATGAACCGCACGATCAACCCATTTACGGAGCCAGGATAAAACAAATTGTAAATGAAGATGCTTACGGGCAGACATTAAGCACCAAGGTATTTCAATATACCGAGCCAAATGCCAATAATCAACCTGTATCCAGCGGCAAAGCAATAGCGCAACTGCTTTATTCATTTTCAACGGTGGCCCATAAGAATTATACCTGCACCTATCAGAGCGTGCAATACCTTACCCAGATCGATATCTACTATACCATAAGCAGCATTTCCAATTTCTGCCCGATGGGTATGTCCATATTGGGAAACGGATTCGGATATGACCAGGTATCGGTACTGGAAGGGCCAAACGGCGAGGATGGTAAAACGATCTATTACTATCATAACGTTCCGGATACGCCGCCCGTAGATATCGGAATTCCGACAACACACGATCAGAACGACGGATTATTATTAAAGCGGGAGGTTTATCAAAATACCGGCAGTCAAACTTTCAGTCTTCTGAAAAGCACCACCTTAAATTCACAAACCCGCAGCCAGGTGGTCATGACCGGCGCCAACTTGTCGGCGGTCACGCCTTTTACTTTTACTTCTTATAACATCAATACGCAAAACGATGTGCTTACCAGCGAAGATGATCAAACCATCAACAGCAACGGAACGCTGGATAACCTTACCAGTTATACCTATAATGCCGGATATCAGCAGCCCGCAACCATAACCAATACGGCCAGTAACGGGAAAACGCTGACCACAGTAAAAAAATATGCCTACGATATGGTTGCGGCCGGCCAGACAAACCCCTATCAAAATATGGTAAACTTAAATATGATCAACCAGCTGATCGAGCAGGATGACCAGGTAAACGGCACAACCATCAAAAAACGCATCAACACTTATTACCAGGGCTGGGCTGCTAACCCGAACTTTATTTTACCCCAATATGTTCAAACGCAAAAGAACACCGATCCGGTAGAAAACAGGATCTTTTATAATAATTACGATTCCTACGGCAATATCACCAACATTTCCCTTGCGGGCGGCCCCAACGTGGGTTACCTGTGGAATTATAACGGGCAGTATATCGTCGCGAAATGTGTCAACGGGTCAGACGCGCAGATGTATTTTGACGGCTTTGAGAACAGTACCGCCAGCGGTTTGATCACTGGAGGCGCGCATACCGGGAATTTGTGTATGAGCAGCCCCTACACCGTAAACTGGACGGCGCCGGCGGGGCCGCCTTTTGCCAACAGGTATTTGATCAGTTACTGGTACCGGAGTACCGGTACCTGGAACTTTAGCGGGGAGCAGGCATACAATGGCACCTCTTATGCACTACAGGGAGGAGATGCTTATGACGATGTCAGGATTTATCCGTTGGGAGCACAAATGACTACTTATTGCTATAACCCCGGTGTCGGCATCACCAGTATTACCGATGAAAATTCAAAAACCACCAGTTATGAGTTCGACACCTATGGCAGGTTACAAAATGTGAAAGACCCGCTGGGTTATATTCAAAAAAGCTATCTCTATAATTTTATTAACCAAACGCCTGTCTGGGTGGATGTGGCAGGGACAACGCGTTGCGTGGCAGATCAATACGGGAACAACACCGGCGAACAGCAACAGGAACAAGTGGACAACAACCCGGTTAGTGCTACCTATAATCAAATTCAATGGCGTTCATTGGGAATGACAGGTACCTGCCCGATCTCTTTTAATATTACAAACAGAACGACCGGTAATTTTACGGTTTCTTTCCAGGGCGGACCATCAAACAGTTCTTTTTCCATATCGGCAAACACCGTTGTTAATGAACAAATTTACCCCGGGACTTATACCGTTGCCATCAGCCCGGCCGGCAGCCCGGTCAGCCATACGATCATTCTTGGAAACCGAACCCCGGTAAATGCTCCGGGAACGACATTTTACAGTGTGATCATTGCTACCGGAAGTTCAGATTTAACCTTGTTGATGCAATAAACCTAAGCTCATGAACAACCAACATTTGATAAAATTGAGAGCCTTCGGCGAATTAGCCGACAGAAAAGCAAAAGCCGTTTTAACCCTGTTGCTGATCACTTTATATGGCATGGGTACATATGCCCAAATACCGATCATCAGCTATCAGAACCCGCAGGTGTACACGATGAACACTGCGATTACACAGTTAAATGCCACGAATACGGGCGCTGCTGCTGCAGTTAACGGGCAAACCATCACCTTTGCCGGTTCAGGAACTGCTGGGTGGACCGATGCAAGGGGCGTCAGCGCAAGTTTCAACCAGCCCCTGGGCAGCGCCGTTGACGCTGCGGGCAATATCTATATTGCCGACGCAGGCACAGACGTGATCCGTAAAATTTCCCCGTCGGGCCTGGTTCAAACGATCGCAGGCGCCGGATATGCTGGTTTTGCGGACGGAACCGGCAATTATGCACTGTTTAACCATCCTGTGGGATTGGCGGTCGATGCTGCAGGAAACGTGTACGTCGCCGATGAAGACAACTACCGGATCAGGAAGATCACGCCGCTCGGTGTGGTAACAACGGTTGCCGGATCGGGTTCGCCTGGCAATGCAAATGGCGGGGTAACCGTTGCAAGTTTCAACTTGCCTTGCGGCGTCGCGGTTGATCCCTCGGGGAATATCTACGTAGCAGATTATAACAATAACCAGATCCGGTTCATTAATGTTGCAACGCAAATGGTGAGCGTTTTTGCCGGAGGCGGGACCGTCGGCAGTAATAATGCATCGGGTATCAACGCTACTTTTAACCACCCGTTCAGCGTTTGTATTGATGGCAACGGCTATTTGTATGTAGCTGACCGGTTAAATGAACTGATCAGGAAAATTACACCGGCAGGACTGGTTAGTACGCTGGCAGGAACAACCCTTTATACCGGTTCCTATAACGGGATGGGAGGGGCGGCGAGCTTTTACACCCCCACGACGGTAACGGTTGACAAATCGGGGAATGTGTTTGTTGCGGATGAGAGCAACGATGAGATACGCGAGATTTCCCCTTCCGGCAGCGTTTCCACCTTATCGGGTATTGCCGGAATTACCGGTTCCAATAATGGCGTAGGTTCGGCCTCTACTTTTTACAATCCGTTTACGGTCGCTGTGGACGCGACGGGCAACGTTTATGTCGGCGACTATAGTAACAGCCTCATCCGGAAGGTGGTTTCCACGCCATTTACCATAACCCCTTCGCTGCCAACAGGTTTGGTATTTAATCCCTCAACCGGCGCCATAACCGGAACGCCGTCCGTCGCTTCGCCAGCCACAGATTATACGATAACCGCTTACAACGCGGCGGGGGATTATCCGGCATCATTAAACATTACCGTAAAACTTTCCGGCGGGATCAACCCGGGGCCCAATGCCAATTCGCTGGTTATATTTACACCGCTTGTAAATGGCTATACATCAGCAAGTTCATTGTTACCCGATGCGGCGAATATTACCAAAATGCAAACCAATATTCAGTACTTTGATGGATTGGGACGGCCGTCTCAAACAGTCGATGTAAAGGCGAGCCCTACATCTAAGGATGTCGTTCAAATATTTTCTTACGACCAGTTCAGCCGGCAAGCCCTTAAATACCTGCCCTATTCAGTTCCGGCTGCCGCGCCAAGCGACGGCAGCTTCAAAACCACTGCTGTTGCCGACCAGCTTAATTTTTATGACCCGCCCGGGGCTACGGGTTCTCAATTACCAGGAGGAATACCTATAATTAATACACCCTATTCGGGAACGAATTTTGAGCAGTCGCCGCTTAACCGCGACATTGAACAGGGTGCGCCGGGCAGTACCTATCAACTTGGAAGCGGGCATACGGTAAAAACCCAATATGGAACCAATATCGCCAGCGAGGTCATTGACTGGGAGTTAAATTCAGCGGCAAACGGCGCAGTTGGCACTTCCTATTATGGTGCGGGCCAATTGGATGTGGTCACAACTACCGATGAGAACGGTCATAACGCCATTGAATACAGGGACAAACAAAACCATTTGGTTTGTAAAAAAGAACAGAATGCGACACTTCCGGCAGTCACTTATGCGGCAACTTATTATGTTTATGATAACTGGAACAATACCTGCTATGTCATTCCGCCTATTCCGGCAAGCGTAGCCTATCCGACAAGCTTCCTGGAAACAGATGCCGTGTATTTAAATTATATATACGGGTATCACTATGATGGCCGTAATCGTGTTGCCACCAAAAAGATCCCCGGGAGGACGGCAATCAGTTATGTCTATAACAGCCTGGACCAGCAGGTGGCCTCACAGGAGGGCGACCAGGTTGCTGCAAATCAATGGACCTTTAAAAAGTTTGACGGCGAGGGTCACCTCATTATGACGGGCATTTGGAATGCCGGGTCGGCGATGACGCAGGCGCAGTTGCAAAACCTCATTACCACGAGTTATAATTCTCAGCTATGGGAGGTGTTTGTCAGTGGCAGCTATACCAACGGCGCATGGCCCACAGGTTCGGTAGCAACGGTACTTACTGAAAATTTCTACGGGACGTACAGCGTCACGGGGATGCCTTCCTACACTGTTCCGTCCATAGCCAATACTACTACCACGATGATCAATAACCGGGTTACGGTATCTGAAACGAATGTTCTGGGCACTGGTACGATGCTTTGGGCCGTTAACTATTATGATATATATGGCCATTTAATAACCAAGTATAAACAACACTACCTGGCCTCGGCGCAAAGCACCTATAATTATGATGCCGTGTCCTATGGTTATAACTTTGCTAATACCCTTTCTGGAACTACCCGTAAGCACTATAGTAAGAACACCGGGGGGACTGCAAGCCTGATAGCGACGGTCGTAAACAGTTATGTTTATGATAATCAAAGCAGGAAAACCAGGACATTCGAACAAATAAATTCCGCACCCCAGGTCTTACTTTTCCAGGAGGATTATAATGAAGTGGGGAAATCCATTGCCCGAAGAATGCATTCCATTAATTCAGGCGCAAATTTTCTTCAGAATGTCGATTACCGGTACAATTCACGGGGCTGGCTTACCGATATCAACAATGCCACCCTGCAGAATGATTTTGGCGTCACGAATAGTGACGTGAACGACCTGTTCGGGATGGAAGTGAGCTATGATGCAACAACTACCACCGACCCGCAATACAACGGCAATATTGCGACGGAAAAATGGCAAAATGCGGTAGGTGCCACCGGCCTGACGGCGCAGACCTTTACCTATGATTTCCGGTATGATAATTTAAATCGTGTCACCGAGGCCGTATCATCGACCAATGGGGTGAAAGACAAACATTACAGCGAGTACACCTCCTACGATAAACTGGGCAATATTCTGACGATCGGACGGCACAGTCTTATCAGCGGCGCCCCGACCCAGATTGATAGCTTAACCTATACCTATACCGGAAACCAGGCTACGCGTATCGATGACATGTCAGGGAACAATACCTACGGTTTTAACGATGGGGTGAAACAAGCCAATGAATATCTATACGACAATGATGGTAATGCCTATACCGATTTAAATAAAGGCATAACCAATATCGGGTTCAATGTGCTTAACCTTCCGACTACTTACACCGCCGGGACGACCACCGTAACTTACACTTATGACGCCCAGGGGAATAAATTAAGTAAAAAGACGGTCAGCGGTTCAAGTACGACACTTACCGAATACATCGATGGTTTTGAATACGATCAGAGCGTACTGTCAACCCTCGCTACCGATGCAGGCCGGGCGCGCTGGAACGGATCGGTATTTAATTATGAATATGACATACAGGATAACCTGGGAACGGTAAGGACGTCCTTTTCCGCTAACCCCTCTGATCCGACGCAGCAAACCGCGCAAATCATCCAAATGGATCAATATTACCCATTTGGCTATAATTTCCCGCAGCTTAGTTTCGTGTCCGGCGTAAAACTACTACCTTTATACAAAAAAGGAATTACAGCCGGAAACACAGCTATACGATTACGGGGCAAGATTTTATGATCCGGTAACCGGCCGCTGGTCTGTTCCGGACCAACTGGCCGACGACCCGAACCAAATCAGCCGCTCGCCCTACGCATATGGCTGGGACAACCCGGTTTTGAAGAACGACCCTGACGGTAAGTGCCCGACTTGTGTTATAGCTTTTTTTGTCGGGGCAGTCGTGGATTATAGTTTCCAAGTCGCTCAAAACTATGCCAATGGCAAGCATGGTTGGGATGCGTTTACCACTGTGAATTTATGGAGTATAGGTATTTCGGCTGTAGCTGCTGCGGCCACCAGCGGGGCATCTTTAATTGAAGACGCCACAACAAGAGCGGTTGCAACTACGGAGATAAGTCTTTACC
>Ga0206878_10179_pt1 | contig 26836 bp, 29 predicted proteins | sample Alteio_BWOrgCont_8_FD_152621 | JGI IMG/M metagenome (GOLD analysis project Ga0206878, IMG submission 152621) | Enriched cells from forest soil in Barre Woods Harvard Forest LTER site, Petersham, Massachusetts, United States -... | ecosystem: Environmental > Terrestrial > Soil > Temperate forest >... | reverse complement strand
CCTGCTGACATGCTGATGTCAATAACGAGTTGTATTTTGGTTCCCGATCAAAATCCAAACTTAAAAAATGACAAACCAGGATATAGCGAAACAACGGCTATTTGACCAGCACATTGCACGCCAGGAGTTTACAAAGGCGCATGATGTGGTGAAATACCTCGGCGCGGTGCAGGCACAAGATTACGCCGGCGCCAAATGGGCCGTAGGCCTCCGCTTAAAAAACAGCACCGATGCCAAAATTGATAAGGCGATGGCAGATGGTAGTATCATCCGTACCCACGTGCTGCGGCCAACCTGGCATTTTATTTCGCCGGAAGATGCCCGCTGGATGATCGATCTTACGGCGACGCGTATTACCGCCCAGACCGCGCCATGGTATCGTAAACTGGAATTGGATAGCCATGTCCTGAAACAAAGCAACGATGCACTGGCCAGGGAGCTTGAAGGTGGCAAACAATTAAACCGTGCGGAAGTAATGGGGGTATTAAACCGCGCCGGTGTAAAAACAGACGATCTGCGTTTTATTCATTTGCTGATGCGGGCGGAACTCGATAAAGTCATCTGCAGCGGTGGCCGGCAGGGCAAGCAATTTACCTACGCGCTTTTTGATGAACGGGTATCTCCCGGAAATGCCCTGGTAAAAGAAGAAGCTTTGGCCGAACTGGCAAAACGTTATTTTTTCAGTCGCGGGCCGGCCCTGTTGAAGGATTTTACCTGGTGGAGCGGCCTTACTGCCACTGATGCAAAAGCGGGTTTTGAACAAGTTAAAACTGATTTTACAGCCTTTTCGGTAGATGGTAAAGATTATTGGATGGCGAAAAACGGGCCTGGTTTGGCAGGCAAAACACCCATTGCGCACCTGTTACCGGCTTATGATGAATTTGCAGTTGCGTATGCCGATCGCTCCGCGACGGTAAACGCAAGATACATAAAACAAGCCCGGCACGTTATTTTTGACCCATCAATTGTGGTAAATAACCAGGTGGTAGGTACCTGGAAACGGGTTATTCATAAAAATGAAGTGGAGATCATCTTAAACCCTTTTGGAAGGCTCAATAAGATTCAACAACGGGCCGTTGAAAACGCCGCAAACCGCTATCGCCGGTTCGTTAAATGAAATTTGTAAATAAATGAAGAAAATTCATCTGCTTTATCTATTTTCATCACCTGTATGCATAGCCGTTTTTTGAAGCTTGATAAATTTGTCCCTGGCCTTATTATTTTCCTTTTAAGTTTTACCGCTGCAAGGGCCGTTGTTCCTGTTGTTCATATTTCGCCGAAACCGGCGTGGCTAAGTGTGTGTAAGCCTTATGATAAAAAACCTTCGTTGCGTACCGTAGAGGATGGCTATTTCTTTGAGTTGGCAGAACACCAGGTGCAGGTTGAAAAACAGCAGAATTACCACCATATCATTAGGGAAATAGTATCGGAAACGGGCATACAGGATGGCTCCGAAATTTCTGTCAGCTTCGACCCTACATTCGAACGGCTCAATTTTCATGAAATTACGGTGTGGCGCGATAATAAACCGCAGAACCGCTTAAAAGCATCTGCATTTAAAATAATTGCGGACGAAAAAGACCTGTCGAACTTTATTTACCAGGGGACCTATTCGGCACTCTGCATTTTAGACGACATCCGCAAAGGCGACAGGATAGAATATTCATATACTATTACCGGCAGAAATCCCATTTTCAATAACAAATTCAGCGATGATTTTTACCTGCAGTGGCGCGAAACGGTGGCCCATGAATATACTGCGCTGATATTTTCGACGCAAAGAAAAATGAGCATCAAATCGTTTAATGGCGCCGAAAAACCCGGGATAAGTGAAGCAAATGGGCTGAAAAGATATGTGTGGGAAAGCTTCCAGATAAAACCGGCTTTATACGACGAGAATGAGCCGGGGTGGTTCGATGCGAGAGCTCACGTACAGGCCAGCGACTATGATAGCTGGGCCGAGGTTACCAACTGGGCATTAACCATAAACCCTGTTAAAACCAGTATAACCGGCGAACTGGCAACCGAAGTAGCAAAACTGAAGGCAATATCAGGAAACGACAAGGAAAAGTATTTCAGGAATGCGGTGAAAACGGTGCAGGACGAGGTGCGGTATATGGGTATCGAGATAGGGCAGTACTCGCACAAAGCCAACAATCCCGAAAAGGTTTTTAGTCAGCGTTACGGCGATTGTAAAGATAAATCGCTTTTATTGGTGTCCATGCTCCGTGCCGGTGGTATCGATGCAAATATGGTGCTGGTAAACTCCGAGGGCGGCGATATTGGCCAATATATACCGGCGCATGATGTTTTTGATCACGCAGTAGTAGTTGCACAGCTAAACGGTAAGCAGGTTTGGGTTGACGCAACCATATCCTACCAGCGTGGGGAAGGGACTGATATTTATTTCCCCAATTACGGTAAAGGGCTGGTGTTAAAACCAGGTAATACCGGGCTAACAACAATTCCCGCTTCAAAAGCCGGTAAAATTGTCTGCGATGAAAATTTCACCGTAAAAAACGCGCGGTCGCCCGTAAAACTGGAAGTGATCACTACCTACACGCTTAGCGAAGCCGACAAGATAAGAGACCGCCTGGCCTCATCGGGCATGGCCGAAACGGAAAAGAATTATTTAAAATATTACTCGAAAACCTACAATAAAGTTGAACCGGACGATTCGATAGTAGTGAAAGACGATGAACAAAAAAATGTACTGACCACCATCGAAAAATATCACATCAACGATTTCTTTAAAAAAGATTCGACGGAGGATAACTACTACGTGAGTTTTTACGCCGATTATATCAGGCAGGAATTGCCCGAGATAACCAATCAAACCAAGACACCGGTTGCAGTTACTTATCCTTTTAACGAGGATTATACCATTCATTTGTATTTGCCTTCCGGTTGGGACATACCCGCTGCGCATGACGCCATTAGCAGGGATGCCTATAGTTTCAGCTCCGATTATTCGGCGGTGGGCGATACGCTTACGCTTAATTATAAATTCAGTTATTTGAAAGGGGTGATCCCCGTTGATAAACTGGATGAGGTTAAACAGGATATTAAGGAATTAACCGATCACGCCTTATCTTATACGGTTAGTTATACCCCCAATGGTGAAAATCCGGCTCCGTCGGACTTAAACCAATGGATGCTGAATTTAGTACTGCTGGTGGTATTGCTGATGGGCACAGCAGGCGTTTTTATTTATCGCAGGGAAACGCCCGGCATCGTGTTTTCATACGGGAGCACTTTCACGCCCCTGGGCGGCTGGCTGATATTGGTAGGCATCGGGCTGTTTTTAACGCCTTTGATCATTGTTTTCAATTTATTTAATAGCGCACATTTTAGCATGGCAGCCTGGAACAGGTATGGTACGCTCGCCTATGGCGCCTCGTTAAAATCCCAATTGGTATTTGAAACTGCCTGCGATATTATCCTGGCGGGGTATGCTGTTTTTTGCCTGGTGTTGTTTTTTAACCGGCGCGATATTTTGCCGCGATTCATCATAGGATATTATTTATATGCATTGGCATTTTGCACTGCAGATTATTTCTTCGCCTCGTCTGTATCGCACCATCAACTGCCCGATTCTTACCTGAAAGCGGTAATACAGTCGCTGGTACTGGCCGCCATCTGGGTGCCTTATTTCCTTAGGTCATCGCGTGTGCAGGAAACATTTATCGTCCCGTATCCATCGTATAATTATACTTACGAATCGCCCAATAGCAATAAGGGTGAGCTACCGGGGTAGATGAGTCTAAAACGAAATCAGGTTATGACATCGATTTCCCGAATATTCGTTTCAGGCTTTCTTAACCAGTTTTCTTTTTTCCGGTATGTTATTTTCCGGTTTTAGCGGGCTCCGGCTAAAGCTTATGTAAAACGTGGTTCCCACTCCAAGGACGCTTTCGAACGCTATTTTGCCGCCCTGCAATTCCGTAAATTCCTTGCAGAGTACAAGGCCCAACCCAACGCCTTTTTCATTCTTCGTCCCAAATGTTGAGCTTCCTTTTAATGAAAATAACGCCTGTTGCTGGTCTTTCGGGATACCTACGCCGTTGTCTTTGACGATGATGCGACAGTAGCTCCCCAAAATATCCGAAGTAACAATTATCTCCCCGCCGGGAGCCGTAAATTTTATCGCATTGTTTATTAAATTCCTTACAATAAGTTGCAGCATATCGACATCCGCGATAATGAAGCACGAATTTTTCAATTGATCGGAGAGCAAAATTCCCTTTTCGGCGGCTATTGTTTTATGGATGGCAAATGTACTTTGCAGTGTCTCTTTAACATCCAGGTCTACGAGGTTCACGTTCAGGCCCTCCATTTGCGCTTTGCTCCAAAAAAGTAAATTCGAAAGCATTTGCTGGGTGCTTTGGGTTGAGTCGAGCAGATCTCGTTTAATGGAGACCCGTTCGGCATCATCCAGTTTATAGTCCGAAATTATTTCGAGATAATTTTGTATAGATGACAGGGGCGACCGGAGATCGTGCGCGAGAATTGAAAATAGTTTGTTTTTGGTATCGTTTAAACCCTCAAGCTCGGCGGCTTTTTCTTCAACAAGCTTTTGTTCGGTATAATAGCTCTTCCTTACGGCAACAGTAACCAGGAAAATAAAAAACACATTGGAAATGTACGTATAACCAATATCGATAACGCGGCTTTGGGTATCGGCATAGGTATTAATTATTAATCCGGGATATAAATACTCGGTTACAAGAACTGCAAAAACGGTGATCAGGTTAAACGTTATCCAAAACCAGTACTGTTTTTTGGGGACGATGGAAATGGTTAAAAAAAATGACAGTATAAAAATTAAAAGTGTGGGGCCGTTAATACCCGAATTGTATTTATAGTTTACGATCAGCAGAATATTAATAGCGATCATGTACACGGTAATGCAGCTGTTCAGCTTCATTTTAAAGCGCGAGAAGTAGTAGCAAAAAACGGCGATAACGAATATAACCGCCATTAAAATAGCCGATTGCCTGATGCCAAGCAATAGGTTTGAAAATGCAGTAAGAAACAGGGTAATGGCCGAGGCAAAACAAATAGCATTAAATATGCGGGCCTCCAGCGAGAAAGCCGGCGGCTGGCCAATGATTTTTGCCCAGAGAGATCGCATCATTATTTTGACTAATTACCCCGTTTATTATTCTTATTGCCTCTTTGCCAGTTTGAAAAAAGCAAGATTGTTTAAATTTTTATTACTTAATAGTTAAAGATGTTGGTAGTAACGCCGGTGGAAGAGACATTTATGCACACCAGGCAAAGTTCCTGGTATTCATGCCTTTTAAACCGGAAAACGTCCTTTTTGATATTGGTGAATAAAATAAACTGTAAACAGGTGTACGTTTAATTATTAGATAAAGTTAAGCAAATAGCATTGATATTTCTACCACGAATATTTAAAGAAAAACAATTATACTTATATTCGAAACCCAATAACAACCCCTGTAAAAGCTATTCGATAATACCCTGCTTTATGAAAAGGCTGATATTACTTTTTTTACTTTTTAATTTTGCTGCACATGCCCAGCAAAAAATGGTGTGGCCGCATCGTAAAAAAGCGGTAATCGTACTTACCTATGATGATGCACTTGCCTCGCAGTTAGCCGTTGCGGTTCCGCAGCTGGATTCGGCAAATTTAAAGGCGACTTTTTTTTTGATCGGCGATTTTACTTATCAAACCATCCGCCAATGGCGTACGTTAAGCAAGAGGGGCTTTGAATTGGCAAATCACACCTTTTTTCACCCCTGTATCAATACCAGCGAAAACCCGGTTGCTTCTGCGAATTATACACCATACACTATCGTCCGCGAGATTGGCAACATGAATAATTTTCTTTTTGCCATTGATGGTAAAACAACCCGAACCTATGCTTATCCCTGTACTGAAACAACCGTTGGCGGCAAAGACTACGTGGATACGCTGAAAAGATCAGACTATATAAAATACGCCCGCATTGGCGGCGACAACGATGCCATCATCACCGATTTTAAAAAGCTCGACCCGTTCCGCGTGCCTTCCTACGGTTTGGAGGGAAATAATACCGGTGAGCAACTCATCGATTTTGTTAAAAATGTGGTTAAAAAAGGAGGCATGGGTATTTTTATGTTTCATGGCGTAGGCGGCGATTATATTACCACACCGGCCAGTTCGCACCGGAAACTTTTGGCATATCTTAAAAAAAACAAAAAAGACATTTGGGTTGCTACTTTTCAGCAGGCAATGGATTATATTACACGGGCAAATAACAGGTAAAAAAAGCGCGCCCGGTTATGATAAAAATGTTTGATACCATAAAGAGAACGGTGATAGGCGCAGGTTTGGTGCTGGATTATATGTACGACAACGCGCACCGCGTATTAACAGGGCTGCCGCGTATAAACCGGTCGCAAATAACCGCTCACTTGTTTTTAGGCAGCCAGTACAATTTACATGGGTTAAAGAAGCTGAAAGCAATGGGTATAACCGCCATTGTAAATATGCGGTTATACAATACCTATGGCGAAGCTGCCCACGAAGGGATAAAATACCTGCATTTACCCACCGTTGATAATACTGCCCCACCACTGGAAGTATTGATAAAGGGCGCCGATTTTATTGATGAGGAAATAAAAAATGGCGGTATTGTATATGTACACTGCCGGCAGGGATTAGGCCGGGGACCTTCCATAGCCATGGCTTACCTGATAAAACTGAGTTTAACTTATAAAGAGGCTTACGATATGGTGCGAAAAGTGCGCATATTTATAAACCCCCGCCCCGGCCAGATAAAGCGTCTGAAGGAACTGGAAGTTTATTACCGCGAACAACATAAGCCTTTTTTGAACGAACCGACATAGGGTATTTTTAAACCCACAAAATGGATACTATTGTTACGCCTGCTGCCCAACCGCAAAATATAGATTGGATAAGCAACTTAAAGCTTATAGCGCTGTATGCTGTAATTATATTGCATTGCAGCGCCCCGCTATTAATGGGTTATGGCAAAGTGCCCGCCGCCGACTGGTGGACCGCCGACTTTTTAAATGCCATTACCCGTTTTGCAGTACCTGCTTTTGTAATGATAACCGGTGCATTACTGCTTCATAAGGAATACGAGATAGGCAGTTTTCTGAAAAAACGAATGGGCAGGGTAGTGGTGCCCTTCCTGTTCTGGAGCCTGGTTTATATTTGGTATTCATGGTATAATGAGGATATTGCCTTTGGCAGTAATATATGGACCGATACCAGGCAGGTTTTACACCTCCTGCTGCACGGCGCCTGCTACCATTTATGGTATGTATATATGCTGATAGGCTTATATTTTGTTATACCGGTTATCGGTAAATTTGTGCGTAATGCCAGTGAACAGGAGATACAATATTTTTTGATCGTTTGGTTCGGGGTGATGCTGATCACGCAGCCCTACCTGGTCCGTTACAATCCTGCAGTTGATATGCACTATTTTACCGGTTACATTGGCTACCTGGTTTTGGGGCATTACCTGGCAACTAAAAATTTCAACATTAAAAACCTGCGTTTATGGGCAGTATTGCTTGCCATTTTAGGCGTTGCCATTATTGTGCTGGGAACACGTTGGATAATTGACTATCCGCAATGGCCAGGCACCATGTTTTACGAACCGGTTAATCCAGCTGTTTTAATGTTATCGGGCGGGATTTTCATTGCTGCGAAACTTACCGTACCCAAAGTGTCGGCGACGGTCGTCCGCATCCGCGATTTTGCCGGGAAATACAACTACGGTATTTACCTTGGGCATGCCCTCGTTTTATTTTTTCTCGATGACCTTTTTGGTATCAGCTATAAGCTTTGTACGCCTATAGTCAGCATTCCCTTAACCGCATTGCTTTGTTTTTTAATAACCTTGCTAATGGTATGGGCTGTAAATAAGCTGCCTTTTTTTGGGAAATGGATATCAGGATAGCTATTGCTCGCTCGCCTACTGATTGATTTTGTTTAGCTATAAAAAGGCAGCGGAATTCATATTTTTTTTAGAGATTTGTCGTTCCGCAAATAAGGCATCTTTCTTAATGAAAAAACTCACCGAAAAAAACGCCGCATCCTACGTAGCCATCATCATTTTTGTAACTTTTATTGTCCGCTGCTTTATTGCTGCATACACCGGTTTGGGTAACGGCGAATCGTATTACTTCAGGGGTTCACTTCACCTCAACCTTAGTTATTTCGACCAGCCACCCTTGTTTTTCTGGCTGGGTGCTTTAAGTATAAAAATATTCGGCCTCTCCAATTTTGGTATCCGGTTTGCCTCGGTGCTGTTGTTTGCCGGCACCACCTGGATGTTGTTCCTGGTAACAAAAAAACTGTTTAGCGCCAAAGCCGGATTTTGGGCTGTGGTGGTTATAAATTTAAGTGCCGTATTTACCTATGCCATAGCCTGCTGGTACCAGCCCGATGCGCCGCTGATGTTCTTTTGGCTGGTAGCAACTTATTTTATTGTTGAGTTAATGGTAAGCCCTGGTACCGAAGGCTCGGAGGCTACGCGCAACAGCCGCCGGACCTGGTTATTATGGCTGGCAGTGGGGATAAGTATGGGTTTTGCAACCCTAAGCAAGTACCACGTATTGTTTTTATTTGCGGGCGTGTTTATGTATATAGCCACCAATAAAAGCCAAAGGCACTGGCTGCGCCACCCGGGCCCGTACATAGCGGTACTGATAACCCTTATAATGGCGCTGCCCATATTATGGTGGAATTCGCAGAATAATTGGGTATCCTTTGTTTTCCAGGGATCAAGAGCAGGGGTAAAGGGCGAGCAATTTCAACTGCATTTCGATTGGTTTTTTCGCAGCATACTGGGGCAATCCATGTTCCTGTTGCCATGGATATGGTTCCCTACCATCAGGCAGCTATATATATCTTTCAAATTACGTAAACAGTTGCTGGCATACAGCTTTAGTTTCTGGATGGCCATATTGCCCATCGTTTTTTTTACGCTGGTTACCCTTTGGTCCGATCTGCAATACCACTTCCACTGGCAGGCCCCCGGTTACATGATGCTGTTTATCCCGCTTGGCTTTGGCATCGATAAATGTTTGAACAGCGAGGGCAAAGGCAAAAGGCTTACCCGCAGGTGGCTTAACTTTTCGGTGTGTTTTACCGTTATTACCATTGGGGTGCTTACTTTGCACATGGTCACCGGTTTCTGGAGCTCATACGGGCCCAAAGGCGTAGTGCATTTTTTCCACGGCGATACGGTTGACCCTACCATCCAGGGAGTTGACTATACCGATATACAAACCCGTTTTGAAAAAGAAGGCTGGTTAACTAATCCTAATGTGTTCACAGGTGCGCCGCGCTGGTGGCTTACCGGGAAGGTTGACTGGGCCCTGAAAGGTAAAAAAGATATCATTGTTTTTGATCCCGATGCCCGCAACCTGGCCTTCCTGGTCGATCCTAAAACCCTCGTTGGCAAAGACGCGATAGTTATTGGAGACAAACACCAGCCGTTCATCGATGCCAATGTGAAGCCATATTTTGATAGCGTAACCCGACTGCCCGATATACAAATAATGCGGAACGGCCCCGAATATACCCTGCAGGTTTATTACTGCAAGAATTTCCACCTCTCCAGGCTGCCCCGTATGGATATGCCGGTGTACAGGCAACTGATAGGTTTGCCGCCGTTTGGGAAGTAGGTGAGGGAATCGTCGCCTCACCTTGCCCTCTCCAAGGGAGAGGATTCTAAGAGATTAGTTCTAAAAGAGCGAAGTTAAGTCCTCTCCTTTGGAGAGGATTTAGGTGAGGCCAAAACCTCAATGTTAATATCGTTTCGCAAATTTGTTCAAAACAAATTTGGTGTGTGATATTATAATTTAGGCTATTGGTATATATTCGTGAGATGAAATTTTTCTCCCTGGCGTTTTTTATTCTATTTTCTCAATTTGTATTTGCTCAAAATATTAATATCATCCCGCTCCCTGCATCATTTGTAAAAGCTGAAGGAGTTTTCCAGCTTAACGGAAACACCATTCTTGGCATGAATGATAACTCCTTACTGCCACAAGCCAATTACCTGCAAACCGAACTTTCAAAATCAACAGGAATAGCTATTGCTGTCGACCCTGATGAGGCGAAAGCGCAAATTGATTTCAGACTGGTAAAAAATCAGATGGTTGAAGGCGCTTATACGCTGACGATAGCACCCGGCAAGGTTACTATTACTTCGTCGGACAGTGAAGGTGTTTTTTACGGCATCGTTTCGTTATTGCAACTTGCGCGGCAGCAACCGGCCGGAAACCTTATTAATTTAACAGCCGGTATAATAACTGATGCCCCCAGGTACCAGTGGCGCGGCTTTATGCTGGATGAATCGCGGCACTTTTTCGGGAAGGAAAAGATAAAACAATTGCTTAACTGGATGGCTTTTTACAAGCTGAACAAATTTCACTGGCATTTGACCGATGATGACGGCTGGCGCCTCGAAATTAAGAAATACCCAAGGCTGGCCACGGTGGGAGGCATCGGCAACCATACCGATTCACTGGCGCCGGCAAAATATTATACGCAGGATGATATCCGCGAGATAGTAGCCTATGCGCAGGACAGGTTTATCAGCATAATACCCGAAGCTGATATGCCCGGCCATGCCACGGCCGCAAATAAGGCTTATCCCGAATTCAGCGGAGGCAGTATCCCCAAATATGAGAATTATACCTTCAACCCGGCGAACGAGAAAACCTACCCGTTTTTGGCGGATGTATTAAAAGAAATAAACGGGCTTTTCCCGTCGCATATGATCCATTTGGGAGGCGATGAAGTAGCGCTGGGCATACAGGCATGGGCGGGTAAGCCGGCTATAACCGCCATGCTGGCCGATAAAAAATTTACCGCCCTAACCGACCTGGAGCACTACTTTTTTCACCGCATGGCCGATACCGTTATCAGTTTTGGCGATAAAGTATTGTGCTGGGACGAGGCCGCCGAAACGGATATGCCGCCCGCCAAAACCATCGTATTTTGGTGGCGGCAAAATTTCCCCTCGCAATTACAACTATCGCTTCAAAAGAAATACGATGTGGTGCTTTGTCCTCGATTACCCCTGTATTTCGATTTTGTGCAGGATAAAAATTCCGTTTCGGGCCGCAGGTGGAACGGCCAATTTTTTAATAGTTTAAGCAATATTTACAACTTTCCCGACAGGCAACTCCCGTCCGACGAGCTGCAATCCAGCCAGATTTTGGGCATTCAGGCCAACTTGTGGACGGAGACAGTTGGCTCGGAAAAAAGGCTCGATTATATGATCTTCCCCCGCCTGGCTGCCCTCGCTGAATCAGCCTGGACCGATGCGGCCTTAAAGAATGAAAATTCTTTTGATGAAAGGCTGCGGTCTGATCTCACATTATATGACAAAGACGGTATCTATTATTACAATCCGTTTGAGCCGTCGTTGCATCCCGAAGCCATTGATTTTGTGCCCCGGGTAATAATAAAAAGCCCGCGGCATGATAAACATCACAGGAACGGGCATAGCCGTCCGCACCATGTGCATAAAAAAGATGATTCCCCTCATTCAGCATCAGGACATTCGCATTCAAAAAAACACAAAAAGCATAGTTAATAAATGCTGTTCTGATCCAGGACCCATGAGACGGTGTAATATTTTTATTATCATTCAGCATGCCATTTAAAAAAGCTTAGCTTTAAGAACATGTTAATATTTCATTCCATATTCGTTAATCCCTCCCGATTTTGAAAAATAGCAATAGCAAAAAATACCATATCGTCATTTTATTTACTTTTTTCATTTTAATGGCATTTGTTAGTGAAGCGTATTGCCAGGCCGAGGTTGAACCTTGGGGAAATATTACCGGCATCCGCAAACATGGGCAGCTTTTTGAGTTTGAATCGGCAATTAAAGCAAAAAAAGGTAACTATTTTAACGCAACCGGCAAAGAACGCCAAAAGCCGCATTATAAACGCGACGGCGACGAACAGATCATTACCTCGAACCTCGACAGCTTGTTTTTTAAAGAGACGGTAAAAGACCTAAGCGCCGGCAAAATACAAGTAACCATCACCCTGAATGCTCACGTGGATAACAACTTGGACGGGGTATATTTTTGTTTAACGCTGCCCGATAAATATTATAGCAATGGGAGAGCACGTTTGCCGGGGGCGAAGGATCCATTTAACGATTTTATCCCTACCGGCGGTAATTACGATGGGATGGCCAAGAGTGTAGAGTTTGAATCGCCAACGAGGAGCCTGGATATAAAATTTGATGGCCCCGAAACGGTAATGCTTAGAAAAGATACCGCAAAAGGCAAAAACGACCTACAGCTATACGTCGAATTAAAATTGAACGGGTTTGCTAAGGGCGATACTGTACAAAAAATATTTACTATTAAAGCAGGCGGGGATGTTGACAAGCAACCAGTGAATTTAGTATTAAATACCGCTAAGGCCGGTCGCCCGTTTGATGGGTTGGGGGGTAATTTTAGGTTGCAAAACCCCAAAGGCGACCCCCAGGTAATAGATTATTGCCTGCAAAACTTACGCGTGGCCTATAGCCGGGTTGAAATGCCCTGGCGTTTTTGGCAGCCGGACAAAGATGTTGACCCAACATTGGCTGCCGATTCGGGCAAGATGGCAATACCTGTAAAAAACGCAATGAAAATGGCGCACCGGTTGGATAGCCTGGGGATCCCGGTTATTCTTTCGGCATGGTTTCCGCCCAATTGGGCAGTGGAGGGCAAGGTGAATTTCAGACCGGTGAATGGTGTGTGGGGCAACCCATTGAATAAGGATAATATGGATGCTATTTATAAATCCATCGCTGATTATATCCTCTACCTTAAAAATAAATATGGCACCGAGGTAAAATTATTTTCGTTCAACGAGTCGGACCTGGGCATCAATGTTCGCATCACACCTCAGCAGCATGATGATTTTATAAAAGGCTGCGGCGCTTATTTTGCAACCCATGGCCTCCAGACAAAAATGTTGCTGGGCGATAATTCAGACGCTACGACCTATAAATTTATTGACATAGCACTGAATGACCCGGATGCTAAACCCTATATCGGCGCTATTTCCTTCCATTCGTGGCGGGGTTGGGATACCGGTATTCTTCAGCATTGGGCCGATGCCGCAACACAACTGAACGTGCCGTTGATCGTAGGTGAAGGCAGCATCGATGCCGCAGCCTGGGGTTATCCTGGTATTTTCCAGGAACAAACCTATGCGCTAAAAGAGATAAACCTGTACACCCGCTTGCTGGCTATATTCCAGCCTGAGTCCATCTTGCAATGGCAGCTCACGGCCGATTACTCGCCGCTGATAGGTGGTGGCATTTTTGGCAATAACGAGCCTTTGCACCCCGGTCAGCGTTTTTTTAACCTTAAACAATTATCAATTACCCCTAAAGGCTTATTTGCCATGCCTGTCAGCTGCGATCAGCCAACTATTTCGGCCGCAGCTTTAGGCGATAACAGCAAGTCGATTTATGCTATCCACCTGGTAAATAACGGCACGGAACGGAAAGTAACCCTCACCGGCCTGCCCGCAAGTGTAAAGCAATTGCAAATTTACACTACCACAAAAGAACTGAATATGCAGGAGGGCGACCCGGTTAAAATAAAAAACGGCCAGGCAAAATTTAAATTAATGGCCACAAGTTACACCACGCTGATAAGCCAATAACAATCTTTTTAGTTAATTTGGGACGATGAAAAACGACCCATTAAGCCTGCCGCTTTTTGAGATGCGCCTGGAAGACATACACCGTGCCGACCCCTGGCTGCGCTATGAAATTTCCATTCGCGATTTTGTTGCCCTGTTCCCTATAAAGTACAAAAACGGCAGGCCGGTGCGGCCCGATCACCCGGCTACATACGGCGTTGACCGCGAAGTTTTTTTGAAGGTGCTGGTAGCGTTTAACCAGTGTTTTAATTGAACGGCGATAGAATATCGATCACCGGGGAATATTTTATCATTCAAAAGCCGACGTTCGATATTATAATTATTTATGATCTACTGTGTGTCACTCATAAATTAACGCTTGGTACGAAGTCGAAAGTCTTGGGTGCTAAGTAAACAAAATAGCAAAATCCGACTTTTGACTTCCGACTAAAGACTTGTGACTTGTGACTTGTGACTTGACACTACGGGTTCTCAACCGTTACATCCTGGGCCAGGGTTGCATCGTCGGGGGTTGTTGAAAGCTTGTTATCCAATGCAAAAAGAGCGTCGTCCTTAGCAGTTTCGCCACCGGCAATTTTAATTTTCGATAACAGGTCCATTGCCAAAGTTTCTTCTTCAGTTTGTTCTTTTACAAACCATTGCATAAAGTTCCAGGTTGCCCAGTCTTTTTCGGCCATGCTAATGTTTACGATCTCATAGATCGCCGAGGTGTTATCCACCTCCGATTTAAATATCTTTTCGAAGCAATCGTTTATACTCTTTGGGTCGGGGCCGGGAGCAGGTATAGCGGTAACCACCACTTTGCCGCCTCTTTTTAAAATGTACTCCAGTATTTTCATCATGTGGTTACGCTCTTCATTGGCGTGCCTGAATAAAAAATTGGAGATACCATCGTATCCTTTTTCGCTTGCCCAGGCGCCGTACGAAAGGTAGATCTCTGCATTATGCGCTTCGTTCGTCATTTGCCGGTTAAGCGCTTTTGCAATAGTTGGTGAAAGTCTGTTAGTATCCATAGGTAAACATTTTAGGACTAAACTAAAGGTAGCTGAAAATGTTTAAAATATTTAGGCGAATTTAAAAATTCACCAGAAAAACAGGCGCAATACTGCCGGTATCCGCAAATAAGGGATACGGCTTTGAATTTTACTAAACCGGACTTTGTTAAACGGGCGGGGCTATTTGAAGGAAGATATATGGCTGGTTTTTATGCTTAACATAAATGACTTACCAACGCTTATTTTTACACTTTTATGCTGAAGCATGGCCACGATTGCTTCGTCGGCTTTCATTGCCTCGAAAAGGTCGCGCGCTACCGCCGAGCCGCTGATGTTGTTGGTCACTTTACCATTTTCCAGCGCTATGTTGAAGGTATAGCCCGATTTTCCGCGATCGCCGGCCGACTCAAAATCAGTGATATTTAGTTTGAATTGCTGCTCTTCGACGAGGCTCTTTTTTAAGTGCAAACGGATAACCGGGATGTACCTTTTCCAGGTAGTCAAGTATTTTCTTTCTTCCATGTAAGGCAGTAAAGATATTATAATTACTACAGCAATTTGTTAATTAAACGTTATTGTTGCAATATGTTTATTTTAAGGCAGATACCGTCGAAATTTTCTAAAAAAGCAATGTTTTTTACAGGCAGACAGAACTTTTTTGGTCGCTGATTGTCACTATATATGCACCAAATTGGCACTATCGCCACCGGTTTTGTTATTTATGTTGCCTTAAATTTGCTTGTAATTATTTAATTAAGATGGTAAACGCCGGTAAAAGTAAACATGAAAAAGGCGCAGGAGATTCATTTCTCTCCAGGCTTTCGGGTCCTGCACAAAGGGCGTTGACAAACCATGGTATAACAACCCCGGTTGATCTTTCAAAATTCAGTAAGGCTGAAATTTTAAAACTGCACGGCATGGGGCCGGGTTCTATTCCCAAACTGGAGGCAGCGCTAATGGAAAATGGCCTTTCGTTCCGGCAAAACGAAGTTTAAAATCGTTAAGGTTAAAAATTGATTTTTAATATATTAATTATGTTCAACTACACAACAGCATTCAGCGGTTTTTCAGTAAACGACATTCAAAAAGCAAAGGCGTTTTATCACGAAACCCTTGGTTTGGATGTCTCAGAAAACGAGATGAGTATCCTTGAATTGCACATAGGCGGCGGTAACAAAGTTATTGTTTACCCCAAACCGAATCACGAGCCGGCGACTTTTACCATCCTTAACTTCGCAGTAGCGGATATCGACAAGGCGGTAGATGAACTAACCGCTAAGGGGATTGTTTTCGAGCAGTACGGCGAACCGATAAAAACCGATGCGAAGGGAATTTTACGAGGCGATGGACGAGGTCCCGATATCGCCTGGTTTAAAGACCCGGCAGGTAATATTTTATCGGTATTAAAAGGTTAAACAGACCTAAGCTAAACCGTGCCATCATCAGGCTCCAGGGAGATCGCGTTTAAGATTTACCGCGACATTTTCATAGCCGATGGGTTTTAAACCCGTCTATGGTATGCTACCACCACGTTGGAGCTTTTTTTCCGTAAATTTTGGGTGCTTCATTGACACTGTTTTAGAATTGGTGGAAGCTTTTCCATAGCGATGGGTTTTAAAACCCATCGCTATCCGGTAATTGAGTTCGCTAATTTTTTAAAAGCGATTGCCACCGTTGGGCTCATGTACTTGTCGGTTTTATCGGGCGAATGTTATATTTCCATAACTTTTATGCGGCAAACCTGCTATTTGCTACCTTTATACTGCTCAAAGCAATTTAAACCCCGATGGAAGTAATTTACGATACGATAGGCGATGGTTACAATTCAACCAGGCGGGCTGACCCATACCTGGCCGGTCGGCTGATCCAGTTATTGAATGCAGTGCCAGGAAAACAGTACCTGGATATTGGCTGCGGAACCGGCAATTATACGATTGCTTTAGCTGATGAGGGCTTAAATTTTACCGGGGTTGAACCCTCTGAAGAAATGCTAAAAGAGGCCCGCAGTCGTAGCCACAATATAAAATGGTTGAACGGCAATGCAGCTCGGATCCCCGCCGCCGATAATGCCTTCGATGGCGTTATGGCCACATTGACCATCCATCACTGGGACGACCTGCAAAAGGCAATTACGGAAATTTACAGGGTAACAAAACCCGGCGGTACGCTGGTGTTATTTACCGCAACGCCCCAGCAAATGAAAGGCTACTGGCTCAATCATTATTTCCCCAATATGCTGGCCTCGTCCATTTTGCAAATGCCGGGCTTTTACGCCGTTGCCAGCGCCCTGACTAGTGCAGGTTTTGACCTTAAACACACCGAAAAATATTTTATTAAGGAAGACCTGCAGGATCATTTTCTATATTCAGGCAAGCACAACCCCCAGCTTTACCTGGACGAACAAATAAGAAAAGGCATTTCATCCTTTGCGGCCCTGGCTAATGCAGAAGAAGTCGCATCAGGATTGGGGCAGCTAACCAAAGACATTGAAAGCGGCGAAATACAGAACATAAAGGACAACTTTGAAAATAACCGGGGCGATTACTTGTTTGTGGTGGCTGGGAAGAAGTGATTAGCCAAGTCAACAGTCTTTAGTTGGAAGTCTGAAGTCAATTTCAGCCATTCTGAATCAGCGCTAAAACCACCGCCGAATTCAAACCTTTTTAGTAATTCGTGAAATTCGTTACAATTAGTGAGCATTCGTGTTTTTCTCACTTTCTAAAAGCCCATACTTAAAATTACATTTTTTTCTGGCATCGTTAACTTATATATTTAGCAGCAAATAACCGGGATACGATGGATCAATTTTTAAGCTGCGACTGGGGTACAACGTCATTCAGGATAAGGCTTTCGGATATACAAACCGGGGAAGTGCTGGCCGAAGAAACATCGGCCGAAGGCATAGCCCAAACCTTTGACCGTTGGCAGCAAGCCGGGGGGCAGGAAGAGGAAAGAGCTGCGTTTTACCTCGATGTTGTAAACCGGCACATCAAAACCCTGGAAGAAAAAGTAAACCGATCCCTAAAAGGGACTAAACTGGTCATTTCCGGGATGGCGTCGGCTTCAATTGGCGTTATTGAACTGCCGTACAGTGAAGCCCCATTATTGGTTGACGGCTCCGGTTTAAAAACAGCGATTGTTGAAGCCACCGAAAGCTTTGAGCATGATGTGCTGATCATTTCGGGCGTGAAAACGGCTGATGATGTAATGCGTGGCGAAGAAACCCAATTGATTGGTTGTATTGAACCTGGTCAAACGGTAAAAAATGAACTATACATTTTCCCCGGTACGCACGCCAAACACATCACGGTAATTGATGATAAGGTCATCGGTATCAAAACGTATATGACCGGGGAGCTTTTCGCGCTGTTATCGCAAAACAGCATCTTAAAAAACAATGTGGAGCCCGGCGGCGAATTTGAAAATAAGAGTTTTACCAAAGGCGTGAATGACGCTGTTTCAGCAAACTTCCTCAATTCCATTTTTAAGGTGCGGACAAACCAGCTGTTTAATATTTATTCCAAAATAGAAAATTATAGCTATTTGAGCGGCTTATTAATAGGAGTGGAGCTGAAAGATATAGCTGCAAGCGGTGCAGATGCCATAAACCTGGTATGCAGCGGCGATTTAAGCAGGTATTATTCCATTGCGCTTTTTGAACTGCTGAAACGCGCGGGAGTTAAAAACATCAAAACTTTATCCGCCGGGGAGGCTGACCTATCGTCCGTTAAAGGCCAATTAAAAATAGGCAAACTATCAAATTTTTTAGCATGAACGAATCCTTTTCTCCCGATCTTTTTAACAAAATGCCCATTGTCGGCATTATACGCAATGTTGCCGATGAACATATTGAAACCATTGCTACTGTTTATGCCGACAGTGGCCTTACTTGCTTGGAGATCACCATGAATTCGCCCAATGCAGAAAAGAATATTGCCCTTTTGGCTGACAAATACGCCGGGAGGCTAAATATAGGTGCAGGGACGGTTTGCAGCGTGCACGACCTCGAAAAAGCTATTAAAGCAAAGGCACAATTTATCGTAACGCCAATTATTAATGAAGAAGTTATAAAAGCCTGTGTGGCAGAAAAGGTTCCGATATTTCCCGGGGCTTATACACCCTCGGAAATTTATAAAGCCTGGTCATTGGGTGCAACTATGGTAAAATTGTTCCCGGCAAGCGATTTAAAGCCGGGATATATAAAAGAAATTTTGGCGCCGCTAAACTTTGTAAGGATAATGCCCACCGGCGGTATCAGCTTCGATAATTTTACGGATTACCTGGCCCAGGGGGCTAAAGGCGTGGGCATTGGCAGCCAACTTTTCCCAAGAGATATTATCATGAACCAGGATTGGACTGCCCTCGGCGATATATACGCAAAGTTTGTAAAGAAGTACAGAGATTTTACCGGAGAAACCCAGCCCTGAATTTATAACAGGATAACGGGAAATAAAACCACTTAAGACTATCGACTATGGACCATCGACTATGGGCTTACTTATTGGCCATTGTTAAAATTTCTTTCACCCTGCCGCTATCGGTTAATTCATAGGCATATTCGTCGCCGTAGTTATCGCCCATAATAATATGGTCGTTTTTATAATCCATTTTGCTTTGTATACGTGCCCTCGCTGATGAATGTACTTCGGTAGCGCCGGTAAACCGCACCAGGTCGGCAACATTGTGTTCGTTAACGCCACTGCCCGGCATAATAATTATACGCCCTGCCGCCTGTTTAATGAGGTTTGAGATCACCCGCGAACCCTCCATTGCCGTGCTTTTGCCGCCCGAGGTTAAAATGCGTTCGCAGCCAATTTCAATAATATCCTCCAGCGCCTGCTCCAGGTCGGCGCTCATGTCAAACGCCCGGTGAAATGTAACGCCAACGCCCATTTGTTTCGCCTGGTCCACCAGTTTTTTGCAGCGTTCCTTATCAATAGTGCCGTCAGCCTTCAGTAAGCCGATCACAATGCCGTCGCAGCCGGCTTCGATGCAATATTTCACATCGGCACAAATAATATCGTATTCCAGGTCGGTATATAAAAAATCGCCGCCCCGTGGCCTTATCAGCACATATAATTTAATATGAAGTTGTTTTCGTGCCAGCAGAATCTCGCCGTGAGAGGGGGTGGTGCCGCCCTCGAACAAATTTTCGCAAAGCTCAACGCGCACAGCCCCGCCTTGTTGCGCTGCCAAAGCCGAAGTAACGGAATTGGCACAAACTTCAAGCAGGACGGGATTGTTCATTGTTAGTTATTGTTTCACAGTTGATAATTTAAACTTGAATGGCATGATGGGAAATTTACGCATAGGTCGCCCTCTTCTTATACGGATAATTTATCAAATGGTTTTGGTATTGGTCGATTGGGTTGGATTAAGTTGGCGTTGGTTGATTAAGTTGATTGGGTTGATTAAGTTGGATTAAGTTGAATCTGTCTTTCGGACTTTCCGGACTTTCGGATATCTTAATAAAAGCTTTTCCCCGGAATTAACAAATCCTGATTGTCCGCGTTGCAGACCGCGAAAGAAAAGCCCTGCTGAATGGCAAATGCGCCATATTCGCCTTTTTTGTTAATGGCTAAAAAGCCAACCTGTATATCCTTTGCTGTTTCCGGTTTTTTCTTGATGATGCGCTGTACTGCCGCTTTACAAGCATCCTCCGGCGAATAGCCCTGGCGCATCAGTTCTACCACTAAAAAGCTACCCACATTGCGGATCACTTCTTCGCCAACACCTGTTGAAGTAGCGCCGCCTACCTCGTTATCTACATACAAACCCGCGCCAATAATAGGGCTGTCGCCCACACGGCCGTGCATTTTAAAGGCCATCCCGCTGGTGGTGCACGCGCCGGAAATATTTCCTTTTGCGTCAATGGCCAGCATGCCTATGGTATCGTGGTTGTATTTACTGCCGGGTTTATGCTGTTTGTTTTCGATATTAACCACCGGCGAATATTTTGCGGTTTTAAGCCATTCCCTCCAGGCCTGTGCCGATTCGGGGGTAAGTAATTTTTCTTTCTTAAAGCCCTGTTCTATTGCAAATTGGGTGGCGCCCTCGCCAACCAGCATCACATGCGGCGTTTTTTCCATTACCAGCCGGGCAACAGAAATAGGGTGCGCAATATACTCGATGGCCGCCACCGAGCCGCAGTTGCCCAGTTCGTCCATAATGCAGGCGTCGAGCGTAACATGGCCGTCGCGGTCGGGGTAGCCTGCGCGGCCTACGGTATGGTTATTCATGTCGGCTTCGGGTATTCTTACACCGGCTTCTACCGCGTCAAGTGATCTTCCGCCTTTTTCAAGGGTTTTCCAGGCTTCCCGGTTCGCCGCAACGCCAAAATCCCAGGTGGAGATCACAATTGGGAAGCCGGCAGGTGGATCCAGGATAGTTGATTTGGCAATAGCTGAAGACGATATAGCCGCCAGCGAAGCGCCGGCAGCCGACATTTTTAAAAACTTGCGGCGGTTATACATAGCCGCTAAGATAGAGATTAGCTTTACAAAAACCGGTTTATGTATCTTTATTGATACAAAATCAAAAGCCACAGATTTTATCGTGTGGTGTCCTGCATCGGCCGTATTTCCACATCGCCGCGCAATTCAAATACTGGACACTTTAGTGTAATGGATTTCGCCTCGTCCAAATCAGCGCGTTAATGACCAGAAACGAACTCACCATCTCGATATCAAGCGTAACCCGCCAATAAGAACAGGCAGAATACCAGGATTTTTTTATGATGTTTTAGGATGTTGTTTTAGTTTTTACGAATAACCCGATGATAGCGGAAATAATAGTGCCGGTAACAAACTGGCCGACCAATGCCTCCATTATTTGTGTGCCGGTCGCAAATTCCCGGGCAATCGCTACCGAATTTTGACTGATCTCCTGTTGTGAGGCCCTGTCGGCTATCATCGCCTGTTGGGCATCATGCACCATATAATCGGCATAACCGGGATTGATGTACTGGCAGTATATTAAACTGAATAACGCGATTAATATAGCGATGGTAATAGCAACCGTTATACCGGTTTTTAAGGCCTGGCCATAGCTAAGCGAACCATTTAGCCTTTTTACATTTTGCATAGCCATAAAAATTCCGACAGCCTGTATGGGTATGGAAAGCAAACCGCCAAGTCCTCTTATTGTTGATGCCTGTACGCTCCAGCCATATTTGCCCTTTAACCAGACACACAAAGTAAAAGAGCCAAACAGGAAAATTCCACTGATGAAGCCTGTTATTAAACCATATTTTATTGTTGATCGCATTGGATTGATTGTTTTAGATTGAACAGCGCAAAACTGTAGTATGTTTAGCTGAAATCAAAAAAAATGGCAGGTGGAAAAAGGGTGGATTTTGTTTCTTCGGCCTTTTTTAAGAGGTTATATCAAAAGTAGTTTTCAATTTATGCAGGCAGAATAATATTTTGAGTTATTATTTACCATCAATCTTAGTGCCCGTCGTGGTTTAAATTTTACCACTAAGGAGATGTCACGAAGGAGGCACGAAGTACACGAGGACAGAATATTATTATAAAACCGACTTTTGATACGGCCTCTTGGGGTGAGGCCCCGACGCTAAGGCACCCGTTCCTTATAAACCCTCACCGCTTCTCTCCTGTTTTGGAGGCCGAGTTTTGCATAAATATTGTTGATGTGGGTTTTTATGGTACTCACCTCAACAAAATTAACGGCAGCAATTTCCTTGTTGCTTTTGCCTTCGGCAATGAGTTTTAAAATGGATAGCTCTTTATTGGTTAGGGTTGAAAGTGGTTCTTCGCGGATTGTAGTTTTAATTTCAACCGGTCGTTGGTAACGGGAAATAAAAAAACCAGTCACCAAAAAAAGCACCGCGACAGCCGTTATATAATAATCGAACTTAAAGTATTTATAAACCAAAAAGATATTGGATACCTGGAACAGGATGATCGCGAGGGCCGCTGCTATACCTATCTTAATGCTGGTTTTTAGGATGAGATAAGTCATTTAACGTCGGTCGTAAATTTCGTCGATAAAATTTTATTCAAAATCCTGCCGGCAATTATTGCAGTGCCAGTTTTTTTGGGTGGAAAAGGGATTTACCAGGTTGGATATCGAATTGAGGATCGGCCACTCCGTCTTACTGTCCTTTGCCAGGCTAATCACGTTATTCGAACCACAAAACGGGCAAACCACGTAGGTATTGTTGTCATTGTCTATCTCAAAATGGTCCTGTTCGTGCAGGTCGCCTTCGGATGCCAGTATATCGAGGCATTTCTGCATATCGCGCTCAAATATTTTGAGTTTTACACCTCCAACCGCCTGGTTATAAAGCGGATTAGCCACAATGGTATTTTCGTCGGCAATAAAACACTGGATCCCGTTCGCCTCAAGGCGTGTGCGGATAATATGCGCCAGCATAGGGTCGTAGTAAGATTGGAACGTAACTATTTTGTCATTTTGATTCATCAACCCAAATTTAAAAAAATAAACGCCATACTGCTATTTTTATGTAATTTGGTTGTTATGAACCGTATCGATAGGGTTTCGGCCATTTTAATTCAACTACAATCGCGCAGGGTGGTGAAAGCCAGCGACATTGCCGACCGTTTTGGCATTAGCCTCCGCACTGTTTACCGAGATGTAAAAACATTGGAAGAGGCAGGTATCCCTATTATTGGCGAGGCAGGCGTTGGCTACTCCATTATGGATGGCTACCGGTTGCCGCCGGTGATGTTTACCCGCGAAGAGGCCACCGCTTTTTTAACTGCCGAAAAATTTGTTGAAAAGATGACAGACGCTTCTACCGTGGAGCATCATAAGTCGGCCATGTATAAGATAAGGGCAATATTAAAAACCGCCGAAAAAAACTTGCTGGAAGACATTGACAGCAAGATAGAGGTTTTAAAAAGCCACCCACAGGCCCATGTAGATAATAAGGACCATATACAAAACCTGCTGAACAGCATAGCGCAAAAAAAGGTGATCAATATTGATTATTTTGCCAATCACAGCCAGGAGCACACCAAAAGGGACATAGAACCGATCGGGATATTTTTTAAGGACAGTTACTGGCACCTGATTGCTTTTTGCCGGATGCGGAAGGATTACCGCGATTTCAGGATAGACAGGATAAACCACGTGAAGGTTACCGAACAGCATTTTGACAGTAAGCACCCTACCTTAAAAGATTATATTAAACAAACCGCAAAAGAACAGGAGCTGGACCTGGTGATCATCAGGGTTGATAAATCCATCTATGCCCACATCGACTACCAGAAGTATTACAGCGGTTTTGTTTCCGAAAAAAAGATCGGCGACCAGTTTGAGATTACTTTTCTAACCGCCTCGATGGAGGGTTTTGCCCGCTGGTTCATGATGTTTGGCGACCGCGCCGAAATTATAAGTCCCGATAGTTTAAAAGAGCGTGTTGCCCATATCGCTACAACTATCGCCCAAAAAAATCTCCAGTTATCTAATTCCTACTGACATAGGGTTGTCATTCGGGTGTGGTTTATTTGTGGGAGTTAGTTGATTGGGTTGATTAAGTGAGTGGTTGACTAGGTTGGAAAAGTCCGGAAGTCGGAAAGACCGAAAGTCCGGAAGAAAAAACTTAATCCAACTCAATCAACTTAATCAACTAATTCTAACCCAATCAACCAAACAATGCAATACTGGATAGTAGTAGTTTCAAAAGATCATATCAGCCGTGGCGTAGCGGGCGGTTTTATACAGGCTAATCATGGCAAACAGGGCCCGTTAAAGCGTATAAGCGCAGGCGATTGGGTGATTTGTTATTCGCCGAAACAAACTTATAGTGGAAACGAAGTGCTTCGGGCTTTTACTGCCATTGGCGAGGCGGCAGACGATAAAATATACCAATATAAAATGACCGACGATTTTATACCCTATCGCCGGAACATAAAATACTACGATTGCAAAGAAACATCAATTGCGCCTTTAATAGATCAGCTCGGTTTCATCAAAAATAAATCCTCCTGGGGATACCAGTTCCGGTTAGGATTTTTTGAAATACCTGAAGTCGATTTTCAATTGATAAAAACTAATATGGTTGTGGGGAGTTGATTAAGTTGATTAAGTGAGTGGTTGATTAGGTTGGAAAAGTCCGGAAGTCGGAAAGACCGAAATTCCGGAAGAAAAAGAGTTTAACTTAATTCAACTCAATCAACTCAATCCAACTTAATAAACTTACTCTAACTTAATCTAACTTAATCTAACTCAATCAACTTACTCTAACTTAATAAACTTAATCAACCACACCATGAAAACACTAACATCAAAAACAACAGTCACTTTTGAGGCGCCGATAGAAAAAGTTTGGAATGGACTTACTGATCCGGCGATTGTGAAAGCATACTTTTTCGGAACCAATTTAAAATCCGACTGGAAAGTGGGCAGCCCCATCACTTTTAGCGGCGAATGGGAAGGCAAAACCTACGTTGATGGCGGTACCATCCTGGAGATCGATCCGCCAAAATTGTTAAAATACAGCTATTGGAGCAGCATGTCTGGAACGGAAGACAAGCCGGAAAACTATAACGACATCACCTATGAACTGGATGAAAAAGATGGTATAACTACCCTTGTAATAACCCAGGACGGTGTGAAAAACGAAGAAGCGGCAAATCACTCTGAACAAAACTGGAAAACTGTTTTTGGCGCACTGGCCGATATTCTAAAAAAGCAATAGGTATATTTATGCCATGTATTTTGTATCAGTAACGCGGTTACGGGTGAGGTCGGTAATGTATTTACCCAGGTTTTTTAGGGCGAATGAAGCGTCGATTAAATCTATAACTAAAGTTGAAGGTTTTATTGCCGGGAAAGAACTGATCGATAAAGGATTAACCTTTTGGACTGTAACGCTCTGGGAGTCGGACCAGGCGATGAAATATTTCCGGAATAACGACCCGCATAAAAGCGCCATGCGCAATTTACCCGACTGGTGCAACGAAGCCGCTTACGGGCACTGGATACAGGATGATGCCCTGATACCCGCATGGCCCCAGTTGTATGAAAACTTTTTGGCTAACCTTAAAATAACCAAAGTAAAGCACCCTTCGGCAAAACAGGAGGCAAAAAATTATCCGGCGCCGCGGTGGACGAAGCTTGAGCGGCCGTTTAAGTTTGCCGGCAAGTAATTTGGCCCGTGGTCGGTGTCCCCACCGGCCACATACACAGATAACAAAGGAGAGTAGTATGATATCAACTATCGAAACCATTGAACAACCCGCATTTTATCTTGCAGGGATAACGGTGCGCACCACCAACCAAAACGGCCAGTCTATTAAGGATATCGGCGAACTTTGGACGAGATTTATGAGCGGGGGCCTGCTAACGCAAATTGAAGCGAGAATAACCGACGATATCTATTGCGCTTATACTGATTACGAAACCGATCACACCGGTTTTTATACTACGCTCCTGGGTTGTAAAGTGAGTTCTTTAGATGATCAGCCTGGTGGTATGTCGGGTATCACCGTGCCTGCTGGCAAGTACCATGTTTATAGTTTATCGGGTAAATTTCCGGAAAACGTTCACCAGGCTTGGGTTGAAATATGGAATAGTGATATTAAACGGGCGTATACGGTAGATTTTGACTGCTACGGCGCCAATGCCAAAAGCTTTGCTGAAACTGAAGTTAAGATTTATCTTGCTGTCGAATAAGGCAGTTATCTGTCCCCGTGGTCGGTGTCCCCACCGACCACCTAAGAGAGTTTTATCGCACAAACGCGAGCCTTTTCCCCATAACCCCTTCCACTAAACTTCCCTTATCCCAAACCACCTTGCCGGAAACGATAGTGCAGGTGATCTTCGACTGAAAAGTGGTGCCTTCAAAAGGACTCCATTTGCATTTATACAAAATGTTGTCCCTGCTCACTTGCCATGGGGTATTGAGGTTAACCAAAACCAGGTCGGCCCAATAGCTCTCACGGATATAGCCGCGTTTGTCGATTTGGAAGCAATCAGCAACATTATGGGCCATCTTTTCTGCGATCTGTTCGAGGCTTATTTTGCCCTGGTGAAACAATTCCAGCATGGCCGGCAGGGCGTGCTGAACCAATGGCCCACCGGACGGTGCCTGCAGGTAGGGCTGCGATTTTTCATCAAGCGTATGCGGGGCATGATCAGTTGCTATAACATCAATCCGGCCGTCAAGCAC
>Ga0206878_10178_pt1 | contig 26906 bp, 23 predicted proteins | sample Alteio_BWOrgCont_8_FD_152621 | JGI IMG/M metagenome (GOLD analysis project Ga0206878, IMG submission 152621) | Enriched cells from forest soil in Barre Woods Harvard Forest LTER site, Petersham, Massachusetts, United States -... | ecosystem: Environmental > Terrestrial > Soil > Temperate forest >... | reverse complement strand
GGACTGATGCTACTCCTAATTTACCTTCAACTACACCATATTACAATGATCTAATTTTTCTGAACAGCTCTAACTTGGCTGTTCCTAGCGTACAGTTTTTATATGGTATTATTTTTTATCCGGGTTACAATGTAGGCTTACATATTGAGGTGGGCATTGGTTCACCTTATACTGCCGAAGCAGGACTTACATGTAGAATAAACACCCGTAAGCCAAAAGATAAATAATGCAAACCTGGTACGCTTATATTTTAGAATGTGCAGATAAAACTCTGTATACAGGCACTACCAATGATGTTGAAAAGAGAGTAGCCAAGCACAATAGCGGCAAGGGGGCAAAATATACCAAGGGCAGAGGGCCAGTTAAAGTACTTTATACCCGTTCTTTCGAATCGAGAGCCGAGGCCTGTAAGCAAGAATACTTATTAAAGCAGTATTCAAAAGCTGAGAAGATGGAAGTGATAAAGTCCGAAGAAAATGAAGTAAATAATTGAAAGATTATTTCTTAGCAGAACTATTACCTATCCTAATAGTTATATAGGCAATAAAGGAGTAGAAGGCAGAAAGCAGCAAAAGCATAAAGACCATGTTCATTAAAAAGTCGCTAACAGAATGGCTCCTGCTATTAAGGTCTACTCCAAAATAGACTTCATAAGCTAGCCCGCATAATAATATTACCCAGCCCATAAATGATATAGGAACAAAAAATATTCCGTTTCTTTTAAACCAGGGTAGTTTCATAATATGAGTTTTAAAATATGTAAATAAATAATATAAGTAAAGAAAGGAGTATCATCAAAGCATTTAGCCAGGCCGTCTTTATATTCCCCGACAGCTTAAACATAGTGCGTAGGCTTATAAAGTTGAGAATAATAAAGGCAATTGGTGCAAGCACGAAGAACAAAATAGATATTAATTTTTGCTTATCTGCAAATTCATGCATACTCGATGCCAGGGTGGCTTGCGGCATATAAAAGCTCTTCATAACAAAAGCTGCAATAATATACATAGGAACACATAACCACCATGCGCTTAGCACAAATTTGTCCTTTGCTTTAACAATGGCGTCTGCGAGCATATCCTGGTGCATTAACTGACTGACCTCGGGTTTTGTCATTTGCAATAGTTTATTTTCAAAGTCTTCTGTTTCCATCATCAATAATACAAGAGGTTATATTTGGTTGCACTTTTCCCTAAGTTTTTTTAAGCCCCTGGATAAAAGAGATTTTAATGTTCCTTCGTTCATGTTCAGTATTTCTGCGATCTCCCTATTGTCTTTCCCTTCAAAATAGCGCAATGCTATTACTGCCTGGTATTTTGTTGGCAATAGCTTTAGTTCTCTTTGCACAGCTAGGAACATTTCATGCCTTTGCATTTCCGCCTCTAATTCCTTTTTATCGTTTGCCAGCAAGTTATGAAAGATGTTCCTGTTCTCTATGTCAAGCTTTTCAAATAAAAAGTTATGTTTTTTACGCTGGCGGAAGAATTGGTTCATCTCGTTGGTAGCTATCCGGTAAAGCCATATTTTAATAGATATACCCTTATAAGTAAAATGAGGGATGGCATTGAACGCTTTTAAAAAGGTGTCGGCTGCTATATCGGCGGTGCTGTCGAAATCTCCGGTACGGCGCAGTATGTATCCAAAAATGGGTTTGTAATAAAGTTTAAACAGTTCTGAAAAATCAGAGGGGTTTTGTTTTATTCGCGCAAGCAGTTCGGCTTCATTCATTAGGCATACCAATACACCAATAATACAAAACTATAAGTTTGGTTGCATTTCGAGATCAGAAAAGCTGGTCTTGGTATTTTACCTTTCGTATGAATTATAAAATGCGTAAGGTATTACGCTGTTTTCATTAAAATACTTGCCTCTTGCGGTAATAAGTTTATCAATCCAGAATTCATTATCCAAAAATTTCAGGTCCGATAGGTCCTGGTTGGTGGTGTAACCTATGTAATTTCTAAAATGAAGTATGGAGGTATCATAGGTATATGCTATTGTGTCTTTACTAACAGGAAAGTGGCCTAGTCCGTAATATGGGGTATTCAAGTCGAACCTGCTTACCGTAATATACGAATGAGGTGGCAGTTGCGTTTCCATTATGCCGGTTTGTAATAAGGATACATAATATTCTTTGCCTGTAACGGCCTGTATAGTTTGCGGAATGGCTATTGTTTTTTGTATGAGTATGGTGTTATTGGCATAACTAACGCTTTGACCATTTAAAATAAAATTGCTTCTGTCCCAATCGATATAAACGGGTACGCTAAGCTTATTGTAAATGTCAAACTTTAAAATACCGCCCACCGCCCAAAAATTATAGGTTACCTTAAATACAGAATCTTCGTAGCAATTATCCGTTTTCATATGATCTGAATTCGTTTTTAATACGCTGGTCTGGTAATAAAGCGTAATGCACGAGGCAAAGGGGATGAACATCAGCAGGGTCAGTATTTTTTTCATGCAGTAGTCTTTTAGTTATATAAAGATATAAAATAGCCGGTAAAATTTGGATGTTTTAAATTTTAAATTCTTTTATACTATTCCTTATCTTTGGGTATTATGTTTTTTAATTATGCGTAGGTCATTTTGCTTTTCACTTTTAGTTTTTAGTTTTTCACTTGCATACACAACTCAGGGGCAGGGTTTTGGAAGTCAGTTCAATAATCGTGGTTTTGGCAAGCCTGTGCAGCAACAAGATGATGGTTTTACCAATATAGCAGAAGCCACGAACCAAACCATAAACCATTACAGGGAGGGTAAGTGGATAATATATATAACCGCAGACAACAGGCAAACAGAAGATACTGCGAAAGCAGCCTTCTATTCCTTGCGCACATACAGGCACGATACTTTAAACGGCCATATACATACTTACTTTAAAGGTGGTAAGCTAAAGAATGATATGTATTATGTAAATGGCCTGGAAAATGGCCACGAACACGATTACTATGAAAACGGTCAGCTTAAAATTAATGCCACTGTTCTTAACGGAAAAGTAGACGGAACCCTAACGGAATATTACGACAACGGCAATCTGAAGCAAGTGCTTAATTATAAAAATGGACTTAAGGACGGACCTGCCACAACATATTACCAGGATGGAAAGGTGGATGTGGTATCTGCTTTTGTGGATGACCAGCAAAGTGGTGTTACCAAAGAATATTACGAGAGTGGAGTGTTGGAAAGTGAAAAGAACAGCGTAAATGGTAAAACAGAGGGCCTGGTGAAAATATATTACCAAAGTGGTAAAATATTCCAGGAGGCCTACTATGTAAACGGCCAGCCGAACGGGCTTTTAAAGAACTATTTCGAAACAGGTGTTGTAAAAGAAACCGTAATGTATACTAATGGTACTATGGGCCTATCTACCGAATACAATGAAGACGGCACGGTTAATCATACCATTCCGGGAAATTAAAGTTTAAAATATAGAATCCAGAATATAGAACCCAGCAATGTTAAAGTTCTTTTGCTTTTCACTTTTAGTTTTTCTCTCCTCAATTGCTTTTGGACAAAGCATGCCCGATAGCGGTTTCACCAACAAGGCTGAAGCTAAGAACCTGTTGGTGAAAGGTTTAAAGGAAGGGACTTGGTTGGAGTTTGAAGATTCGGTTTACCAGGTAACAAATGATGTCGCCGCTCCGTATTATATGTTGGCAGTATATAAGGATAATGAGTACTGGAATGTAACACGCAGGTATTATAAAAGTGGTAAATTGTTCACCTACTACCCGTTTAAGAATGGTAAATTAGACGGAGTAGAAAAATGGTATTATGAAAGCGGAAATATACAGTATACGATTCCTTTTACCAATGGCAAAGTAAACGGAACGAAAACGGAATATTACGAGAATGGCAAAGTAAAAACCGAAACCACCTGGAGCAATGATTTGATTACAGGCCCGGCCAAACAATACGATGAAAACGGAAAGGAAATCAAATAATTAGAAATTACGAATTAAAAATTAAAAATAAATCTGCGAATCTGTGGCGTTATAAATTTAAAATTATGAAATATAATATTGTTAAGTTATGTGGGTTTTCACTCTTAGTTCTTATCTCTTCAATCGCTATAGGCCAATCGCTCCCGGATAGTGGTTTTACAAACAAGGATGAAGCTAAGAACCTGATGGTAAAAGGCGTAAAAGAAGGAAAGTGGATTCAATATGAAGATAGTAATTCAGATCTCAAAGCAGATGCCGCTACTGCATATCTTTTTCGACTAACGGTATATAAACAAGGTAAACCATCTGGCATAGTGAGGGAATACTATAATAAAAGCGGGAAACTGGCTATGGAAGCAACCTATAGCAATGGTCTGGAAACCGGAGTTGAAAAAAGTTATAGTAAGAGTGGAAAATTATCACGCGAAACCCCTTTTACCGATGACAAAGAAAATGGCTTGGCAAAAGCCTATTATGAAGACGGAAAACTAAGAGGTGTATATCCTTTTTTGAATGGTTTACAGAATGGTGTAACCAAGGTGTATTATGAAAGTGGAAAACTGATGGACAGCATGCAGTATAGCGGTAATAAGCTAAATGGAGTTTCGAGGGAATATTATGAAAATGGAATGTTAAAGCAAGTATCTCCTTATATGAACGACAATGAAGACGGAACCGATACCATATATTATGTGAGCGGGAAGGTAAGGAGCGTAACAGTGTATAAAAGCGGCAAGGAAAAATCAACGCAAAAGTTTGATGAAAAAGGAAATCCTGTTAAAGACGGAGTAGTAACAGCGTATTATAAAAATGGAATACTGGAAAGCGCGGAGCCTTATACAAATGGTAAGTTAAACGGAGTAGCTAAAGAGTATTATGAAAACGGAATGGTAAAGTATGTAATTACTTATGTAAATGATAAGGCGGAATCTATGAAAGAGTATGGCGAGGATGGTAAAGAATTAGATAAATAAATTAAGACTAAGGCTTAGATTAAGTTTGAGAAATGACATTTTTTTAATAAATTTTATATTTTAACACAGGGCGCACTGAGAGAACGGAGTTACACAGAATGTGTTTCTCTGTGAAACTAATAAAACTCTGTAAACTCCGTGTTGATCATTCAGGAAGATCGAGGAATAAACTTTACTGCTTATTTTTTCACAGAGCAGTAAGTTACACAAAGACAGAAAAAAGCAGAAAATTGTTTTATGGAAATTAATTCCGAAATCTTGATTAAGGAACCAAGTTTTAGAGAGAAGCATTCGGCTGCATTGCGCATTTGGCATTGGAGTTCGTTGCTTGTAATACTCGGGTCACTGGTTACAGTGTTTTTCGCCAAAGTGATATTTAACACGAAGGATGCCACTAAGGTGGTACAGGATAATTTACAAAAGAGCAATGTAACTGCCACGGCCGACCAGGCTAAATCGGTAGCACACGAATTCAACGATATTATATGGCACTGGCATACCTGTATTGGTTATGTACTTGCAGCATTGTTCGGTTTCCGCATACTGTTGGAATTCTTTCAACCCGGAGATCAAAAGGTAAAGCGTGTAATTAAAAATGCACTTAAATATTTGCGTCAGCCCGCAATCGACAAAGCGAATACAACACACTATGTGATCGTTAAGGCAGGCTACCTGCTGTTTTACTTTGCCCTGTTGGTGCAGGTATGTACGGGCCTCTTCATGGCATATTCAGATGGTATGGCTAATTTAAAGGACTTACGGCACACCATGAAAAATATCCACTCTGTTTTTATGTGGGTTATAGTTGTATACATAGTGCTGCACATAACCGGAACCATTATTGCAGAACAAACCAAAAAGCAAAAGGGCCTCGTGTCGGATATGATAAATGGGGGCGAGCGAGAATAAGGTTAAGATTGAGTTTGAGAAATGACATTTTTTGAAACAATTTTATATTTTAACACAGAGCACACCGAGGGAACAGAGTTACACTGAGTAGTTTCTCTGTGAAACTAATAAAACTCTGTAAACTCCGTGTTGATCATTCAGGAATATTTCAATATTATTGGTTTTTACGAGAGGATGTCGTATTTTTATACCTTACTCTTTTATTCATTCCAATGAAAAACATACCTCTTTTACTCTCAGTACTGTTTTTTAGTTGCACAGTAAATGCAACTCCGGTATCTCAAAGCACAGGCGAAACACTTGCAAAGAATTTTTTTACCATCACCACTGGTTACAAAGTAAACAATGTTGCTGTTGCCTATACCGAATACGATAAGAGCAATACGCCTGTATATTATGTGTTTAATATCAACCAGGGCCAAAACACAGGACAGGGTTTTGTTATAGTATCTGCCGAAAATGCAACCAATCCTGTTCTTGCTTATGGCAATGAGAACAAAACGTATACAGTTCCGTCTACAAAGGGAGGGGCCGGTAATGTTTTGTTTTGGATGAATAAACAAAAGACCGATATAATTACCATAAGAAATATGAATCTTTCTGCGGCACCATCGGTAGCTGCGCTATGGGCATATTATTTAAACAACAAGGTCTCTTCGGCTGGTACACAGCGCACGCAGCGAACCACCGGCATTTTCCCCAGCAGTTCCGACTTCCTGGTGCAAAGCCAATGGGCTCAGTATACAGGTCAACCGCTTGATCCGTATGCATATTTTTGTCCTTACAATTCTGTAACGGGATGCGTGGCAACTGCCCAGGCGCAAATTATGCGCTACTGGAGCTGGCCATCATATGGCAGAGGCGCAAGTTGCGATTCTATGAGTGATTATAGCAACGTAACCATTTGCGATAGCTATTCCCGCAGCTACGACTGGAACAATATGACATTGATCAGTCCTCCGAACGGAGACACCGCTATTGCAAGGCTTATGTATGATATAGGTATCAGTGTGGGTATGGAATACAGTTCGCAAGGAAGCGATGCACAGGTGATCGATAGCGATGCCATAGATTCTGTTATCTGGAAAAAGATGGATACGGCCTGCGCACAAAACTCTTTGGTAAAGTATTTCAGGTATAACAAGGCAACCATCAGCGGTCGCTACCAAACAAGCTATTCGAACACAACATGGCTAAATATGCTTAAGCACGACCTCGATTCTAACCGACCTATAAATTATGCAGGGTATAATAGCGATACCCTCGATGGTCATTCGTGGATATGCGATGGCTATGATGCCAGTGATAACTTTCACTTTAACTTTGGATGGGGAGGCTATGATAATGGCTGGTATGCACTTAGTAATTTATCGCCTTGGTATACCGGAATTACCTTTAATACTATTATGGAAGCCGTATTGGGTATTCAGCCGGATACTAATGCCATCTTTCCACTCTCTGTGCTGCCGGTTCAGGCTGCTATAAGTAACATTAGTGCTTATCCTAATCCAAGCAAAGGTGTGTTCACTTTTAAGTCGTCAGTGATCAGTGGTCAGTTGTCAGCCGAAGTTTATAATATGTTGGGAGAGAAAATTTATTCAAATGAATTTTCAACTCTCAATTCTCAATTCTCAATTGATCTCACAGCTCAGCCCTCAGGTATTTATTTGTACCGCATTACTGATATGCAGGGGAGCATACTTAAAGAAGATAAGCTGGTTATTAGTAATTAAGACTAAGGTTGAGACTAAGGTTAAGTCGGATAGCATCTGGAGAGGTTTTGATGATGTTTTTACCGCAGAGAAAAAACGGAGAGAAAAAATAAAGAGTTCCGCAGAGGTACTCAGCGGCACTCAGGTAATTTAGCTCAGCGTTCTCAGCGGTTATCTTTATTTATAGACTTTACTATTTAGTACGGCTTCTTAGCACTCGGTTTTTAGTATTCCTTACATTTGTTGAATTCTATCTTATATGGAAAGGATTCAATTTAAGCTACTTATTTGTTTTGCATTTTCAATTTTCAATTTTTCATTTTCAATTGCTCAAGTTCCTGTTTCTACCTACAGCGATAAATGCGGAGACTGGAAGGATAACATAATTAAATATACCCAGCCCCCTGTTACAGGCTTTAATGAGAAATTATCCTGCCTGAAGATATACGAAAACAGGCAGTATACCCGCATAGATGCAGCAACTCACCTGAAGGGAGATACAACTCTCGTTGTAATTGATAATCCGGGATCGGAGTATGGGAAGGCGCTTAAAGCGGCTTTCCATAATTATTGGAAGTATACCCCTTATGCATTTATTACACCCTTTCAGGTATCGTGGTTTGCACATAAAAAGGGCTATTCCTTATTTATGCTTGTGCGTGATGAATCTTTTGAAGAAGTTAATACCGATCAGCATGGGCTTGTGTCTGCGAATAGTGAATCTCACCTGCATTATAAAACAGATACCGTGCAACATAAACCTAAACCGGGCTTCCGTTTGGGTATTGAAGGAAAAACTGCTTCTACATATATATATATGCTGGCTTTGAGTAGTGGAATGGGAGGGAAGGATACCTCGGAAGCAGTTATAACTACAGGGTTTTCTGTTGCCGATTATTGTATTGCTGATAAAAATGCTGACTGCTGGCAGAATGCGGAAAAATCCGTTATGCCCATGCTGAATAAGGTAGTGGACAATTTCGAAAAAGATATAGAGTACATGAGTGCCAGGAAGGCAGAAAAAGTGGGCTTTATTCAGCCGGAGAGCTATGTAATGCGATACAAGGGCTACGATATAAAGTATAGCATGAACATTATAGCCTTTGAAGGATTAAAGGAAACATGGGTACATAAAACCTTATACATAAACAAAATGCTCTGTAATGATATGGGTGCGGTGCTGATAGCTAAGTTGCTTGGCCTGGACGAGAGTAACGTAAAACTTGTGTCTCAGTCTTTCCTCGACAGTATATACAAAACGCAAGGTGGTGTAAATGCATCTAATCAAGCGGTGTCGAGGCCTTTGTCCGGCAGTTATAACGACATAATGATATGGGATACAGCCCGGGATGAAGCTGGAGATTACATGATAAAGGCTGCCGATGGAACCGAACTGATTGGCCTGGATGTGGGGGCTGTTAACAGGATTTGTAAAATCAACCGTGGCGACCAGTTTGTGGGGCCATATGAAACGGAGAAATGCGAATTGCACTCCAATGATAAATCGTATACTTTCAAATTTAGCTTTGTTTGCTTTGGTAACAGCAGTAAAAACCTACTGAAGGATAAAGCCCTGCTTATTAATAATGGATGTGCCGATGAATTAGGCAGGAGCATCATAAGCAAAATGCTGGGTATGGATGATGCAAAAGTGAGGCTTGTGCCTAAATCTGCCATAGATAGTTGTATACAAACCGGTGACAGCAACATTGTTTTACTTGCAGATACTGCAAAGGATGAATTCCATAATTATAGGATCACTACCACAAACAGGGTAGAACTAATAGGTCTGCACAGCAAGGGGAATAACAAGGAAATAGGAGATATAGATATTATGGGAGCTGATGATTGGGCGGATAGGAAGAGGTTTAGCTTGTATCGGTAGTTTACTTGCCACCACTTTTAAGTTGTGGATAGTAATAACACAATTTGGGTTTTAACCCAAAGTCTTGTATCAGTTGTTTTAGGCTAAAGCCCATTTTAATGCTTGTTATTAGTCCACTACCTAAAGGTAGTGGCAACTGATAATCGCACTTTAGCTATGCGTTAGAGTTGATTTTGAATTTTAGCTGACGATAAAATAACATTACTCATTAAGGCTTTAGCCCAAAATAAAAGTACTCTTCATTTATTCTTCATATTCAGGCTGTAATCTTGCTTTCATAATAACCAATTAACTCAAACTGTCATGAAACTAACCAATGTAATCGCTGCAGGTGCAATCCTAGTAGCAATCGTTATTTCTTCTTCTGTTAACGCACAAACCGTTCAACAAACCAAGGATAACAAAGCTAAGAACAAAGCTAAATTATCTCGCGCTGAAGCCAACGGACATCCTAAGGCTGCAGTAAAGGACGAAAAGAAAGTACAAGCTGATAACGCTAAATTGAAAGCTGGCAAGTAATTGCTGAAGCAATCTATCTAAAGCCTCTTCATTAATTTGAAGGGGCTTTTTTATTGCCCTTACTCACCCCCGGCCCTTTTTATCATCCCGATACCTACAGGGAGAGAGAGGGCAAGGAGCAAATAGCATTTCCAGCCTTCCCAGCATGGAAAAGAGGAAGGATAAGGTAAAAATGTATCTTTGATACATGTTGAATATCGACAATATACTTATTACCCTTAGTACATTAGTTATAATATCTTACCTGTTTAATTTAATTGCTAAGCGCATAAAAATACCTTCGGTTATTTTATTACTCGCTACAGGCATTGGTTTAAGGCTATTGGGTGATCAGGTAGGGCTGCAAATTAATAATCAAGCTTTCTTTCTTAATCTTTTTGGAGTTGTTGGGCTCATTATGATAGTGCTGGAAGGTTCGCTGGAACTGGAGATAACGCGCAAAAAGCTTCCTGCGGTGGGCAAATCCATACTATCCTCGGTGCTTATATTGGCCGGCACATGTGGCCTTATCTACCTTATTCTTCATTTATACCTGGGCATGCCCATCCACAATTCTATCATCTATTCCATTCCCTTAGCTATAATAAGCAGCGCCATTGCCATTCCTTCGGTAAAAGATCTTTCAACGCACAAAAAGGAGTTTATTGTATACGAATCTACTTTTTCGGATATCATAGGTATTATGATCTTTGACTTTGTGATCCTTGATAACGCCTTTTCTGCGGATTCATGCAAAACCTTCTTGCTTAATCTTTTGTATATTATCCTCATATCCTTTATAGGTTCTGCTTTCCTGGTATTTATGCTTAACCGTATCAAGAGCCATATAAAATCATTCCTCATATTTGCCATACTCATACTAACTTATTCAATCGGAAAGTTATTTCACCTTCCTTCTCTGTTGCTCATCCTTACTTTTGGCGTTATGCTCAACAACAATAAATTCTTTGTAAAGGGAAGGCTAGCCACGCTCCTTCATCTGGAGGAGATGACATTGGTAACTACCGAGCTTAAACTATTAACTGCGGAAACAGCTTTTCTTATACGTACATTTTTCTTTATTCTGTTTGGATATACCATGGATATTAAATCCATTATTTTGCCTGAAGTGGTAATTACCGGCACTGCTATAATTGTTTGTGTTCTTTTTGCACGATATATATTCCTTCGCTTTATTTCTAAGGTGAATGTAATTCCTGAACTTTTTATAGCGCCCAGGGGATTGGTTACCGTGGTGCTTTTATACAGCATTCCCGCGCACTTTATATCTCCGCAGTTCAATAACGGGATACTGGATTATGTAATTATAGTTTCCAGTTTAATTATGATGCTGGGTCTGATGTTTACCAAGTCGGAATTTTTAGAGTCTAACAGTGTAATTGTTGAAGAAACGAACGCTGAAGTAATTACCCCTTCATAGATTAATACAGTTTAAATTATATAATTATGACAACACAGGAAATTACCATTGCCGGAAAAAGTAAAGCGCCTTTAAAAGTTAATCGTTTTGGGTATGGCACTATGCGCCTTACCGGCGACGGTATTTGGGGAGAACCAGAGAACAGGCCCGAAGCATTGCAAATATTAAAGCAGGCTATTAAAAGCGGCGTTAATTTTATTGATACTGCCGATTATTATGGAGAAGATGTAACTAACCGTTTGATAAAAGAAGCCTTGCATCCATACGGCAATGACCTGGTGATATGCACCAAAGTGGGTGGGGCCAGGAAGCCCGACAAAAGCTGGATACCGTTTAACAGGCCCGAGAACCTGCGCAGCAGCATAGATAATAACCTGCGGACTTTAAAAATAGAGCAGGTAACCCTGGTTCATTTTAGGGTTATTGCAGGTGGGGGAGTGCCCTTTAAAGAATCTATGCATGCCATGTTCGAGCTCCAGAAAGAAGGAAAGATATTACACCTGGGTGTTAGCAATGTTAGCCCAGAAGAGTTAGAGATAGCGATGAAGATGGGCCCTATTGCAACAGTAGAAAATATGTATGGACATGCGCAGCGTAACTCTGTAAAACTGGCACATGGTGGAGAAACAAGGGGTGGGGGCGAAGTACTGGAAATATGTGAGAAGAACGGAATACCGCTTGTACCTTACTTTTCATTATTTCAATCATTGCCTAAAAAAGATGACAGGATAGCCACTGTAGCTAAAAAGTACGGTGCGAGTGAAGCACAGATAAACCTGGCATGGTTAATGCACCGCTCACCCTGGATACTGCCTATACCGGGTACTTCATCTTTACTGCACTTTGAAGAAAACATGAAAGCCAAAGACCTAGAGCTTAGCGCCGAGGACATGAAGTTTTTGGAGTAAGGAACTTTAATTGCCACCAGGTTTACCTCATGGATAAAAATTGCTTTATCATCAGGCTTTAGCCTAATCTAATCGTTCACATGGATATATATTTAGACTAAAGCCCAAATAATGCGTGTTCCATTAACCACGAGCTAAAGCTCGCGGCAATTGTTGCAATTGAAAAGTAAAGGCTTGGCTTTAGGTCAAAGAAGAAAATTAAACCGTTTTCTTCTTTGCTTCAAAAGGCTCATTGCCATAAACCAGGGCAATAACAATTCCACCAAGACCTTGTTCAACTAAATGCAGTATGCCGTCCATTGCTATTGCACTCCTGCTTAAGGTAGTTGTAAAGGCATACTGTATAAGGGGGCATGAAAAAAGTAGGATGCTTACCAGGATACCGAACTTTAAGCCCTGCATGATCTTGTTGTTTCCTTCTACACCCTTTGGGTAAAAATAAGACATAATAAAGGCTACAATGAGTCCGGCTAAAACTGCGTACTGCATCATAGGATCTGCGCGGGTAATATTTATTGCATCGCCGGGATGAGCCTGGAACCAAGCTTTAAATAATACCACATGAGTGAATCCCGCAACTACAAACATAGTCGCAAAGCTTGCCAGGGTTGCCAATAGTAATTTCTTGATATTCATGGTTTTTTGTTTAAACCAAAAATAGGCAAATTACTTTACCGGTATCTTAAAAGAGTAAAGCCTGAGTTTGAATGAGTAGTACTCTCGATCTATCATATTCTTATACCCATAACCAATATATCATCTGTTTGCTCTTCGTTGCCTTGCCATATGGCAAGGGCCGAGCGCAGAGTTTCTTCCTGCTTTGGAAAATCTACCTCGCTCAGGGAGAGAAGCAGTTCGCGAAAGCGGGCAGACCCCATTTTTTTACTTTGCCCTCCTCCAAATTGATCGCGGAAGCCATCGGAAGACAAATAAATGGTATCGCCCTTTTTTAGTAAGATATGCCGGGTTTCAAATTCCTTTGTTTCATCACCCGAACCTATAAAATACTTATCTGTGGTAATGTGTTTTATATCTCCGTCGTGTACAAGATAAACATCGCTGTTGGCGCCTGAAACAGTCAATGTCATTTTCTTTCTGTCTATATCACAAATGGCTATATCCATCCCATCGTTTATTACAGTACCATTCTTCTTATGGTTTAGTTTACGGTGCATATCTGCATCCAGCAATTTTAATAATGACGAAGGCGAAGATGTTTTGTGTGCCCCCAGGGCCGAATGCAAAATATTCATCCCCAATATAGTGAGCAATGCACCCGGAACCCCATGCCCTGTGCAATCGGCAGCTGCAACCATGCAGTGGTCATCTGTTTTTTTGAACCAATAAAAGTCTCCCGACAAAATGTGTTTTGGCCGCAGCAAAATAAAGGACTGTGGAAAAATATCCAGCAACTCTCCCTTTGCCTGCATTAACGCCTGTTGTAACCTAAGCGCATAATTAATGCTATCAGTAATATCCTTGTTCTTTTCTTTTATCTCTGCGTTTAAACGTTTTATAATGATGTTTTCTGTTTCCAGGTTTCGTTTTTCAAGACTATGTTTAATAGAGGAAGAAAGACGGGCCAGGTTACTTTTTAAAATGTAATCATCGGCCCCTGCTTTAATACAGGCTACGGCAAACTCTTCAGATACCGTACCCGTAACCAAAATGAAGGGCACATTGGGTAATTCGCGCTGGGCGATTTCAAGCGCAGCCAGTGAATTAAACTGAGGCAGTGAATGGTCGGACAGAATAATATCGGGCTTGAATGTGGTAATACTATTTACAAACTCATCGCGTGTGTCAACTCGTGCCGCAGTAATATTTAGTTTGTCTCTGGTGAGCTGTCTTGTTATCAGGTCAGCATCAGTTTCCGAGTCTTCAAGTAGTAATACTTTCAAATTCATTTTTAGTGGATAAGGGATTATTTACCTTATTCTACAACGATTTTGCACAGAAGTTACGTTTTTGAAAGCCATATATCATATAGTGCTGAGACACAATCAATACTGTTAAAGCAAATAGTTTTAAGTATAATGGCTGCATCATCCTTTTTAGAAGCAAAAGAAAGATATATCTGTTTTTGCACAGGTATGGAATCTGTTTAACTTTATAAAAATAGCGTCTGTCGAATAATGATCTTCATCACAGGCATTGGCAGTAAATTTGTTTTATAAATAATTAAGAAATCCAATACCGTAATATTGGTGATAAAAACCAAAAGGATGTAACGCTCCGTAAAGCGTGTCTTTTTGGTTTTTTAATTCATTGGTTAATCTTTCTAAAACAAGTAATATATGAATACTAACAGACTCTCAAAAGCTATTGCCTCGGCCTTAAATGATCAAATGACAAAAGAAGCCCACGCTTCACAAATATATTTATCGTACGCCTCCTGGGCAGATAGGCAAGGATTTGGTGGCATCTCTAACTTCCTCTTCAGGCATGCCCAGGAAGAACGTAACCACATGATGAAGATACTGGAGTATATATTAAAGAGAGGTGCAGATGTTAAAGTAACAGCTATTCCTGCTCCATTTGCAGATCCGGCGAATATTCACGCATGTTTTGAAAAAGTGTTTGCCCATGAAGTGGACAATACAAAAGCCATTTATAAGCTTGTAAAAATGAGCCTTGATGAAGAAGACTGGGCAACATGGAACTTTATGCAATGGTTTGTAAAGGAACAAATAGAAGAAGAGACCCTTGCTATGAACCTGCTGGATAAACTTAAAATTGCAGGCGGAGAAAAGGCAAGCAGTCATACCCTTTATTCACTTGACAGAGACCTGGAAATCACACCCGATGATGCAAAATCGGCAGAAGAGGTGACAGCCGCGAATCCATAAAGGCATTGTGTTCGCATACAAAGGGCTGTTTCGAATCACAAAACCAGCTATTCCGCCAGGGTTATTTGTTAATTATAAGCTTCCCATCCGAAACTAAATCGCCTGTTTCGGTAAGTACACGGTAAAGGTAGATTCCGGAAGGGTTATTACTCAAATCAATTGTAAATTGTGAGTTGTCAATTGTTACTTGTTTTGTGTACACTTTTTCACCAAGCATATTGTAAACCTCAACCTGATTCGTAATTCCTAATTCGTGCGAAGGCATACCTATTGGATAATTCGTAATTTGGAACGTGAACACACCAACACCCGGGTTTGGATAAACATTTGTAGCTATTTGAGCCGTATGTATTTCATTTATGCCGGTTACATGATTGGAGGTATCATTAAATCTGAAAATAACACCACTGTCGCTGGCTCCTCCATAATAAGTCATTCCATATAATATGTTTGTTCCTAAAAGCGTTAATGTGCCATACGGGTACTGCCCATTTAAGCCATTAAAATCGAATAAAACTTTAAAGTTGCTTCCGTTAGTATCAATAGAAAAGGTATTACCGTAGTTAGATGTTCCTCCTAAGTAAGCCATACCATACATCACTTTTCCCGAAAGTCTTAATGAACCTAATGGGTATTGTCCGTTTGTGTTATTGAAATCTAACAGATCTTTATAATTGTTACCATTGGTGTCGACAGAAAAAAGTACTCCGTCGCTGTTTGCTCCTCCCATGGAGGCTGTGCCAAACATCATTTTTCCTACAAGCGATAACGATCCTTCGGGATATGTACCCAATGTGGTGTTGAAATCAAACAGATCCTTATAATTATGTCCGTTGCTGTCAATAGAGAAGATCACCCCATCGTTGTGGGAACCTCCGTTATATGTTGTTCCAAATAACTGTATTCCGGATAGTGATAATGACGCGCTAGGCCCTTCACCATTTGTAGTATTAAAATCAAGCAGGTCTTTGTAGTTATGTCCGTTGGTATCAATAGAGAAAATTATTCCTGCATTGTTCGCGCCGCCAATATATGTGACCCCAAATAACTGTATCCCCGAAAGTAGTAATGAGCCATCAGGCTCTTTGCCATTTGTGCTGTTGAAATCAAGCAGATCTTTATAATTATGACCGTTGGTATCAATAGAAAAGATCACTCCGTCATTATGTGCGCCTCCCTGGTATGCCATCCCAAATAGCTGTGCTCCTGATAGTGTTAATGAGCCTTTAGGGTATTCACCATCTGTACCATTAAAATCAAACAGGTCTTTGAAATTGTGTCCGTTTGTATCTATCGAAAATATATTACCATACCCCTGTGCTCCGCCCTCCGAAGTCATACCAAACAACTTATTTCCCGAAAGGGTTAAGTCGCCATAAGCCCTATACCCATGCTGATCGGTGAAATTGTACAGATTGGTATATTGTGCTTTGCAAAAAACCGAAGAGCCAAGAAATAATAGTAAAGTAATTTTTTTCATGATAATTTTTTGTAAATAATTTATGGTTTACATATTGAGCTAGCCTCAAATGTAGTAAGTATTCTTAATTTTCCAAAAATTGGAGAAAATTATAAATACTTCTTAAAATGGCAGGCATACAGCATAGCTACCTTTGTGTATTACAAACCAGTGAAGATTCTGTCAGGGTTATTTGCTAATAATAAACTTGCCACCCGCTACAAAGTCTCCTGTTTCAGTAAGCACACGATATAAATAGATTCCCGAAGAGTTATTACTCAAATCAATTGTAAATTGTGAGTTGTCAATTGTTACTTGCTTTGTATACACTTTTTCACCAAGCATATTGTATACTTCAACCTGATTCGTAATTCCTAATTGAGAATTGCTAATTGTAAGATTAAACTTGCCGTTGTTGGGGTTAGGATACAACACAATTGAATTATTTAGCCCTATTTCCGCTATACCTGTGCACAGGCTAACATAAATATTATTGGTTGCATTTGCAGAGCACCCCTGCACATCGGTATATGAATAGGTTATAGCAACAAAGCCACTGGATGAAACAACCGAAGGGTCGAAATGGTTGCCGGTTACTCCGGTTCCGGTAAAAGTTCCTCCTGACGGTGTAGCAGCAAGTGTAACCACTCCTGCATTTTTACATACCGTATCGGGGTGTATTATAAAGCTAATGGTAGGTGAAGTATTTACGGTTAAATGCAGAGTAACCACACTATCACAGCCCTTTGAAGTTGAAAGCGTATGTACTGGTGTTGCAGAAGCTGTATACTCAGTTCCGTACCACCTCAAACTATCACATGCGGTAGCATTGGTGTCTCCAACATTGCTGTGGTTAATGGTGAGGTGCAGAGTAACAACGCTATCACAGCCCTTTGAAGTTGAAAGCGTGTGTACTGGTGTTGCAGAAGCTGTATACTTGGTTCCATACCACCTCAAACTATCACATGCGGTAGCATTGGTATCTCCAACATTGCTGTGGTTAATAGTGAGGTGCAGAGTAACAACGCTATCACAGCCCTTTGAAGTTGAAAGCGTGTGCACTGGTGTTGCAGAAGCTGTATACTTGGTTCCATACCACCTCAAACTATCACATGCGGTAGCATTGGTATCTCCAACATTGCTGTGGTTAATGGTGAGGTGCAGAGTAACAACGCTATCACAGCCCTTTGAAGTTGAAAGTGTATGTGTTGGTGTTGCAGAAGCTGTATACTTGGTTTCGTACCATCTCAAACTATCACAAGCAGTAGCAGTAGTGTCTCCGGTATTGCTGTGGTTAATGGTAAGGTGCAGAGTAACGACACTGTCGCAGCCCTTTGCTGTTGTTAGGGTATGCGTTGGTGTTGCAGAAGCTGTATACTTGGTTTCGTACCATCTCAAACTATCACATGCGGTAGCATTGGTATCTCCAACATTGCTGTGGTTAATGGTAAGGTGCAGAGTAACGACACTGTCGCAGCCCTTTTTATTGGTTAGTGTATGTGTAGATGTTTCCGAAGTGATAAACTTTGTTCCGTACCACCTTAAGCTATCACAAGCAGTAGCATTAGTATCGCCGGTATTATTAAGTATACTAAGATGCAAGGTAATAACACTATCGCATCCTTTTTCATTTACTACTATATGCGTTGGCGTGCCGGAAGTTGTGTACTTAGTTCCGTACCACCTCAAACTATCACAAGCAGTGGCATTAGTGTCGCCAGTAGTTGGGAGATTTACTGTTACTGTTTGAATAGCAATGGCAGTACAAGAATTTGCATCGGTTACTGTTACACTATAAATTGCGTTGTTAGCAGGCGTAACATTTATATTAGTTGTAGTCTGACTAGTGCTCCATAAATATGTATAACTACCGGTGCCACCTGTAGCATTGGCATTTAAAGTATCGATACTGCCTGAACATTTTATAACTGTGTCTGTAGTTACAGTAACGGTTGGGTTTGGGTTTACAGTAATTGATTGTGTCGCCGTATTAGCACACCCATGAGAATCAAAACCTGTAACAGTGTATGTGTTATTGGATAACGCAGTAAATGGGACACCGTTGGCTATACCGCCACTCCATATATAAGACGAAGCACCATTACCTGCAAGTGTAACCTTGTTTCCTGCACAAACCGTTGCAGACGGTGAAGCTGTTGCAGTAACAGTTGGTGGTGGATATACAGTAAGCGTTACTTGGTTGGTTACAATTGTACCAAAATAATTAATTACGCACTGATAGATATATCCGCTTATAGCCAAGGTAGGACTACTAATGGTTAAGCTATTTGTGGTGGCACCTGAATATACCCCGGTATTAGTAACATTTGCAAAACCACTACCCGTATTGACTTGCCATTGATATGTAGCACCGGTTACCGAAAGGGTAACATTGAATGTGTTTCCGAAGCTGCTAACACATGCGGATAAAGACCTTGGCTGCGAAGTAATAACAGATGAACTCACCATTCTTACCCTATAATTATAGCTATCGCTTACATATAAATTGCCCGAAGCATCCAAGGCTATGCACCATGGATAATTAAGTTCCGCTGCAGTGGCCGGCCCTCCATCTCCACTGTAACCATTTGTAAACCCACCTACTACCTTATTGATGAGCCCGGTACTATGATTAACTTCACTTACCAGACTACCATCAAGTAAAAACAGGTTTCCATTTGCGTCTACTTTTATATCATACGGAGAAAATGTACAAGCCGAAGTTGCCGGTACGTTATTAGGAAATCCTCCTGATCCATTACCAATAACTGTTGATATAAGCCCCGTAGATTTGGTTATCTTTCTAACCCTGTTATTAGCCCAATCTGCAATGTATACATTACCCGATGCGTCTAGCGCAACACTGGTAGGGTAATAAAGTGCAGAGGTATCGGCCTTGCCGCCGTCTCCGGTAAACCCTCCATGCCCGTTACCTGCAATGGTAACAACTTTACCTGTACTTGCATATATTTTTCTCACCCTGTTATTTTGCATATCAGGTATATATACATTGTCTGAATCATCTACTGCAAGATTGCCAACTTCATTAAACCAGGCTGCAGTTGCAGGGCCTCCGTCGCCACGATAGCTATTGACGACGCTTCCTCCATATTTTATAACATTATTGGTTGATTTATTATACTTAAAGATACTTCCACCGTGATCGGATATAAATGCATTTCCATTTTTATCCATACAGAGGCCCCAAGCCTGGCCGAAACCTGCTGCATCAGCAGGCACAGAATCGGGAAATTGAAAAGAGACTCCACTGCCTATAAAACTGTTCACTGCTCCGCTGGCAGGGTTTATTTTTGTGATATAATGTCCAAAACTTTGAGCAATGTACAAATTACCAGATCCGTCAACCACTAATCCTGCTGGTTTAAAAAGTGATACAGAAGTAGCAGAAAGTCCCGCACCTATTCCCATACCTGTAACGGTTGAAACCAAGCCAGAAGAAGGATTCCACTCTCTTATCCTGTTATTCGTGTTATCGGCTATATAAAGATTACCTGTTGTATCAAAAGCAATACCTTCCGGATTACCAATTTGTGTTAAGGCGGCCGGCATGCCATCGCCGTTGTATCCCGGGTAACCATTACCTGTAATTGTATTTATAATACCTGTAGAAGTATTTATCTCACGTATTCTGCTGTTATAACCATCAGACACATATACATTCCCAGCAGCATCCAATTTCACACCACCCGGGTTCCAAAACTCGGCAGCGGTGGCAGGTCCACCGTCGCCGTAATACCCATTGAAACCATTACCGCCAATTGTATGTATTATACCGGTTGCAGAGTATATTTCTCTTATTCTTTGACCATCGCATATATATAAATTACCTGAAGGATCTACTGAAACATCACTAGGACTCACCCAAGCTGAAGTTGCAGTTATGTTATCTCCATTATAGCCACTAATACCGGTACCTGCTACGGTACTTATAATACCAGTCGCTTTAGTAACTTTTCGTATTACATAATTACCTCCATCTGCAATGTACAAGTTACCTGCTGCATCTAGGCATAGCCCGGCAGGGGCTGATAGTTGGGCTGCTGTGGCAGCTATCCCGGTACCGTTATAGCCATTTACACCAGTGCCTGCAACAGTAGTTATTTTACCTGTACTAGCATACACTTTACTAACCCTTGCCCCATTGCTAAAATAAATATTGGCCGAATCATCAATAGCGATGCCATAGCTTATCTGTAAAGCGGCAGCAGTTGCCGGTCCGCCATTGCCGGGATTACTTGCTCCGCCTCCGGCAAATGTTGAAACTAAACCAGTACTTTTTCTAAATTTCCGTATCAATGCGTTTCCATCCGCAAAATATACATTCCCAGTATCATCCGCTACTACAGCATAGGGATTCAATATCTGGGCAGCTGTTGCAGCAATATTATTACCATTAAATCCATAAGCGGTTCCGTTGCCGGCAATGGTATTTATTATCTGTGCCATTGACAGAACAGATAAATGAGTAAATGTTAGTAGGATGTAGAGTTTTTTCATGGTTCAGTGGTTAAAGGCAATTGATGTATCTATACTCCAAACAAATGTACATAATGAATTCCACAACGTTACTACCGTTAACTACATATTTAACACATTTCTTGTAACGGGCTTTTTATTAAACATTTTATTACTTATATGGCTATTTTGTGTAAATTTGTATTGTCCGTCAAAGCCTTAGCGAAGGAGGGTATTTAGTTCTTTGGAAAGCTTGCTCCTCAGGTTGAGATCGAGACTTTTCGGCTTAACGTCTTTGCGAGATTCTTCACTGCATTAAGAATGACAAAAGATACTTTGCGTTCTCTGCGGTTAAATGTATTAAAGGCCCTTGACAAAACTTAGCTAAGGCAAATAACGAAGTTGTTGATTTTCAGACAGAACCAAAAAAATGTCACTTAAATTTATGACAGAAAATGACAAAAAATGACATTTGTTAAAAAGCGAACTCCTTGAAAATCGATTAGCTAACAAGTGAGCAATTGTTAAATTTCGCTAAGGAACTTAGCAAAATAGTTGTAAGTGATAAGTTGTAAGTCATTAGTTAAAATTGCATTTGCGACTTAGCGTCTTTGCTAGACAACTACTGACCACTAAAAACCTGTGAATAAAAACCTTTTGAATGGGCCATCTTATAAATAAAATGAGGCAGTATAGCTGGGGTAACCATAAGTTTATAACTCTTTATGTACAATACGGGAACTTTGTTTTTTTTCGTAACTTTGTATTCTAATTTTTGACTTATGGCAATTGAAATAACAGATGCAAACTTCCAGGAACTGGTTATAAAGAGTGATAAGCCCGTAATGCTTGATTTTTGGGCAGAATGGTGTGGTCCTTGCCGCATGGTGGGTCCTTTTGTAGAAGAGCTATCTAAGGAATACGAAGGCAAAGCCGTTGTTGGCAAGCTTAATGTAGATAACAACCCGGGCGTATCGGCCGAGCTTGGCATACGTAATATACCTACCATCTTGTTCTTTAAAGGTGGTAAGATAGTAGACAAGCAAGTAGGTGCAGTACCTAAAACGGTATTAGAGGGAAAACTAAAAAGTCAGCTCTAATCTAGTCGTAAGGGGTAAGTCGTAAGTAATAAGGATTGGATTCCTAATTATTCGTGACATTTCCATATTATTTGAACTCATGAGGGCTAAGCCGTTTTTAATTCGTAATTCCTAATTGATACGGCATGGCGGAACTGAAACCCGAGGATTTTAAGGAGTTCTCTCAGCTTGAGCTGCTGGCTAAGCAGGTGGTTGAGGGTTTTATAACCGGTTTGCATAAAAGTCCGTTCCATGGCTTTTCGGTTGAGTTTGCCGAGCACCGCATATACAACCAGGGCGAAAGCACCCGCCACATAGACTGGAAGCTATTTGGCAAAACAGAAAAGCTTTTTGTAAAGAAGTACGAAGAGGAGACCAACCTTCGCTGCCAGATAGTGATAGACGATTCCTCTTCTATGTATTTCCCCGAGGGCAAAAACAACAAGCTTACCTTTTCTGTACAGTGCGCGGCAGTGCTTATACAGCTTTTAAAGCGCCAGAGAGATGCTATAGGCTTATCAGTATTCTCGGAGGCTATTGAGTTGCACACACAGGCTAAGAGTACCCCCGTACACTTAAAGATGTTATACAGTGAGTTGGAGAAGCTTTACCACCCTTATCGCCCTGACACTTTTAAGAAGACATTTACGGTAGAGGCCCTGCACAATATTGCCGAAGCAATACATAAGCGCTCACTGGTTATCCTGTTCAGCGATATGTTCGATTCAAACGAAGGACGGGAGAAAGAGATATTCTCAGCCCTGCAACACTTAAGGCACAACAAGCACGAGGTGGTTATGTTCCACGTTACCGAAAAGTCTACCGAAGAAGACTTCCGCTTTGAGAACCGCCCATACAAATTCATAGATATGGAGAGTGGAGAAGAGGTTAAAGTGCACCCATCGGAAGTGAGAGACAGTTATGTGAACTCTATGAGCACCTACCGCAAAGAGCTTATGTTGCGCTGCCGCCAGTATCATATAGACTTTATAGAGGCTGACATCAGTAAGGGCTTCAGACAAGTAATTCTCCCCTACCTCGTAAAGAGGATAAGGATGCAGTAGGCCCAGTGCCTTTATCTAAAAGTGGCAAACAGAAGGGTGTTTAAGCAAAATACGTTCTTTGATTTATTATAAAATATAAAAGAGCCACATTTCTGCGGCTCTTTCAATCTCTTTGCGGTTTGGAGGGGACTCGAACCCGTCCCTAGTATTCTGGATTGTTAACTTTTATCTATCTTCTTCTTCGTTATTTAGCTTAGACCTCGCAAAAGCAGGAATTAAGACAATAAGTAAGAACAAGCCCGAACATCCCAAAAAACTGAAAATGGCCCAAAAAAGGGTATACCCATTCCTATTTTCAAATGAATCATTAACTTCTGTAAAGATTGGTGCTTCTATTGTACAAGCCTTTTTACTATTTTCAATAGCTTTTTGAAAACCTTCTAATTGCCAAGTTTTACTCACTTTATCCAAGTACTCAAATTTCTGCACATCCCTACTTTTAAAATCGTTTTCACTTTCAGAAAAAAAAGTATTCCGTGCATCTATTAGAGCCTTCCCTTCAAGTTTTGTCCCGTAAGGTATATTATAACATATTCCAATCCATGCATCGCAATTATTCCTAATTGTATCATCTATTTTGTCAAATACTGGAAGTACAATAAAGATTCTCATTACAGTATTTTTGCTGCCATGACTACCTGTATTGACAAATTCATACTTACTTACACCATAGTTCCTCTTATCTATATAGTAGTTATGAAGAGTATAATATTTACTGGATTTAAAATTATTGAGCGAACTTATGCTTCCGAGATTGATGAGTCTTCCTAAATCCGTCTCCATATAATCTTGCGCAAGCAATGTTGGTACCCCCATTGCCAATGATGCAACAAAAAAATACAAACCAGGTAGCCTTCCTCTCTTCCCTTGCCAATTACTTAGTTTTAAAAGCTTTATTTTGGGTCTTAGCCAAATTAATACGGGAATAAAAGGAATAAATAAAGGCAAGACAGAATCCCGAACATCCTCGGGTATTAAGTCAGTATTTAGTCTTATGAATAATAACCAGTAAATAAGGAGATAAGATGAAATATAAACAAATGCTATTTTTAAAAAGGGTATAAAAATTAGTTGAATTTTTCTTTGGAATAATTTCATATATACTGTATGAGAATACCTATGATCACTTGAATAACAAAGATAAATGGAATTCCATAAGGGGGGAGGGCATAAAAAAAGCCACATTTCTGTGGCTTCTCTATCTCTGCGGTCCGGACGGGACTCGAACCCGCGACCTCCTGCGTGACAGGCAGGCATTCTAACCAGCTGAACTACCGAACCGTTTTCTAATTACGAGGTGCAAAAGTAAAAGAAATTACAAGACTGCAGCCAGTTTTTTATAAAAGGATTTAATTTTGATGCATAATTTATTGCTCACACCATCAAATTGGCCTCCTGTTGACCTACTAAAAACATTTATAATTCCTGCCCATTGCTTACCTTTGGAAGGTACTAAAGTACCCTAAGCAGAAGATATAATCAGTATCTATTTATGTCGAAAAGAGTAAGTGTTTTGTTATTTTCTGTTGCCTTTGTAATTATTTCTACGGCATATAAGTACCCTCACGCTAATGTCGATCAGGATACCACTTACTCAACTATCTATTACAAAAGCATTTCAGATTTAGAAAGCAAGCTTAATGAACTTAACAAGGTAATCGATCAATCGGACCTTAGCTCAGAAGCGGGCAGAAAAGCAGTTTACAATGAAGTTTACATCTGTAGAAAAGCTCTGAAGAAAACAGACTTATGGACTCGCTATTTTGAAGCTAATGCTTACAGAGCTTTGAATGGGCCATTGCCGGTTGAATGGGAAACAGAGGTGTTCGAAAAGTTTGAAAAGCCTTATAAAAGACAAGGATATGGATTAACCCTTATCGAAAATAGCCTGGATAGCGGAGTAAAAGACAAGGAGGTATTGAAGAATCTCATGCTCCCTTCCATAAACGCAATACAAGTCTATAGGGCCGATTCCGTCACTAAAAACCTAAACACCTTCGATCATTTTTTTTTGGCTAACAGGCTTTTTCTCCTCAACCTGGCCGCCATTTATACCACCGGGTTCGAATGCCCCAACAACGATAGTATTATTCCGGAGTTGCGCACTATGATAAATGACGTTGCATATATCTATAGCGCTTACAATACTTCTTATCCCGGATATATTCTTAAAGATGATTACCTGGCGCTTTACAGAAAGATGCAAGTCTTTGTGAACAGCCAGCCTGCCGGTTATGCTCAATTTGATAACTATACATTCATAAGGGAATATGTAAACCCTCTTTTCGATTTAAACCAAATGTACATCAGAGATTACAAAGTGGTTTCATCTAACCTGGGCGACTACACCTTAAATGCAAATGCCAATTCCATTTTCGACAAAGACCTGTACACAGGGCAAAATACAATGGGTATATATTCAGGTATTACCGATCAAAAGATCATCACCCAAATAAAAGAGACTGGTAAGATGCTGTTTTACGATCCTATATTATCGGGCAACAATGAGCGTAGTTGCGCATCTTGCCATAAACCTACCGAACACTTTACAGATACTTCCGTTACCGCGGCTTTAAACTTTGATAAAGTGCATTCGCTCACCCGTAACACCCCATCGCTTCTCAATGTTATCCATAATCATTTGCTTATGCTGGATGGTAAGCACACAAGCCTGCAAAACCAAGCAAGGGGCGTTATTACCAGCCCCACTGAAATGGGCGGCACAGAGGATATAGTGACCCAAAAGGTATTATCGTGCAAAGAATACAAAGAAGCTTTTGAGAAGCTTAAAAAGTATACCTACAAAAATAAAGAAGTCACCTTCGATCATATCATATCTGCCATTACCGCCTACGAAAGCGATTTTAGTAATTTCACCGCTCCTTTTGATGATGCGATGAATAAGAAAGCCACGATCAGCGAAGAATGTAAAAAAGGCTTCAACCTGTTTATGAGTAAAGCACAGTGCGGTACCTGCCACTATATTCCCGAATTTAATGGCGTAAGACCTCCTTATATCGAATCGGAGTTTGAAGTGCTTGGCGTGCCATCAGATAATAAGTATACATCGCTTAGTATTGATTCGGGCAGGGCAGGTATTTATATTTCAAATGAAATGACGCACGCATTCCGCACTAATACTATCCGCAACTCGAGCTATACCAAGCCCTATATGCACAATGGAGTATTTAGTACTATGCGGGAGGTGATAGATTTTTATAATGCAGGAGGAGGCGCCGGAAAAGGTTTGCACGTAAAAAACCAGACCTTATCGCCCAAGCCATTGCACTTATCAGATACAGAAATTAAAGAACTTCTTGCCTTTATTGGTACGTTAGATGAAACTATACCATTGGAACTTCCGCCTGACCACTTACCTGTTTCTAAAGATAAAATCCTTAACAACCGCAAGATCGGTGGTCTATATTAACGCAATATAAAATGAAACTATACCTGGTCCTGTTATTCTGTTACTTAGCTGTATCTCCAGCAGGCTGCCACGATAAGAACATTCAACCCGACCTGCCTGCCGACCTTAACCAGGCACAAAGAGCAACTATGCTGCAACAATGGACAGACGGGAAACTGTTATTTAAAGCCAATTGCGCCAGCTGCCACGGTGTGTTTACTAAAGGCAAGGACTCTGTTCCTAACTTTAACAAAGTGCAGATAGACAGGTATGCAACGCGCTTCCTGGCAAGAGAT
>Ga0206878_10175_pt1 | contig 27177 bp, 23 predicted proteins | sample Alteio_BWOrgCont_8_FD_152621 | JGI IMG/M metagenome (GOLD analysis project Ga0206878, IMG submission 152621) | Enriched cells from forest soil in Barre Woods Harvard Forest LTER site, Petersham, Massachusetts, United States -... | ecosystem: Environmental > Terrestrial > Soil > Temperate forest >... | reverse complement strand
TCTTCCCATGAAGTTAAACTTCTTTGCTCTTTCGTTGCATAATTTTTTTTATTCGTCGCCATTTTTGCGTTTTCTTTTAAAATACTTTAAGCGACATCGTTAATTTACCTTCGTCAAAAGAGCAGAATATGAGCTTTACGCCAAATCCATACGCATTTCAAAGCCTCTGCCTGTCAAAAATCGATTAAATATGGTCAAAATCCCCTAAAAATCAATCTTTTCATCCAAATTATTTTTTCTCAAACAAAATTATATATCTACCTTTGCAGTCCCAATTAAGAAATTGGGAAAAGGAGAAAATTTATTTAATGGCAAAAAAACAGGAAGCAGAAAAAGAACTTAAAGCTAAGGAAGCTGAACTCGACGTAGTTACAGGCGTCCAGGAAAAAGAAACGATTGAATCAGAAGCAGATTCAATTTCGATCGAAGAGATCAAATCAAAGATCACAGCAGCAGCCGACGATTTCGATTGGGATGCTGATGAGAAAAAATTTGGCAATTACAGCGACACCGATCGTGAGCAACTCGAAAAAATGTACGATGGCACATTCAGTTCCATCACAAAAGGCGAGATCATTACCGGTACAGTTGTAAATGTTAACAGTAAAGATGTGGTATTGAACATCGGTTTTAAATCTGATGGTTTGGTATCCGTATCTGAATTCCGTGATACGCCTGATCTGAAGATCGGCGACACTGTTGAGGTTTACGTTGAATCGCAGGAAGATGCTAACGGTCAGTTAGTACTTTCGCGTAAACGTGCAAAAACTCAAAAATCATGGGAGCGTATCAATTCTGCACTTGACAATGATGAGATCATCACTGGTTTTGTTAAGAGCAGAACTAAAGGTGGTCTGATTGTAGACATAATGGGCGTTGAAGCCTTTTTACCAGGTTCACAAATCGACATTAAACCTATCAGGGATTATGACGTTTATGTGGGCAAAACAATGGAGTTCAAAGTTGTTAAGATCAACCACGAGTTTAAAAACGTAGTGGTATCGCACAAAGTGCTGATCGAGGACGATTTGGAAAACCAAAAAACCGAAATTGTTGCTAAACTTGAAAAAGGACAGGTATTGGAAGGTACCGTTAAAAACATTACCGACTTCGGTGTATTCATCGACTTGGGTGGTGTTGACGGTTTATTGCACATTACAGATATTTCATGGGGCCGTATTGAGCATCCGCGCGAAATTTTATCATTGGATCAGAAGATCAACGTTGTTGTACTTGATTTTGATGATGAGAAAAAACGTATCGCTCTGGGCTTAAAACAATTAACGCCTCATCCATGGCAGTCGCTTTCTGAAGAGATCCAGATCGGCTCGAGGGTTAAAGGTAAAATTGTTACCGTTGCCGATTACGGCGCGTTCCTTGAGATCATCCCGGGTGTTGAAGGTTTGATTCACGTATCAGAAATGTCGTGGTCACAAAACCTGCGTAACCCACAGGAATTCCTTAAAGTTGGCGACGAAGTTGAAGCACAGGTATTAACATTGGATCGCGACGAGCGCAAAATGAGCCTGGGTATTAAACAGTTAACACCTGATCCATGGCAACATGCTGCTGAAAAATATGCAATCGGCACGCAGCACATTGCTACCGTTAAAAACATGACCAACTTTGGCGTGTTTGTTGAACTGGAAGATGGCATCGACGGTTTGATCCACATCAGCGATCTTTCATGGTCTAAAAAAGTAAACCACCCTAACGAATTCACTAAAGTTGGTGAAAAATTAGACGTGATTGTTTTAGAACTTGACGTTGATAACCGCAAATTGAGCCTCGGCCACAAACAGCTGGAAGAAAACCCATGGGATACTTTTGAAACCATCTTCACTATCGACTCGATACATGAAGGTACCGTTATAAAAGTAACCGATAAAGGTGCTATTGTTGCTTTACCGTATGGTGTTGAAGGCTTCTGCCCTACCAAACACCTGGTTAAAGAAGACGGCAAGAGCCTGAAAGCTGAAGAAGCTGCTGAATTCAAGATCATTGAGTTTAACAAAGAGAACAAACGTATCGTTATCTCTCACTCACGTATTTGGGAGGAAGCCCGTGCAGAAGCAAGGGTGCAGGAATTCGAATCCCGTAAAAAGGAAGCGAAAGCCGCTACCAACGCTGTGAAGAAGGTTAAAGATTCGGTTGAGAAATCAACTCTTGGCGATCTGAGCGTATTGGCACAGTTAAAAGAGCAAATGGAAGGCGCTGAAAACAAAGCCCGCAAGGCTGTTGTTAAAAAGCCAACCACTGAAGAAGAAGCTCAATAAGCTTTAAATAAATTTTCCATTAAGCCCCCGGTGTTACATCGGGGGCTTTTTATTTGAGGTATTTTGAATAGAAACAACTGCGTCATTTTGCTGGAAAAGTTCTCTCCCTGTTGTGTCATCCCGACCGCAGGGAGAGAACTTTTACAACAATCCACAACCGTTTTGCAAATCGCCTTTGCATAGCGTAAAGGCAGGGTGGCAAAGGTTTCTCACTTCGTTCGAAAGGACATGGTTTTTTGCGATAGTTTCCAAGTCAATATCCACCTTGCTCAAACGCTAAAAACAAAGCCCGCGATCAGGTCGATCGCGGGCTTTTTAATAGAATTACACTATATCTCTTTAATATTTCAGTATTATATAACCTGTTTTATACTTCATTGCACCGCCTGCTTTATACTGTAGCATATAAAAATAGGTTCCCCGCGGTACTAACGCGCCGGTAACGCCCGAATGCCCGTCGAAAGTCTTGGTTACGTTGTTATAGTTTGCAGATTCAAAAACTTTTGTGCCCCGCGCATCGGTCACCATTATTTTATTGTCAGGATACAGGGCTATGTTATCGATCATGAGCACATCGTTCATCCCATCACCATTTGGTGAAAGCGCCGGGCGTACAAGCGGTTCCCTCAGCCCGCCTGCTAATAAACCGTTTAACGCCCCCTGGTTAGTCTCGCCCGAAGTGTTAACAGCAAGAGTGCCTGCTGGGATCTTCAATTTTTTTACAGCAATATTGCCTCCATTGATCACGGTCGGGTTTACAAATTGCCATTCGGCGCTGTAAAAACCAGATGCCGCACCGCTGTATTGGGCATAGCCCGCAAGGTTTTGGATATTTATCCAGTCGGACGTTTGCCACCTGTTTTCGAGGTAGTTCCAGCCATCGCCAGTTGAAACAACCGACCACATGGCGCTATACCAGGTGCTGTTGCCGGCGTTGCTCTCAATAGCGCCATTCTGGTCCTCAACATTCATCATATTGCCCGTAGCAAGGTTCACCAGAAAAATATAACCCGTAGGGCCGGGAACTTGCTCCCACATATAATTGTTATTGCCCGATGGGGTGGTACCATATTTTACCTGCCCGTTACCCCCATCGTACAAATAGGTGTTGGCCTGCCACCTGTTTAAAATATTGTAATACGTAGCGCTGCCCGATGCCGTAACGGTTATGGTACTGTTGGCGGTAAAGCTATTGTCGGTAGTGGTAACGGTTATGGTTGCCGTTCCGGCAGCAACTGCTGTTACCAAACCTGCTGTGCTCACCGTAGCAACTGCGGTGTTGTTTGACGACCAGGTAACACCAGGTATAGTGGCGTTGCTGGGTGCAATAGTTGCGGTAAGCTGCTGTGTAGCGCCTGCGGCCACTAAGGCAGTGGTTGGGCTAACGGTAACCCCGGTAACCGGCACAGGTTGTGTATTGTACCAGGTGCCATTATAGTACCAGCCGTTTGATGACCGGCTTAGGTTGGCGGTTTGGTTATTGCCATCGTTAAATATCAGGTTGGTTGACGTAATGTTGGTAAAGGTATAGCTGTACCAGTTGCCACTGGTATTCGTCATGCTAACACCGGGCCAGGTACCATCTGCAAGGTTACCTGCCGGTAAGGCACTCCACCAATATATTTTTATGCCGGTTCCCCATGTAGTTGGCCGGTAGAAATAAACGGTAAAGCCCGAAGTTGCCGTCACGGTAACCGCACAGGTGGCGGTTTTGCTGCCATCGGTAGTTTTTACCGTAATGGTGGCGGTACCTGCAGCTACTGCTGTAACTAAACCGGCCGTGCTTACCGTAGCAATTGCCGTATTGCTTGAAGACCAGGTAACCGCCTTGTTTGTTGCGTTACTGGGCGCAATAGTAGCTGTAAGTTGCTGCGTTGCACCAACCGACAGTGATGTTGTAGTTGGGCTCATGGTTACTCCGGTAACCGCCACATTGCTTGTTGTTACGGCGCAGGTAGCTGTCTTGCTGCCATCCTGTGTGGTAACGGTAATGGTAGCTGTGCCTGCCGCTACGGCTGTAACCAGCCCGCCGGTACTCACGGTAGCTATTGATGTATTGCTTGATGACCAGCTCACCGTTTTATTGGTTGCGTTGCTGGGCGCAATGGTTGCAGCAAGCTGCTGCGTGCCGCCGACAGCTATTGATGCCGTTGTAGGGCTCATGGTTACACCCGTAACCGGAACACTAGTAGTATTAACGGTGATTGCCGAAGTGGCTGTCTTAGCGTTATCAGTTGTTGTCGCGGTAATAGTAGCTGTGCCGGCCGCTACAGCGGTTACCAAACCAGTAGCGCTAACCGTGGATACTGCCGTATTGCCGGAAGACCAGGTAACACCCGTTACCGTAGCATTTGAGGGTACCAGTGTAGCGGTGAGCTGCTGTGTTGCATTTATTGCCAGGCTTGCCGTTATAGGGCTTACCGTTACACCGGTAACCGGTACTGGCTGTGTATTGTACCAGTTGCCGTTATAGTACCACCCGGTAGTACTGCGGCTTAGGTTGGCTGTCTGGTTGGTGCCGTCGTCGAATATTACGTTGGTTGACGTAACGTTGGTAAAGGTATAGCTGTACCAGTTGTTGCCATTGTTGGTCATGGCAACGCCGGGCCATGTGCCGTCAGCCAATACACCGGCGGGCAGCGCACTCCACCAGTAAATATCGATACCTGTTCCCCAGGTTGACGGCCGGTAGAAATTAACCGTAAAGTGCGATGCAGCCGTTACCGTAACTGCACAGGTGGCAGTTTTAGCGCCATCTTGTGTAGTAACCGTAATAGTAGCCGTTCCCGCAGCAACTGCTGTTACCAAACCGGCTGTGCTAACGGTAGCAACCGCCGTATTGCTGGATGACCAGGTGACATTTTGGTTCGACGCGTTACTTGGAGCGATGGTGGCAGTAAGTTGCTGGGTTAGTCCAGCAGCAATGCTTGCCGTAGTTGGGCTCATGGTAACGCCGGTAACCGCCACCGTAGCAACATTTTGGTTAGTTAATACGATATATTGAAAAGCGGTTAACGATTGCGTGGCGCCCGATGTTAAAGTAACGGATGCGCCGGTATAAGCGTTTTTGTAATTCCCCGCAATAGCGGCCGGGATAACATAATTTTGACTGCTATTGCGCATATTTACCATTACCACTACTTTTTCGGAGGTGGTTTGTGATGTTTTGGTAAATGCACAGGTATTATTGTCCGAGAAATTGGCCATAACGCCACGCCTTACGGCTTCGCTTGACGTTCGATAATTATTTACCTTCTTAAAATCGGCGGACGCTGCAAGATTAGCCGACCAATTTATTTTTACCGTGGTATAAGGCCAGGGTATGGTTTGGTTAAAATCAACTTCCTGCCCGCTGGTTAAAAAGGGAACGCCACGCATATAGGCGCAAACCAGGTAATTGGCAATTACGCCGTTGTGCCCGCCAAATTCCTGTATGGCGGTAGTGGTGGTTTCAATGTCGTGGTTGGAGGTATAACGCGCCATTTGCTGGCTACCAGTAGCATCAGTGTACTCGGTATTGGTAGTCGTTTGAATTACGCTTACCGACGAACCGCTTACAATTTGAGTTAGGGCATCGTAATAAAAATCATCGCCAAAATCATAATCGAAGCCCGCCTGGTAATTGGCCTGCCGGTCGCCTTCGGCCAGCATAATGAGCTTGTGCGTGGTGATGCCCCGTAAATTGGCAATGGTATTGGTCCAGAAATCAATTGGTGGGTTATTGGCGAAATCGCAGCGGAAACCGTCGATATTGGCAGCAAAAATCCAGTAGCGCATGGCTTGCACCATGGCTGCCCGCATGCTGGTATTCGTAAAATCCAGTGCGGCTACATCCGGGAAATTTGCCAATTGCTGTATTACACCTCCGCTTTGTACATACCACGAGGGGTTTTGTGTTATCCAGGGGTGGTCCCATGAGGTACCGTTTACTGCAAAATCCAATATCACCGCCATCCCCCTGGTGTGGCAGCCGGCAACAAGGTTACGAAAATCGGTTAGCGTTCCGTATTCGGTAGCTACCGAGTCGAAGCCCTTGATGGAATAAGGCGAAGCCGAGCTCCTGGAATCCGTTCCGTGCGGATAAATGGGCATAACGTACACTACGTTTACACCCAGCGCTTTAATACTGTCCAGTCGCGCGGTTATGCCTGCAAAATTGCCCGCAGCGCTATAAGGCCGGTTGTGTACCTGGTACAAATTAACATCCCGGATATCCGGCACGCCGGTAAAAGGGGTGCCATACTGCGGCGGATCCTGCGCTTTTGCGCTGTTGCTGAATAGCAGAGCAAAGGCGATAAGGGAAAAACAGAGCAGCAATTTTTTCCACATACGCCGGTTTTGGTTTAGTGATCTTTTTCTCATAGTTAATTTTTTATTGGTTAAGGGTGGTTTATAACATTGGCAATGGTTAATAGCAGGTTGAGTGGTAATAAACAGTGAGAGTTTTAAGCAGATGAGTGTCGTAATGTAAAACGACACCAAAAGACATGCAGCCGGTTATAGGCTGACAGCCAGCACAATGCGAACATAAAAAACAGCAAATAGCTGCACTTTGATAAGCAGGCCATAGGTCGTCGGTTTGGTAATTGGTATGGGTTTGAATTAGGATCAAATCCATGTCAAAGGAAAGCAGCGGATTCAGATTTGTCAATACACAAAGAGGTCGATATAGAAAACTGGAAAAAATATATTTTATAATATATTGATAATTAAATAATTACAAAGGTTTGATATTTCCTGAATATAGACTTTGAAAATCAGTCCTATTAATTATTAGTTATAACGAACGGGCGTTTAATATCGATTGCGGTTATTATTTTTTGTGAGCGATGGTAAGTCGGCGGCTTGCAGTGTAGTAGCAGCTTATTGTGATGATCATATTTTATAGTCAGTGTGAGTCCGACGCCAATTTTTTCTTTCCGACTTCCGGACTTTCGGTCTTTCGGACTCCGAACAAAATTATTACCTTTGCCCAAATCCACCCAAACGATGCAAAACCCAACACTGCTCGACGGTCAGAAATTTCAAATCACCTTACAACGTTTATGTCGTCAGTTAATTGAAAATCACAATGATTTTTCAGGCTCCGTATTGATCGGCATACAGCCCAGGGGCATTTACCTCGCAAAACGCATCGCTGAGGAGCTACGTAAAATACTGCCGGGCAAAACCATCCTGCAAGGCGATCTGGACATCACCTTTTACCGAGACGACTTCCGCCGCCGTGAATCGCAACTGGTGCCCAATCAAACTAAAATAGATTTTATTATAGAAGGCAAAAAAGTGATCATGATGGATGATGTGCTGTGGACCGGCCGCACCATCCGGGCAGCAATGGATGCACTGCAGGCCTTTGGCAGGCCTGAAAAAATAGAGTTGCTTGCACTGGTAGACCGCCGCTATTCAAGGCATATACCCGTTTCGGCAGATTATGTGGGAATCGAGGTGGATTCCATCGCTTCGCAAAAAGTGGTGGTAAGCTGGAACGAAACCGATGGCGAAGATAGAATTGTATTGTTGTCGGATGCGAAGTGAGTTTGATTTCGGATTTCGGAATTTCGTCCCGATAGCCATCGGGATCGGATTTGAAGGGACCGACCAAACCAACGCAATCAAAAATCATAAATAAAAAATTAAGGAATATGTTCGAAATCCGAGGTTCAAAAATAAATCCGACATCGAAATTCCGAAATCCGAAATAAGAAATGGCAGGACTAAGCACAAGGCATCTACTGGGAATTAAAGATCTGAATGTGGCAGACATTCAACTCATTTTTGAAACCGCTGATAATTTTAAAACGGTTTTAAACAGGCCGATCAAAAAAGTCCCGTCGCTGCGTGATGTCACTATCGCCAATATTTTTTTTGAGAACTCCACCCGCACACGCCTTTCGTTCGAATTGGCTGAGCGGCGCTTATCTGCTGATACTATAAATTTCGCAGCTTCCTCATCATCAGTGAGCAAAGGCGAAACCCTGATAGACACGGTAAATAATATCCTTGCAATGAAAGTGGATATGGTGGTGATGCGCCATCCTTATGCCGGTGCCGGGATATTCCTTTCAAAACACGTAAAAGCACAAATAGTGAACGCCGGCGACGGCGCGCACGAACACCCTACGCAAGCGCTGCTCGATGCATTTTCCATCCGCGAACGCTTGGGCGAGGTCGCAGGCAAAAAGGTAGTTATTGTGGGCGACATCCTGCATTCACGGGTGGCGCTTTCTAATATTTTATGCCTTAAACAGCTTGGCGCCGAGGTTATGGTTTGCGGACCTACTACGCTGATCCCCAAATATATCGGTTCATTGGGCGTGCGGGTTGAACATAACCTGGTAAAAGCCCTTAACTGGTGCGATGTGGCCAATATGCTGCGCATACAACTGGAACGCCAGGATATAAAATATTTCCCTTCGCTGCGCGAATACACCATGCTGTACGGGCTGAACAAACAAATACTCGACTCGCTGGATAAAGAAATTGTTGTAATGCACCCCGGTCCCATCAATCGTGGGGTGGAAATAACGAGCGATGTTGCTGACAGCAAGCAATCCATTATACTTGACCAGGTGGAAAATGGGGTAGCCATACGCATGGCGGTGCTTTTTTTGCTGGCTGGGCAAAATCCATGATGTTTGTAAAATGAAAGAGGCCTGGAATTATTTTAGAAAGCATCATATCTTTTTCTTCCTGCCTTTACTCGCCTTAGCTGCGATAATCGACCCATATGCCAGGACGAATTTAATACAATGCACTTTTGTCGTCATATATACCTTTTCATACTACGTTGATTTGCGGCGGGGGCGCACGAATATTGCAGAACGCAAGGTGATGGCGAGAGAAGGCTTAACTTACAAACAGATGCGAAATTCAAATTTCGTAAAAAAATGGGGCGAGACAAGGACAGTTGGGATAATAAAATATGTTTTCGTTTTTGGGGGCTTATGTTTTGGCTTCGGCTTATGCTTTTTATTCGGTTTAATTGCTCTCACTTATGTAAAGGGAGCTGCAACGTTTATACAGTATTCGTTTGGAAATATGTTTGCTCTTATAGGCATCTGTTATCTTGCAGGCTTTGTTATTGCTGATGCTATGCACCTTATTATATGGGCAATTAATGAAAAGAAATTTGCCCGGTTAAGCACCACTGCACATTAAATTTCAAGACTTTTCGTTGTCATTATAAGTATATGAAAAAATTCTTTGTTCCTTTTTTGATGTCCTCTATGGTTCTTACTTTATCCGCTCAAAGCCGCCAGCAGCAAAAAGTTGATTCGGCATTCCGGGAAGTAAAAACATATTTCAACCAAAAAAATGCCGATGCCATTTATAATATGGGCGGCGCGGATTTTCAAAAAGAACTCAGCATAGACGCCTTTAGCGATGTAGCCAATAAACAATTGTTCCCGCTCGGCGAAATAAAGGAGTCGCCGCTGGTTAGTTTCGTAAATAATAACGTAGCAACCTATAAGCTTAAGTTCGATTCGATGACGCTGCAATTGCTGATGAGCCTTGACAAACACGACAAATTAGAGCTTTTTCTCTTTCAGCCTTATGTTGAACCGGTCGGCAATAAAACGGCCCTTGTCCCGTCTTCCAATCCCTTAAAAATAGAGATTGATAGAAAAGTTGACTCGGTTGCCCGCACTTATATTCAAAAATCAAATACGGTTGGTTTATGCATCGGCGTTATCGATAATGGCAATGTGAGCACCTATGGTTACGGCGAAACCGTAAAAGGAAATGGCAAAATACCCGATGCTGACATTTTTTTTGAACTCGGTTCCATAACTAAAACATTTACTGCTACACTTTTGGCCTGGTATGTAAATGAGGGTAAAATCAAGCTGACCGATCCCGTTATCAATTTCCTGCCCGATTCAGTTGCCGTAAACCCGGAATTGAAAGGTATAACCTTACTCAACCTTGTAAACCACACATCGGGACTTGAGCGCATACCTGATAACCTCATCCCGCATGCATCAGATCCACTTAATCCGTATAAAGACTATAACAAGGAGCTTTTATATGCCTATTTAAAAACCTGCAAACTTAAGAGTAAGCCGGGCGAGCAATATGCCTATTCAAACATGGGCGTTGGCTTGCTCGGTAGTATTTTGGAGTCGATAAGCCACGAACCATTTGAACAAATGGTGAACGAAATTATTTGCAAACCCCTGGGAATGTTTAGCACTCATCAATATTTAAACCCTTTGCTTGCGCCAAGCTTTGCGCAGGTTTACAATTCGGGTGGCCACGCTACGCCAGCCTGGGATTTTGATGTTTTAGCAGCCTGTGGTGCGTTAAGGTCGACATTAAATGATATGCTGCGATATGCCAAAGCCAATTTACACCCCGGTAGTGATAAGTTATCGAAAGCAATTGCATTAACCCACCAGGTTACGTTTACCAAAGACGTAAAAATAGCCATGGCCTGGCATATTATAACGGTAAACGGTGTGGATTACATTTTTCATAACGGCGGCACCAATGGGAGCAGCAGCTTCCTGGCTTTTAATGCCGATAAAAACATTGCCGTTATCGTGCTATCAAACGCCGCCGAAAGTACGGATGCTGTTGGGACGGGAATTTTGAAGAAGATACAGTAGGTTTTAATTCCTTCTTCTTTCCGCTATAACGGCATCTGAAATGCCTCCATTAACATCTTTAAGCAGCTGGCGCGACTTTAAAAACGAAAAATCGTTAATTGTTAACCGCCGTTTTTCATCAACCTCTTCATCAATAAAAGTGACTATTACCTTAACAGGTTTGTCAATAGCCATTACCTGGTCTAAAGTAATATTACCATTATCGTAAACGCCGCCAACATGTATCATATTCAAATTTATAAAAAAAGAGCGAAAACAGAAAGTTGAATTTTTTGAGACTTCTTTTGTTTACGCTCTTTAAGTTGCCGCCAAAACGTAGGCACAATTCAATCAACCCGCCTCATGTATCCCTTCGGCAATTTCTTCTATGATTTTTTTATTAAAGGCAGGCAGATCGGCTGGCCTGCGACTGGTAACCAGGCCACTATCTACCACCACTTCTTCGTCGACCCAATCGGCGCCGGCATTTTTAAGGTCGGTTTGCAGCGATGGATAGGAAGTTAACTTGCGCCCATAGATCATATCGGTTTCTATCAGCATTTGCGGACCGTGGCAAATAGCGGCTACCGGCTTCCCGGCTTCTAAAAATGTTGCCACAAAGGCCACTGCTTCTGCGTTTTGCCGTAATTTATCAGGATTTAATACACCGCCCGGTAATACCAGCGCGTCGTATTCATCAGCGCTTACGTCGCTTAATTTCCTGTCAACTTCAATTTCTATACCCCATTTGTCTTTATCCCAGGCCTTTATCTTCCCGCTTTTTGGCGATATCACATGAACGGTAGCGCCGGCTGCTTCTAGCGCGGCTTTGGGGCTTGTTAATTCTACTTGCTCAAATCCTTCTTCGGTGAGGATAGCTACTCTATGATTGCTTAGCGTTGCCATATATTTTATTTTTAACGTTATTGTTTTAGTGAATATGCAAATTGCATTTTAGTTAAGATTATAAAAATTAATCTTTACTTAAAACAGGTGACAACTAAGAAGGTTTTCAGAATCTTCAGAAAAGGTACGGAAGCAGCCGGGTGAGGCTTTTATAAAACAAGGGGTATACGAGTATCAATCCATCACATGCTTCAACGCATAATCAATAAAATTACTAGTCAAACCATAGTCCTCTGTCCCTTTGCGGCGGATAAAAAAGAAATCGCGGGTAATTTTCAACCCCTCTATAGGCACCTCTACCAAATCGCCTTCGGCCAGTTGCCTTATAATGGAAGGGCGCGGCATAAAACCGAGGCATTGATCGGCTAACAAAAAGTTTTTCAGGGCCTCGGTTCCCCCCAGGCGTATTTTAACCGAAAGATCCGCGGGTTTTATATGTAAGGCAGATAAAGATCGCAATAAGGCATCCAGCGTGCCCGATCCCCGCTCGCGAAGGGCAAGCGGTGTTTTAATAAACTGTTTTAAGGTTAAAGACCTGCCGGCCAGCGGACTTTTTGCCGAACACACCGGGATAACCTCATCGCTCATAAAGGGCTTGTATGATACCGTGGTGAGTTTATTATCTACCTCGATAATGCCGATGTCCACCTCGTGACTTAGCAATGCATTTAAAATATATTCCGAATTGCGGTTAACCAGTTGTACATCCACATTGGCATATTCACGCTGAAAGCCGGATAAAATAGATGGCATTATATACAGGGCAATAGTTGTGCTGGCACCTAGGCGCAGGTGCCCGGCAGCGTGCGACACGTTGCTTAAAACGGAAAGGTCGTATTCCGCCTTGCGTTCTATCTCGGTGGCCTGCAACAGGTATTCATTCAGTTTCTTCCCGGCCTCGGTCAGCAGGATGCTGTTCCCCTTTCGCTCAAACAGCGGCACTTTATACTGGTCTTCCAGCGCCTTAATATGTTTGCTGATAGCAGGCTGTGTTACAAAAAGTATTTGCGCCGCCTTAGAAAAACTAAGGTTGGCAGCAACTTCCATAAAAACACGGTGGGAGAAGGAGATCATTTACAATTTCTTAATTATATCTTCTTTATCGATTTTCAAATGCGAAGAGACATCACTAAGGATGGACATAAGAGTACCTAATTTAATTGCGTCATGATTGGGTATAGTTATATTGTGAGCGCCATCTTTTGTGTCAGTTGACATCCTGATGTGGCTTCCGCTCTGTCTTATCACTTCATAACCATATTTCGATAAAACCTTAATTAGGGTCTTTCCGGAGACATTCCTCGGAGCTTTAGGTGACATAAATTACGTTTTATATTAAACTGTAATTATTTCTTCTTTCACAAAATGCAGACGGATGATCTTCGGCACTTGACCTTTATCAAAATGACATTGAACAGCATCTTTTATATTAGCCCGCAATTCTTCGAGCGAATCCCCTTCGGTAAAAATAGATTCGCCGATCGCCCTTGCGTTGTATCCCCCTTCTACCGCCTCTTCGATTAAGAAAAATATTTCATTCATATCCAAATTTATTGATTTAATGCCAAATACTTCGATTTTCTTTTTTGCCAATGAAAATGTTTCGACTACTTAATTTTTTAATCAATCCGCGAATTTATGGCACAAAAGTATCTGCTCCGCCTTGCTGAAATCAAGGTTGGTAGCCACTTCCATAGAGCACCGTGCGAGAAGGAGATCATAACGTTTACTGTTTTCAAAGATAAAGAAAACACTATAATTAAAAGTTATAACGGATTTTTTACTTTTTTCAACGAAATCTCAATCAGGCAATCTCTGATATCCGACACTCTCATCGGCATCACGGCAATAAATCAGATTTACGCTGTGCTATGTACAGACTTGTCGTCATATTGCGGGTTACTTTGCCATTAAACTCATCGCGAGCAATGCGGCCAAGTTCTGTCAATATAGTTTCCTTGTCTTCACGGATGTTGATATTTGAATAGGTAGCATACAGTGCGACAACTTGTTCCGGCTTGAGGACGAGTGACCATTCACTAACACGATGTTCAACGGCGGAAAATATACCAGTGCGTTGAATAGCGGCCAGGCGCAATTTGGTATCAAGGGCGAATGGGATGCCACCAACGATGTCAGCAGGGCTTGCCGGACCTTGAAGTAATACTTTTGTAGCTTCGTGAAAGGGGTCTGAAAGATTAGGATTGCTGAATACATTCCAAACCATCGCCCACCAGCCGCCCGGTCGCAACAGTTGGCCGGCCTTTAGCAGCGATGCTTCTTCATTCAACCAGTGAAATGCGGTGGCACAAAAGCCGAAGTCAAAACTGTTATCCGGCAATGAAACATCTTCGAATGTTGAAGGCATTACTGTCAACTTCTTATCGGGAAATGTGCGGCGAAGAAAGTCCGCCATTCGGTTGTCGGGTTCAATTGCGACGAGGGTATCTGCCCCTAAGTCCAGCAACCGTCGGGTCGCAATACCTGTACCCGCCCCTATTTCAAAAGCATGCCCGCCCCTGACAAGACAACCGCGGTCAAGAAGCATTTCAAATACCCAATCAGGATAGGCTGGCCGGGCAGCATGATAACCTCCGGGGTCAATTCCGAAAGCTTCGCGGCCAAATTTTCGATCGAGCACAAAATTGTTCATTAAACCAGTTTTTATACCGCGAAAACATCCAAAAAATAGGGATAACCTCCCGATCATCCCTATTTTAAATATCACCACTGGAAACTAATCTCTAATCTCCGGTCTCTAATCAACCAACCTCCAATTCCTGCCCTATCAAATGGTTAGCATACAAATACTCTGCAATCTGCACCGCATTGGTAGCTGCGCCTTTGCGCAGGTTATCCGATACTATCCAGCAGTTAAGTGTATTCGGCTGACTTTCGTCGCGGCGGATACGGCCTACAAATACTTCGTCTTTATCGTGCGCATCGAGCGGCATGGGGTATTTCAGGTTGGCGGTATCGTCAACCACGATAATTCCCGGCGATTTTGCCAGCAATTCACGTACTTCTGCCAGGTCGAAATCGTTCAAAAACTCAATATTAACCGATTCGGAGTGGCCGCCCATTACCGGGATACGAACGGTGGTAGCGGTTACTTTAATGCTGGCATCGCCCATTATCTTAATGGTTTCGTTAACCATTTTCATTTCTTCTTTCGTGTAGCCATTTTCGGTGAATACATCAATCTGGGGGATAACATTAAGGTCGATGGTATAAGGATAAACCTTAGGGCCGTCAATGCCGTTACGTTCGTTAAACAACTGGTCAACCGCCTTAACGCCTGTACCGGTTACCGACTGGTAGGTTGAAACTACTACCCTTTTAATTTTATATTTATCGTGCAACGGCTTTAAGGCCACTACCATTTGTATGGTTGAGCAATTTGGGTTGGCGATGATCTTGTCTTCCGCAGTTAATACATCGGCATTAACTTCAGGAACAACCAGTTTTTTGGTTGGGTCCATGCGCCAGGCCGAAGAATTATCAATAACAGTAGTGCCGGCAGCTGCAAAAAGCGGCGCCTGTGCCAATGAAGTGCTGCCCCCTGCCGAAAAAATAGCGACATCGGGCTTCTGTTTTATCGCATCCTCAACAGAAACTACCTTGTACTGCTTACCCTTAAAAGTGATTTGTTTACCAACACTTTTCTCTGAAGCTACCGGAATTAATTCTGTAACGGGAAAGTTGCGTTCCGCAAGGACCTGCAACATTTTGGTGCCCACTAATCCTGTGGCACCCACTACTGCGACTTTCATTTGTTTTAAATTGTTATGATTAAATATGTTTTAAACTGCAAAGATGCTGTTTTTTGTTGAATTGTTGAAATGCCGGAGGTCTGATTGGCATAAAAGTCTGCAAAATCGATAGATATAATTAAGAAAATAACTTTCAACAATACACTAACCTTTCAACTTTACAACCTTACAACATTCCAACTTCTCAACCAAATCCCTACCTTTGCCCGCAAACTGACTTCATTATGGGCGAAAAGATATTGGTGATTGGCGCTAATGGACAAATAGGCACCGAACTGGTAGCGATATTAAGGGGCATACACGGGGCTGACGCGGTGATCGCCTCCGACCTGAAAAGCCCAATTTACAACTTGCGGAAAAACAGCGGCCCGTATGAGATAGTGAACGTTTTAGACAAGGAAAACCTGCATCATATTTTCGACAAACACCGCCCTACGCAGGTTTATCACCTCGCAGCCATATTATCTGCCGTAGGCGAACAAAAACCCAAAATTGCCTGGGACCTCAACATGACGGGCCTGTTGCATGTGCTCGATTTTTCGGTTGAATTTAAGGTCGATAAGGTTTTTTGGCCAAGTTCTATTGCCGTTTTTGGCCCGCACTCGCCGCAACACCAAACGCCGCAATATTGTGTGATGGACCCAAACACCGTGTACGGATTCAGTAAACTGGCCGGCGAACGCTGGTGTGAATATTATTTCGACAAATACGGGCTCGATGTGCGCAGCCTGCGATACCCTGGCTTGATAGGCTGGCGGGCTAATCCCGGCGGCGGTACAACAGATTATGCCGTGCATATTTTTCACCAGGCTTTAAAAACCGGCAAATACGAGTGCTTTCTTTCAGCCGATACTGCCCTGCCCATGATGTATATGGACGATGCCATCCGTGCCACTATTATGCTGATGAATGCACCGGCAGACAAGATCGGCATACGGTCGTCCTACAACCTGGCGGGAACCAGCTTTACCCCTACCCAATTGGCGGATGAAATTAAAAAACATATCCCCGGTTTCGAGATCACTTACGCCGACAGCGACCCGCGACAGGTAATTGCCGATAGCTGGCCAAAATCCATTGATGATAGCTATGCGCAAAACGAATGGGGCTGGCAGGAAGGATTTGACCTGCCCAAAATGGTAGCCGATATGCTGGAGAATTTGAAGGAAATTGTTTAAGCCCCCTAACCCCCTGAAGGGGGAATATTATTATATTTGCCAACTAAAAAATCTTCTCTCCCGCCGGCTGGCGGGGGCGGGGGATAACCAAAAGTATGGGAAGAGCATTTGAATTCCGTAAAGAAAGAAAACTGAAGCGCTGGTCGAAAATGGCAGTGCAGTTTACCCGTTTGGGTAAAGAAATTGTAATGGCTGTAAAGGCCGGTGGCGGCGATGTTAATACCAACTCGCGTTTGCGTACCGCCGTGCAAAACTCCAAGGCAGTAAACATGCCAAAAGATCGCGTTGATGCCGCGATAAAAAGAGCCATCAGCCGCGATGAAAAAGATTACGAAGAAATTGTGTACGAAGGCTATGCCCCTTACGGCGTTGCCGTATTGGTTGAAACTGCCACCGATAATATTAACCGTACGGTAGCCAATGTACGCAGCTATTTTACCAAATATGGCGGTTCGCTGGGTAAAACAGGGTCGCTTGACTTTATTTTTACGCGGAAATCTGTTTTCACCTTTGAACCCGGCGACCGCGACCTGGAAGAACTTGAGTTTGAATTGATAGATGCCGGTTTGGAAGACCTTTTTGTGGAAGCCGATGAAAACGGCAACGATATTGCGGTAGTACATGCGGCGTTCGAAGATTTTGGCAAAATGCAAAAAGGCATGGAAGAGGTGGGTATCGAGGTAAAATCAGCTAAATTGGAACGTGTGGCACAGTCGTTTCATGAAGTAACCGAAGAACAGGTAACCGACATTATGAAACTGATAGACCGACTGGAGGAAGATGACGACGTACAGGCGGTGTACCATAATATGGCGGAGTAATTTATTATCAAAAAATACTTAAAAGCATTTAACAAGCTTTTTGAGCTATTTTAAGGGCCCGCAGATATGTGCGCTATAAAAAATCCGGTTTTAGTATCCAGTAAGCTATTAATAGGGTCGCCGTTGTTGCCAAGTATGTCGACCCCACCTGTATACAGTCCGCTAACGGTTACATCATTGGAATAGGCTGCAGAAGCCCCGTACAGCGAAAGTGAACCGACCTGGTAAGCAATTATGTTTTTTCGATAGAGTTGCATTCCATCTTTTGTAAAACCCGATACATAGATATTCGCCCTGTTGTCTCCCACATAATTTCCGGCAACCATTATATTACCATTATTATCAAATGTCATATTGCTTTGTGTATCATTATTAACCGTAGCAATATTTTGACTCCAAATATCATTGCCGGTTGATGAATCCACTTTCCATAAAACATCGCCGGTAGGTACTCCGTAAGTACCGTTTTGACCAAACAGAAAAACACCGCCATTGTTATCCGTCAAAATATTAGAGGCCTGTCCATAAAAATCGTTGGGTGGTTGTCTGTTATAAACTTTCAGCCATACCCACTTACCCTGGTTGTCGTATTTTGCAATAAATTCACCGCCAATCGGTACTGAACTACCTATAGGGTATGGTGCAGTGGTATTACCAGGTCCTCCGAACCCGCAAATAAATACATTTTGTTGGTCATCTACCGCTACATGCACCTGTGAAACATCAAAAGGAAGATAACTATTATAGTTATCCACAATAGCGGGGAGTATATCGTGAGCTGAAACTAAATTTCCACTAACATCATATTTAGCCCAAAAGAAATCCACAAACATAAACCGGGGTCCATTTAACGTTTTACCAGTGTCATAAAAATGCAAAGGCCCGATGTATGAACCGGTTACATAAAGATTTTCATTTGCATCTATAACCAGGTCGTTTACCCAAACGTCAGAACTTGGAATGTCCACACCTATTTCCCTTAGCCAGTCAATATGCCCATTCGTATCAAATTTCACCAGGATACTTTCATCATGGTCCCCTTTGAACGAATAATTATAATTATCAATTTGTATATTTGATTCACCAGGACAGGTTAAACTACAATAAACATTACCCTGGGCGTCTGTTTTCAGCACATTCACGTAAATTGCTCCAAAATTGGTAATTTGCTTCGACCATAACAGTTTGCCGTCACTGCTGTATTTTGCGAAAGTTGGCTTGTCGTAATAACTGCCGCCCATAGTAAAGCCTGTGCCAGGGTCAAGGTCAAGTAACCCGTAAAAGTTAAAAAGCACATAAATATTTCCGGCCATATCTGTGGCTACACGGCCTCCTCCATCCCAGGAAGATTGATCTCCGTGCATCCCGATCACCCAACTGGTAGTATTGCTTCCAAAGGTAGTGTGAACCGATGCGGGTACGCCGAGCGGATTGCCCGTCGTTGTGTCTTTCTTTGTGGTGGTATCTTTGTGCAGAGTGTCGGCTTTATTTATGTTAACGGGCGCTATTGAAGGTTTCTTTGAACAACCAAAAGCAAACACAATGGATAAAATAGTTATAATCAAAGTAACTTTATTGGTCATAGCAATACCCTAAAAATATTATGCCAAGTTACAGGAATTTAATAATTTAGCGAAAAAAATCAGGCGTGTGTTTATGAGTAAGCGATCGATATTTTATTTTTTTATGCTGGCGATTGTGATATCAGCCTGCAAAAAACAAAACGAAACATCGAAAACTATAGCCGATAAGGGTGCTGACACTACATCAACTTTAAAAATCGATACCGGCTGGCACGCCATCGCGCCATTACCAGGCCCACGAGCGTACGCAACAGGCTTTTCTTTAAATGGCAATGGATATGTAGGCGGAGGGGTACCGAGCATGATTGATCCAAATTCAATTGGATACAATGATATGTATATGTATGACCCTGCCAAGAACATATGGACGGAAAAGAATTGGCTACCCGCTGTTGAATATTCAAAACAGGGACGGGAAAGGCCCTTTAGCTTTGTTATAAACAATGTTGCCTATGCGGGCGGTGGTTCGTTGAACGGCCCTGGCGGCAACGACATTGAAAGTTATGATACAGTAAAAAATGCATGGACGACGCTTGCAACATTAGGCAATGAACTTGAAGGTGGTTTTAGTTTTAGTGTGGCTACATCCATCGGAGGACGCGGGTACATTTTTTCCTATCCTTTTGATGCCGTTGATATTCTTACGTTTGATCCTCGGGTAAATAAATTTGTCCATGGATTGAATCTCGGGGGGGTAAGTAACATATCTTCCGACCAGTGGCTTGGTGCGAGCGATAAACAATTATTAACTGGTAGGGGGGGGTCAGATGCCGATATGATTAGCATTGATACCGCTAATAGTCATAACTATAGCCAAACTTTTAATGAGCCATCAGATGGGTACGAAGAGCTTTCAAATAAAGCGGTAGCAACTTATAACGGCATTTACTATAAAGGTTGCATGTACGTTTCATTCGGGAATGCAGGAAATCTCTACCGTTATAATTTTTCAACGCAGCGATGGCATGTAGTTTGTCAAAAGGACCTGGGAGTTACTGCTAATGTTGCAGATTTTTTAATAGGCGGCTATTTGTACATTGTTGGAGGAAACAACGGAATGGAGTCTCCTTCAACGGCGAAGGCTTGGAGGGTTAATTTAGATGCCTACCCATAAAAAATTGAATATTGAAAAATGACTATTTGATGTAAAACAAGATTTATTTAACATGCCACTACTAAGCACACGCAAGCAGGAAAAAAAAGTTAGGGTGACTTTTGCCAATGGCTTACTTTTTGTTGAAAAGGAAAATGGCAAACAGCAGGCTTTTCCGTTAGAGTGGTTCCCGAAGTTGCTGAGTGGTTCGGATGCGGAACGTGAAGACTGGATACAAACTGATAAAGGAATACACTTTAATCAACTTAACGTCGACGTTTCAATTTGAAGATTTGAAAATGTGTTAATTTGAAGATTAAAACTATCTTTCCCAAGAAACCATTTTCAAATTTCCAAATCATCAAATTTTCAAATTAATGGATTTCGAAGAGTTTTTTAAAAAGAAAAGGATCGATCTGGTGGCGTTGAATAACGCCGAGCCATCGTTATTTTCTGAATTTAAAATGCACTTCGACCAGATGGGCGAAAAAAGCTTCGATCATACCAAAAAATACTGGTTCAATAAATTAAGGCGCCAATTTCATTTGGCGCCGGAGCTAAAACCAGAGAAAGCCCACATCGAAAATCCCCTTGCCGAACAAACCGTTACCGAGAGTTTAATTGAAAATGTAACCGCTCCGCCATCGTCTAAATTGGGTTTCGTGCCGAAATTTAAAGCGGGCAATATGCCGAAACAGGCAATCGACCCGGTAAAAAACGAAGAAGCGCCATCAGCACCTACCGAGTCCTCTTCTGCCGGAAAACCTGTTGAGTCGGAATCTGTAACCCCTGCCCCATCGCCAAAACCGGGTTTTGTGCCGAGGTTTAAGGCGGCTAACATGGCAAAACCAAGGGCTGCAGAGGACAAAAAGGAAGAAACGTCACCAGTTGGTGACAATAAGTCTATTACGGATGAAATAACTCCGGAAACCGGGCCGCCGAAGCCTGCCTATAAACCACGGTTCAACATGAAGAATATCCCGCCAAAGGCGGAGGAATAATTTTTGCTCGTTAATTAATAAGATTTGATGGCATTTCTTTGGCTAAAATTGCGTCAAAAACATCTGATTTGTAAAATCCTTTGGTTTTCTTATTAAGATCGATGATTTGCAAAAAGCCCATATGTACTAAGTTTTCCAAATCTGTTCTAGCAGTTTGATTAGAAACTAACAGACGGTTTTCAATTTCTTTAACACTAAAAATCAGATCGGGTTCTTCGTATATCCACTTAATGAGAATTGCTTGCCGTTCGTTTACACCTTTAATTTTTTGGAAGTTAACGATCTGCTTCTTTTCACTAATTTTCCGTTCTATATACTCACGCAGACTATCATAAGCTAACTCCATAGTTTTTAAGTTGTAGTTTATAAAGTAAGTCAGGTCGTTGCTATCTGTTTCTGTATATAGAAAGGCTTGAGCGTACTGATTTTTGCTTTTAACGATCAATCTGGAAATTGATAAATATTCCGTCAACCAGTATCCATTCTTTAGTAAATACCAATAGAATAGCGCCCTGGCCGCTCTCCCATTACCATCGACAAACGGATGTATATAACCGATCATAAAGTGAATAATACACCCTTTAATGATTGGATGTATAAACAAATCGCCCCCTTTATCATTAAAGAAATCTATCAATTCGTCCATTAATAAAGGTACTTCTTTGAAATCCGGGGGCAGATGGACAATTTCTCCATCTACCGCGTCAATAACGCTAACTTCATTATTATCCCGGTATCGGCCTTCATCAAGGATATCATCCATCGTATGATTGACAATAAGTTTATGAACCTCTAACAGTTTATCCGTAGTGAGCAAATCATCCTGGTGCAGTACAATATGATTAATAGTAATATAATTGTTTACTATCATTTGTTCTGACTTAGTCTTAGGTTTGGCATTTTTCCGCAACATTTCTTTAGCTTTTTTGCGCGTTGTTACGGCTCCCTCTATTTGACTTGATGCGATTGCCTCTTCCATAATTGAGCTGACTAAATATTTCCTTTTGTCATCATTTGGAATTATGCTCTTTGTACCTAAGTGTCCTCCAATATGCAAATCAAATTCATGCAGCCCTTTCTGAATAGAATTGGTTAGATTATAGTTAAATTTATATTGTCCAAAACTTATTTTTTTAGCGTTTACAACTCTGCTTAATTTGACTGCTGCCCATAATAATTCAACATTATCAACGACGTTTGTATTATAGTATTTGATTTTATCCCAATAGTAATATTTTTCGTTAAGGGAATTTACCAGAGATTCAACATCTTCGTTAAATCGGATTTCCATTACTTGATCAAACAACTCTTTTTTATACCAATCGGGTGCAGTTTCCGGTTTTTTCATAGAATATCCTAATTATTGATAAATTTGGAAATCTTAACAAACATATTGTTAATACCCAATATTTCCAAATTTGTTAAAAATTAGGAAATATTAAACACAATACCTTTAACGAAATGTGTTTAAAGGCATCAAGAATTATTTTTAAAAAACCTATCCGGCTATCGCCTCGGCAATTTGTTAGGAACGAATAAATCCAACCTGCTTACTTACTATGCGAAAATAACCACGGTATCAAATCCGGTTCGGCGAAGGCATCGTTCCAGCAGTTATGGTCATCGTTCATATATAGTGAGTAGCGGGGATCGCCGCCGGCTTGCTTTATTGCCGCCACGATAGATTCTGAGTGGGTGTACGGCACCACGCTGTCCTTTTCGCCGTGAAATATCCATAGCGGCACCTTTTTAGCATACTTTTTTGCGTTAAGGGTATTGTCACCGCCGCACATGGCAAAGGCGGCTGCAAAAACATTGGGCATGCGGCCAATGATCTCGAATGTCCCCATGCCGCCCATTGACAAGCCGCCCACATATACTTTGTGTTTGTCAACATAAGGTTTATCTAAAAACTCGTCAACCAGGCCCATCAGGGCCTCCATTGCTTTGGTAGGCGGCGCGTCGTGCTGAAAAATGAACTTCATTTTCCGCGTTACGGAATCGTCCTCAATTTTCACGTTCGACCAGTAGGCCGGATCCGCCGGGCATTGCGGGAAGATCACGATAGCTGCATATTTACTTCGGATGGTGTCGTTTAAAAACAGCTTTGTGCCATATTTTAACTGGGCTTCGTTGTCGTTACCACGTTCGCCTGCACCGTGCAGCACCAATACCAAAGGGTATTTTTTAGCCGGATCGAAATTCAGCGGGAACAAAATACGATAGGGTAAAGTCTGTCCGTTTGCCGTAAACGAACCGCTTTCAAAAGCTTTATTGTCTTGCGCAGTAACAAAAAATGGAGACGTGAGCAATAAAAATAGTAACGTAAGGTGAAATTTATTTTTGATCATAGGGCACACTAAAAAATTGATGTGGCAAAATTATTATAAATTGCCTGTTTAACTATAGCCTCATCATCTAATAATTGTCAAACTTCCTGAAAGCAGTTTACAACTTGAATTGAGGTTAATAATATAGTAGTAAGCGCCGGGCGGCAATAACGAACCACCCATTTTGCCGTCGAAAGGGTGATCGTATCCTTTCGATTCAAAGACTTTTTGTCCGTACCGGTTAAATACCTGTACCAAAGCGCTTGGGTAGTTTTCCATCCCGTTTATTACCCACAGGTCGTTAACGCCATCGTTATTGGGCGTAAAGGTATTGGGGATATTTACCGACGACAAGCCAATAGTAACGGTGACGTCCACCCTTGTGCTTTCGCAATTGCCGGTGTACTGGCTTACATAAAAACTACGCGACGCGGTTATTGGCACTTTAAATACACCTGATGTTTCGTCGTCCAAAATAACGGTGCTGGTGCCGGTATCATATAAACGATAACCAGAGCCGACTTGCGGATCTTTTACCATCAGCATAATATCGCCCCCACTGCAAACCTGCAGGTTATCAATTGCCGGCGGGGCCACAAAAGCATCGGTGCTTGTTACGGAATATTCCTGTGTTGCAAGGCCGCAAGCGGTAGCATCTTTTACCTGCAGCGTATAAGTACCGGCCATTAAATTTGTTAAATTTAGGTTGGCTGATACGTTTTGTTGTTGCTGGTTAACCCAACTGTAGGTATAAGGCAGCACGCCGCCGGTTATGGTTATGCCCGAAATAGCCCCCTGCCCTAACCCACAATGGTCATTGGTAACCTGGACCGATCCCGCAACTATTTGCAATACCGGCGAGGCGTTTACCGTATAAGTTTTATAAAGACTTTCGCAACCGTTGCCATCGGTAACATAAAGGTTGTAGTTGCCCGCCCCTACATTTGTAAGGGGAACATTACTAAATAAAGGTGTCCCGGTCGCAGTTGTCCACCGGTATGATACCGGCGAATTAGCAGCATTAAAGTCCACCTCAACACCACCGTTGTTTAAGCCGCAGGTAGCGTCGGTGGTGGTGCTGGTAGTAGGAAAGTTATCGACTGCCGGTGTGTTGCCTACGGCGATGGTAGCGCTTGTTTTTGTGCACGATCCATTGGATGCCACCAGGTAATAGTTGCCGGCCGACACCCCCGTTAAATCAGCCGATGAGCCGACCAGGGTGTTATTGCCGTCGTACCACTGGTATTTTGTAGCACCCGTTATCACAATACCCTGTATGGAGCCATTACTGTTTGCGCAGGTGGATGGGGTTATTACAGCGGACGATGCATCAATAGTCACTGCGTTTGTACCAATAATGGTATAAGGCCCGCTTTGAACAGGGGGGCAGCTAAAATCGTAAGTAATATTAAAATAATAAGTGCCAGCCGGTATTTTTGTTAAATCGGTTTGCCCGTACCCCAATTGCGACCCATCGGGCCGACTCCAATAGTAATTGTCGCCGTCCGCATTGGATACCGTTATTCCCGTTATCGAACCGTCCGAATTGTCACAGGTTGCATTGTTCTTCTTCACATTGCTGTCGTCAATAACTGGTTGCCCCACGGGGGGCAGCACCTGGCACAATACTTTGGTTGTGGTACAGCCGTTGCTATCGGTGACATATAAATAGTAATTGCCAGCTGCCAGGCCGGTTACGGTTTGATTGTGCGAAAACACAACTCCGTTTGCGTCTTCCCAAAAATATTCAGCTACCGTGATGCCGTCGGCGGTACTGGGATAGGCGGTGAAGGTACCTGTTGTAGTATTACAATCCAATTGGACGGTTTGCGAGTAAACATGCGTGGTAAGGTCGTTTACGGTGAACTGGCCGCTTGCCAGTTGCGTACAATCGCCGGCCAGGTCGATGTTGAGGTTATAAACACCCGGCTGCAGGTTATCAATCTCGCGACCAGAGCCTATGAGTTTCCCGGTTGCATTATCATACCAGTTAAATGTTATACGGCCGGTGCGGTTCAAATTAACCTTTATCGATCCGGGGTGGTGGCAATCAAAATCAAGCAGCGTGACGTCAGATGGGTAAATGAGATAACGCTGAAAACCAAATGTGTTGTTGTTTACGGTTGATGATACCAGTATGTCCTGTGTGGTATTGCCGTTGTAACTCCATTTACCGTTCCCATCGGCAGTAACATTTGCAAACCACGTTGTTGGGTTACAACCAGTACAACCGGGCGCGGTGGCATAATACAGCTGTATAAGTGCCCCAGGTGCCGAACTGCCCGAAATGTTGGTATTGGTAAGGTTTGTAATATAGCAATAGCTGGTCCCTATGGTATTACCCACGCTCACGTAACTATTGCAGTAGAATGAATTTTGCAGGATGAGCATGGTGGTATTGTTGTCGGCAAATATTGGGTTGGTAAAATGTGTAAAAACGTTCTGGTCGGCGGGAGTAGTGCCGCCAATGGTTGCCACAACGCCCGTTACGATGTGAATAGCCTCATAACCATTGCCCAATTGCAGCGTCTGGGTGCGGTCAGTTCCGAAATAATTGCCCTTTACCGTTAATGTTCCTGTCGTCATCATCCCTACATCGGGACTTTCGCAAACAAACACATTATTATATACCGAAAGATTTGCCGATGGGTGTTTTACATTGATAAAGGAACCAATATTCCCCTGTAGTGCCTTTGTTCCTGTATAATCGGTACCGAAAAGGTTGTTTTTAAAGGTTAGGTGTTGGGTAGTCGGCGTTGCATTCACGCCTTCCAGGTCGAAGCCGTTGTCAGTACCGCTGATGATCACATTGCCATCGGCCGCGTCGTCGCCGCCTACCAGCAACCCGTCAAACATAACGTAATACTGTTCGGTCGAAGACATCAGGGTGGCGTTGTATTCAACGGTTTCACCGTCCGGCTCTAAGCCTATCAGGTTGCCTTGTATGGTAGTTGTTTGAAAGTAGCCTAAAAAAGCATACCAGTTCCCGCTGATCACGTTACCCTTACCCGGGGCACCGATGATCAGTTTGCAAATGGCATTGCTTATGATGGCATCTCCAAGGCCCCGCGTGTTGGGTGAAAAATCTTTGATGTAAAGGCCGTAAAATTCAACATCGTCAGTAGGCGTTACCAGTTTCGAAACATTAAAGGCATTAAAATACTGAGCGGCTACCAGTGGCGTAATAATTACTTTGGCATTGCTAACGCCCAGCGCCGGCCCCGGCTGTGTAGTACCGTCAATAACAATATTTGCGGTAACATCCGGCAGTTGTGTTTTTACGGTGATGGTGATATCGGCCGGCGTATTGCCGGGTAAGTTAAAGTAGATATAATCGGTTGTAGCGGTTCCGTTTGCAGTGGCATCCAGCAGGGCTTGTCGTAAAGTGCCGGGGCCGGCGTCGGCATTACTGGTCACCGTGAAAGTTGCCGCGAAGAGTTTATCACAAACAAAAATGAACAGGAATGCCAGAATTAATTTGCGAAAGTACATAGCGGCTTAATCGCCAGTTAAAATAAATATTTCCTTTTACAAAATTATTCTAAAATAATAAGAAAACCCATAGCATATTTTTCCACAGCAGCCGCAAATCTCTGTTTTATTGATGCCTATGCATCGTTTTATTCCA
>Ga0206878_10173_pt1 | contig 27198 bp, 26 predicted proteins | sample Alteio_BWOrgCont_8_FD_152621 | JGI IMG/M metagenome (GOLD analysis project Ga0206878, IMG submission 152621) | Enriched cells from forest soil in Barre Woods Harvard Forest LTER site, Petersham, Massachusetts, United States -... | ecosystem: Environmental > Terrestrial > Soil > Temperate forest >... | reverse complement strand
GAAAATGACGGGCAAAGGGCTTTTGGATATGTTGCTATTTGATGGGGAACAGTCCTTTAACGGGATGAGTATGCAGCTAATGCGAAGACAGGGGGTTGATATTTCCAGGCAAGCATTGCATAAGAGGCATGATGGGAACATGAAAAAGTTTATAAAAGAGGTTTTTGAGAAACTCATAGCAATTGAGTTGCCTGCCGAGGAAACGCACGGGCTGGAGATAAGAATTAAGGATTCAACTCGTTTTGCTTTACCTGAAATCATGGCGGGCGACTTCCCGGGAACCAAGGGAGACGGAATGAAAGCTGGCGCATCGGTACAATTTGAATTTGACATTAAAAGTGGAAAAAGTAATATCAAGTTAACTGCTGCCAATGAAAACGATCAGAATGAAAGTCATTTGGATAAAGGAATGATCGAGCCTGGGGTTGTTTATATGAGAGATATGGGCTATACCCACCTGAGTTATATGAATAACATTAACGAAGGGAAAGCTTTTTTCATCAATAAGTTATGTCCCAAAACCATTATTTACTTACTAAAAGATAATGTATACAAGAAGTTAGAATTATCAAAGCTGCGTGACATACAAGGAGCATTTGATGAGCAAGTATACATTGGAGAGCATAAAATGCCGGTGCGGATCATCATAGAACCTGTCAGCGAAGAGTTGAAGAAGAACAGGATAGCCAATACGGAGAAGTATAATAAAAAGAAGGGACATACTACCAGCGAAAGCTTTAAAGAGCGGGCAGGCTTTAACTTTATCGTGACCAATCTGTCAAGCGAAAAATATAGTGCGGGGCTAATACAAAAATTATATCATCTGCGATGGCAAATCGAATTGGTTTTTAAAGCTTGGAAATCATTCATGAAGGTGCATTGCATCCCAAAAGGAAGTATAGAACGCATTTGGTGTGTGCTATACAGCAAGCTGGTTTGGGCAATTTTAAGCTGGAAGCTATGCATGGCTATAGGAAAGGTAGGGCAGATAAGCATTTTGAAGATTCACCGGTTAATCGCTTCAACAAAAGAAGAGTTACGGAACCAGCTTTGGGGGATATGTTCGCAATGGTTATATATGTTGGAAAAGATATCGTTAAAACATGTGCTAAAAGAGCAGCAAAGATATCGGCTAAAAACAGAAGAAATTATAATAAGTATTTGATTATTAGATAATTAAGTGGTATATTTAATCAATGAAAAACAAAAGGTGGGCAACTCTGACCTACCCACCTTTAAAAAAGAAAAAAACTATGAGAGCAAAAATACATAAGTTTGCCCTTGCGGGCAAACTACACTCAATCCAACCTCGTCAGAAAACAAACACAAATAGAGAACTTTTCGTTAAGTTGACGGCTATGCTCCGGGGAGGGGAATTGGAAATCTTCCGAACACCTATGGTGTCCACACTCGCGGTAACACCCAAAACGCAAAAAGCCGCTCTACTTTCGTAAAGCGGCTTTTGTAGCCCGTAGGGGAATCGAACCCCTGTTTCAAGAATGAAAATCTTACGTCCTAACCCCTAGACGAACGGGCCATTTTTCGAAGTCCTAAGTCTTCAGCTAAAAGTCCAAAGTCAACTTACGACTCTATACCTAATGCATCCCACTTAAAACCCTTATTTTGGGATTGCAAAGATAAAGCTTTAACAGGAAAATTAAAAATAAAGTTTGAAATTTTTGAGGGGGTCGAAAAGACGGGAAGTCCGGAAGTCCGGAAGTCCGGAAGACGCTTCGGTTTCGGTGTTTTGTCGCGAGGTTTTAGCGGAAAGCCGTCTAAAGAAGTTCGGCAAAGGAAGTATTTAAAAGCGCTTCGGCGTTCTATTGCTTATATCAAACCTGTATTACCTAACCTGTGGGAAAGAATCTCACGAATCAAACAGCAAAACTTTCAGACCGCTGAACCCTGAAATTCATCTTTCGGTCTTCCGGACTTCCCGACTCCTACCTTTTTACATTCCCCAAACAAAACCACCCGCCGCTGCATTCTATATATGATAATATCCGCTTACCTTTATAAATTAAATACCTTACCGAATTATATGAAAGCTACATGGAACAACCAGGTGATTGCCGAGAGCAACGACACCGTTGTGGTTGAAAACAATCATTATTTCCCTAAAGACAGCGTAAAGGCCGAATACTTGAAGCCGTCATCAACGCACACAACCTGTCCCTGGAAGGGGCTTGCCAGCTATTATACGCTCGAGGTGGACGGACAGCAAAATACCGATGCTGCCTGGTACTATCCCGATCCAAAACCCGCAGCCGCAAACATTACCGGCTACCTGGCGTTTTGGAAGGGCGTTAAAGTAACCGCATAAACATGAAACAATACGATGCCATTGTAATAGGCGCCGGGCAGGCCGGGGGGCCATTGGCCAAAAAACTGGCACTGGCCGGCAAGAAAACCGCGCTTATTGAAAAAAGATGGATAGGCGGCACCTGCGTAAACGATGGCTGTACGCCTACTAAAACCATGGTGGCATCGGCAAAAATGGCTTATATGGCCGCTAACAGTGCGCACCTGGGTGTTAACATAAAAAAGTTTTCGGTGAATATGCCGAAGATAAAAGCCCGTAAAGACGAGATCGTGCACCGGTTTAGAGACGGCAGTCAGCATGGGCTGGAGGAAACAAAGGGCCTCGATATTATTTGGGGCGAAGCAACTTTTACCGGCCACAAAACTATTTCGGTAATGCCCAATAGCGGCGGCAAGGCAAAAGAACTTAGCGCCGAACTGATATTTATAAACACAGGCGCCAAAACCTTTATCCCGGGTATTGAGGGGTTAAACGAAATAAATTATCTTACCTCTACCACCATCCTCGATCTTGAAGAGGCCCCTGAACATTTAATGGTGATCGGCGGTAATTATATTGGTTTGGAGTTTGGGCAAATGTTTCGCCGGTTTGGGAGCAGGGTTACTATAGTGGAGCGTTCGGGCAGGATCGTGTCGCGCGAGGACGAGGATGTTTCGGAGGAATTGGATAAAATTTTAAAGGCTGAGGACATTACCATTCTTACCAATGCGGTAACCACTTCGCTCAAACAAAAAAAGGCCGGGAAAATAACGGCGACGGTAAAAGTCGGCGATAAAACCGAAAAAGTAAAATGCTCGCACGTGCTAATAGCCGTTGGGCGTATGCCGCAGAGTGAAGCGTTAAACCTGGCGAAAACAGGGGTAGAAACAGACGAACGCGGTGCTATAAAAACAAGCGATACGCTGGAAACCAACGTGAAGGGCATTTATGCGCTGGGCGATGTTAAGGGCGGCCCGGCGTTTACCCACATCAGCTATAACGATTATACCATTGTTTACCGCAATTTGATAATGGGTGAAAAACTCACCATAAAAAACAGGCCGGTTCCGTATTGTATGTTTACCGACCCGCAGTTGGGCAGCATCGGCCTGAATGAAACCGAAGCAAAAAAACAAAAGATAAAATATACGGTGGCCAAACTGCCCATGGCGTATGTAGCCAGGGCGATAGAAACCGGCGATACGCGTGGTTTTATGAAAGCCCTCGTCGATCCGGATACTAAAGAGATATTGGGCGCCACCATTTTGGGCGTTGAAGGCGGCGAAACCATGACGATACTGCAAATGGCCATGATGGGCGGTATTACCTACGAGCAGATCCGCTGGTTTATTTTTGCCCACCCCTTGTATGCCGAATCGTTAAATAACCTTTTCATGTCATTAGACACTTAGCGGCCATGATAAAGGTTCAACATCTCAGCAAACACTTTTGCGGCGTAAAGGCAGTAGATGATATTTCTTTCGAGGTGGCCGAACACCAAAATCTTATCCTGCTGGGCACCAGCGGTTGCGGCAAAACTACCACCCTTAAAATGATCAACCGGCTGATAGAACCTACCGACGGCGAGATATTTATAAATAATAAAAATATTTTTGAGCAATCGCCCGAGGAGCTGCGTCGTGGCATTGGCTATGTTTTGCAGAATAACGGGCTGTTCCCGCATTATACCGTCGCCGAAAATATTGCTGTAGTTCCGCAACTCCTAAAATGGGATAAAAAACGGACCGAAAGCCGCACGGCGGAACTGCTGGAAAAACTACATCTTTCAACCAGCTATTTAAAGGTTTATCCCAACGAATTGAGCGGCGGTCAGCAACAGCGGATTGGTTTGGCCAGGGCATTGGTGGCCGACCCGGCAGTCTTGCTGATGGACGAGCCCTTCGGTGCGCTGGACAATGTTACCCGCTCAAAAATACACGCTGAATTTAAGGCGCTCGACGAGTTAAAGCGCAAAACCATTATTATGGTAACGCATGATGTGCAGGAAGCCTTTGAACTGGGCGACCGCATTTGCCTGATGGATAAAGGAAAGATCGTCCAAAACGGTACTCCTTCCGAGCTGCTGTTTAAACCAAAAAACAATTTTGTTAAAGAATTTTTGCACGAACAACGGCTGCAACTGGAATTCAAATCGATAAAAGCCCCCCAGCCCCCTGAAGGAGGAGCTTTTGAATTACGCGGAGCGATTTTACCCGCAGATATGAGTTTATGGGCAATATTGGAACAATTTAACTTTACACCTGGCGAAAGCCTGGTTATTTGCGATCAGCATGGCAAAAAAACCGGAACGCTTGGTTTCGAGGAACTGATGTCGGCATTCTATCAATATAAAAAACAGCAGGCGCATGAATGAGCAGCAGCAAACTTTATGGGGTTTTATGCGCCAGCAATCTGATAAATTGCTGGAGCAAACCATTCAGCATATTGGCCTTACTTTTATTTCGCTGTTTATCGCAGTACTTATCGGCCTGCCGCTGGGTATATTTATCAGTCGGAGAAGGCAATTTTCGGGCGCCGTGCTGGGCGTTGCGGGCGTTCTGCAAACTATACCCAGCATTGCCTTGTTGGGCTTCATGATACCCGTGTTGGGCATCGGCCCAAAGCCGGCCATAGCTGCCTTGTTACTGTATGCGCTGCTGCCCATTATCCGCAATACATTTACCGGTATTACCGGGGTGGATGCTACTGTTAAAGAAGCCGCAGTTGCCATGGGCATGAGCAAACGCCAGGTATTATTTAAGGTGGAACTGCCGCTGGCCATGCCGGTGATATTTGCAGGTATCCGCACCGCTACTGTTATTACTGTGGGTGTGGCAACGCTGGCTTCGTACATAGCGGCGGGTGGCCTGGGCGAATTTATTTTCGGCGGTATATCGCTTAATAATACCAATATGATACTGGCTGGCGCTATCCCTGCTGCATTATTGGCCATTATTTTTGATTTTTTGCTGTCGCGACTGCAAAAGCTCAACATAAAAAAACTGCAAACTGCTACTAAAATACTGCCGCTGCTACTCGTACTATTCTCCTCTTTCTATTTCGTCCCATCAGCCTATGGCAGCAAACTAAAAGCAGGGTTTACACCGGAGTTTATGGGCCGGCGCGATGGCAACCTGGGCCTGCAAAGTAAATATGGCTTAAAAATTAGCACCGTGGTAATTAGCGATGCGGTAATGTACAAGGCTGCTTTTGAAAAACAACTGGACGTAATCAGCGGCTATTCTACCGATGGCCGGCTGAAAGCTTACAACCTGGTGGTATTAAAGGACGATAAGGGAATTTTCCCGCCCTACTACGCCGCGCCCATTGTTAGAGAAAATTCACTAAAAAAATTTGCATTATTAGAAAAAATACTAAATTTGTTAGCTGGTAAAATAAATGACAGCGTAATGACTGCCTTAAACTATAAGACTGATTATCTTCACCAAAGCCCGGAAAAGGTAGCTAAGGATTTTTTGGTAACGCAGCATTTGTGGAAGCCGGAGCAGAACGGAACTAACGGTGTTGTCCGCATTGGCTCGAAGATATTTGGGGAGCAATATATACTGGCAAATATGTACAGCATGCTGATAAAAGGCTACAGCGATTATGGCGTTGCAACAAAAACCGGGCTTGGCGGCACCAAAATTTGTTTTGATGCCTTAACCAACGACCAAATTGATTTTTACCCCGAGTACACAGGTACCGGGCTGCTGGCCATTTTGCAGCCAACGGTTAAAACTATCGATTCGGTGACTACCAGCCGCGAGGCGACCTATAATTATGTGAAAGGGGAGTTTGAAAAGAAATATAATATTAAATGGCTAAAACCAATTGGGTTCAATAATGCGTATGCTTTAATGATGCGCGAAAGCCAGGCAAAAAAATTAAATATTAAAACAATTTCCGACCTGAAAAGGTATTTGGAAAACAAGTAATTTAAATGGAAACAACAGCCCCTATAATTACTACTGATCTGGCGCAACGTTATGCCCGCGTGCGTAAGTACACGGAGCGGATATGCAGCCACTTGCAAACCGAGGACTACGTGGTACAGCCGGTGGTGGACGTAAGCCCGCCGAAGTGGCATATAGGCCATACAACCTGGTTTTTTGAAACCTTTATCCTTAAGCCTTATTTTATGGGCTACCAGGAGTACAATCCTGAATATAACTACGTTTTCAACAGCTACTACGAAACGGTAGGTAACCGGGTGATCCGGACCGACAGGGGCAATCTTAGCCGTCCTACGGTTATCGAAATTTACCGTTACCGCGAATATGTTGATGAGGCAATGGCCAATTTTTTATGCGGCGAAATTGCAGGCGACATAAAGGAACTGGTGATACTGGGCCTTAACCACGAGGAACAGCACCAGGAGCTTTTGTACACCGACATTAAGTATATATTGGGGCACAACCCGCTTTTCCCGGCTTATTCCAAAGACTACGTTTCGCCCAAAGTGAAATGGGTTGAAAACGGCGAATTTATAAAGCTGGGTGAAGGTATTTATGAGATTGGCTTTAAAGGCGATGGGTTTTGTTTCGATAATGAACTTAACCGGCATAAGGTATATTTAAATGCATTTGAAATAAGCCCCAACCTGGTTACCAATGCCGGATACCTTGAATTTATGAACGCCGGCGGCTATCACGATTTCAGGCACTGGCATGCTGAAGGCTGGGATTGGGTAAAAACTAACAAAATACTTTCGCCGCTTTACTGGCATTTGATAGATGAGGAGTGGTACCAATATTCGTATCATGGGCTGGGTCCGCTGAACCCGGATGCCCCTGTCTGTCATATCAGCTATTTTGAAGCTTATGCTTTTGCTGCATGGAAAGGCTTAAGGCTGCCTACCGAATTTGAATGGGAAGCGGCCGCAAACCAATTTAGCTGGGGCAAAAGCTGGGAGTGGACCGAAAGCAGCTACCTGCCCTATCCCGGGTTTACAAAAGCGCCCGGCGCTATAGGCGAATACAACGGTAAGTTTATGGTGAACCAAAAAGTGCTGCGCGGCGCATCGGAAGTTACGCCGCCGGGACATAGCCGCATTACTTACCGCAATTTTTTTCAAACCAATTTACGATGGCAATTCACCGGCATTAGGCTGGCTAAATAAATAACACCGATGAAAAACATGGAAACCATGCAGGCAGTCCCGATGGCTATCGGGATTAACCAGCCTGTGAAACCGAAGTACAGCCAGTTTTATGAGGACGTGATAACGGGATTAAAAGCGACTCCGAAATATTTGAACTCCAAATATTTTTATGACGCTGTTGGCGATAAACTCTTCCAGGACTTGATGAACTGCGACGAATATTACCCAACAAATTGCGAACTGGAAATATTTTCGGAAAAGACAGCCGAAATTTGCAAAGCCATCATCGGGAATGGTGATCCGTTCGACCTGATAGAGTTGGGTGCAGGCGATGCTACGAAATCATCCTACCTGCTTGGTTACCTTTTGGATAACCAGGCCGATCTTACTTATCTGCCGATCGATATTTCCGAGAATGTGATCTCCTACCTCAATATCACTTTACCGGTAACCCTGCCCGGCCTGCAGCTTACCGGCCTTAATGGCGAGTATTTTGATATGCTGAAAAAAGCAGCCGCTATATCCGGTAACCGGAAGGTAGTAATGTTTTTAGGATCGAACATTGGCAATATGGAGCATGATGATGCAGCCCGTTTTTGCAAGCAACTGCGCGAGCATTTGTCTGAAGGGGATATGCTGCTTATCGGGTTCGATTTAAAAAAGAACCCCAAAACAGTTTTAGCTGCCTATAACGATAAGGAAGGGATCACCAAAAACTTCAACCTCAATTTACTGGAGCGCATTAACCGGGAACTGAATGCCGATTTTGATATCAACAAATTTGAGCACTATCCCACCTACGATCCTGAAAGCGGCGCCTGTAAAAGCTACCTCGTAAGTACCAGCGAACAGCACGTAAGAATTGGCACCGAGAATGTCCGTTTTTTAAAGGATGAATATATTTTTATGGAGATATCGCAGAAATTCACCATTGCGCAAACGGATACAATGGCGGCAGATTCATCGTTCAAAGCCGTTCATCATTTTCTCGATAGTAAAAAGTGGTTTACAGATGTGGTCTGGATGGCGGAATAAACATCGCCTTTATAATTGCGATGGGCTGCACCCATGCCAACATATCCCGCCCTTTCAGCGCTGACTTGAAAATACATTTTTTTGTAGCCCTGAAAGGGCGGGATACGTCAGCATAGGACGAAGTCCTATGAAAGGCGAGATATAGATCGTTCATTTATGCCGGCGGCATAAACTCCAGCTTCTTTTTAAAATAAGCATCCCAGCTTTGCTGCTGCACGCGGTTAGTGGAATTTTGAGTATCGGCATCATAATCCAGGTTTAGCTGCCGGTATTTGGCATCTACCCGGTTGAATATGTTTTTGGCTACGGCCTCGTAGTTGCTGTAAAAAACGGTATGGCTAAGTTCCCGCAACAACTCCTGCTGCTCCATATATGCTATATTGTAATGGCCCTGCTCGTGCTTTAATATCTCGGCCATCATGGCGGGGGTGTTTATCTTGGTCCGGTCCATCCACGATTCATTGCTGTTCATGGTGAGGTGGATGCTAAAGGTGAGCATATAGTAGTAGCTTTCCTTTTTTGCCACGTAGCTAAACTCAATGGAGCAATTGGTAAAGGCGACGGCGCCCCCGCTGGTTTTGGGCACGCCCCTAAAATCGTTAGGGGTTAGCCTGCGGTAAGGCTGTGCATACGCCGCGGAACATAAAAACACCAATAAGGCAACATACACTATCCTCTCAATCCTCAATTTCATCTGGGCAAATAAGTAAAAATTTACTTTTTGACTGGTTGAGCATGCATTTGGTTTAACGCCATTAATTCTTTCATGGTTTTTTGCATCGCTTCGCTCGATCCGTCAAGGAAAATAACATTTCCCTGTGAGTTTTCAGCAAAATGTTTGATCGATTCTGTCCACATGGTAAACAGTATAACGGAAGTATCCATATTGGCTTCCTGCATTTCCTTTGCCGCAACCGACATACCCTTGGCCACTTCCTCGCGAAACAAGGCAACACCCTGTCCGCGTAATTGAGATGCCTGGCGCTCGGCTTCTGCCGATATTTTGATGGCATTACCCTCCGCTTCGGCGGCTTTGGTTTTGGTGATCAGCAAGGCCTGGCCTTCGTTTTCTGCTGCGGCCTTAAGGTTGTTTGAGGCAACCACCTGGCTCATCGACTTCATGATCACGTCGTCGAAAGTAATATCATTTAACTGGAGATCCTGCAAATGGTATCCCCAGCCTTCCAAAACCAAATCCAGTTGTTCTTTAACATGTTCAACAATATCGCGCCTCAATATCAATACTTCCGATTGCCGTTTGGTAGCTACAAAGGCACGGATAGAGCCTTCAACCGTGCGAATGAGTGCCTGCATCAGGTTCCGGTCGTCAACAAATTTAAAAGCAACGTTTTTAATGGTCTCTTCTTCCTGGTTAAGCACCGAGTAAAGCAGCATTGCTTTAAAGTAAACGTTGGCCTGGTCGAAAGTTACCGCCTGGAATTCCAGTTCGACAGAGCGGTTCTGGATAGATATTTTGGAATAAATAGCTTCAATAAAAGGAATCTTGAAATTAAGCCCCGGAGTTAGTATGCGGCGATATTTGCCGAACACGGTAATTACTACTATTGTGCCCTGTTTAACAGACACAAACGACGAAAAAATTACTACCAGTAAAATAAAAATAACAATAAGTGAAAGTATTTCAGGTGTCATGGTGCTATAAATTTATAATAGTAAATGTAGGGAAATAATTGGTCTGCTATTTGTTTTTTAAAAATAGCTTTTAAAATTAAGCTACCAAATAAAAATGAACTTAAAACGAACCTTCGGTGCAATACTTACAGTATTAGGTATAATCGGATTGATCTTTACAGGTATCAGCATCATTAACCATAGCTCGCAGGTAACCACTCTTACCGTGATTGGCATCATTGCCATTTTATTCTTCTTTACCGGCATAAGCCTGGTGAGGACTACGAAGGACGAGGTGTAAGCCAACCCTGCAACTACGCAACATCGGAGCGATCAAAGCGAGGCCCGTACCACGCTCCCGTTATCCGAAATGTTTAATCCCGGCGTTGGAAAATCGGCTTCTGTCAGCATTTTTATACGTGTTATTGCACGGTTAAGGCTGTCCCGTTGCAATCCGCTGTTATGGGTTTGTACATTAGCGATGATTTGTCCGCTTAAAAATTCCCCCTTTTTATTCACGTACACTTTCAGTACAGGCGCATAACCGCATATACCGGCAACACTTACACAGCGGTAAGTGCAAAAATTACCCAGGCTATAAGCAATCAACCTGTTTTTATACAGTTCCATACCACGGCATACATGCGGGCCGTTGCCCAATACCAGGTCGGCGCCGGCATCGATGGCGTTGTGCGCAAAAGCATTAACATCGCCCCGCTTTTCATTAAAAAACGATTCCATTTTAAACGGCACGTGTTCAAAACCTGCGCCCTCACCGCCGCCGTGAAAAGATACGATCACCACATCGCAACGCTGTTTCAAATCCTGGATGATCTTTCTTGCGTTTTCCAGGTGCAGTATAGGCAAAGTGTTGGCGTTTGGCGCAAACGCGCAAAACCCGTAAGTTATACCATTAATTTTAAAAACCGATGATGGGTGACTTAACTGGCCGCCGTAGTTTATTCCGGCGCTATCCAGCACTTTCATGGTATTGTTGCGGCCATTGTCGCCAAAATCGCCAATGTGGTTATTAGCCAGGCTCAATACGTTAAACCCGGCATGTTTTAGTACGCCCGCATAACTTTCGGGCATCCGGAACAGGTAGGCTTTGCTTATCAGGTGCAATTTATAATGTGCCGGCGAGCCGGTATCCAGCAGGGTGCCTTCCAGGTTGCCAAAGGTTACATCGGCATTGCGCAGTTCGTCCAGCACATTTTTAAAACTGTCTTTCGCGCTATCGGGCGGTAAGGTTTTTTTATCGGGATAGGAGGTGCCCAGCATAATATCGCCAACGGCGGCAATACAAACTGAGTCGGGTAAGGGCGGAACTACCGGGGCGGTAATAACCGGCTTTTTTATTTTGGCGGCACGATGGACCGGCCCGCGTGTTAATTGTGCCTCATCACAAGCCGAAAAAAGCAGCGCAACGGCACTTATAAACAATAAAAGTCTCATCCGGGTCAAAAAAAAATCCTCTCATAAATGAAAGGATTTTTTTCGACTTTATATTAATTAGGTTTAAATTAAATTCTCTTTGAATAACAATGACTGAAGGTAAAAGCAGCCTTTTATTTCTTGTTGCTTTCGTCTTCTTTTTGCAACTCTTCTTTAAACGACTCCAGCATACGGCCGCCCCTGTAAAAATAACGGCTGTAATAAGCATCGTCAAGGCTGTTGATGGCAACGCCCCTTGATGAGGCATGCGCAAACCGGTTGTTGCCTAAGTAAATGCCCACATGCGATATCCTGCGGCTGTGAATTTTAAAGAAAACCAGGTCGCCTTCCTGCAGGTCATCTCTTCCAACAGGGGTAACCATGCTGAAAATATCCCTCGAGTTGCGCTGAATGTCCATATTGAACACCTGGCTATATAATTCTTTTGTAAATGCCGAACAATCGATGCCTTTTCTCGAACTTCCGCCGAAACGGTAAGGAGTACCGATCCAGTCGTAAACAAAATGAAAAAGCTTCATGTTGGAGGTAGCTGATAAGGCCACACCCATAATTTGCGATAAATAATCTTTGGCTAAGCTTTCCTGATCGTCAGTGTTTTTATCGTCCGCAGAGTTTGGACTGATTTTTGTTTGAGCCTGTACGGCTAAAACGCTGAAAAATAATGCAATAACGATAGTAATTTTCTTCATTTAATGTATAGTTTGTTGTAATTAGGTCAACAAATTGTTTATTAAATTGGACACCCTGTCTATTGTTGGCTACAAAACTATTTATTTTTTTTAGAAATGCAACAGATTAATCATCTTTTTTCAACAATTGCCTGACAATGTTAATTATTTCTTCATTTTAACCTTAGGTTAAATTCTTAACACATGTTAGTAGCGCTAAATCCTTCCGGTTTTTTAGTAAAATGGGGCGCTTTTTGCCCATAAAATTGAATAAAAAACGACTAAGCCTGCCGCCTATTGTACTGAATTGAAAATAAAACATAAATCTTTATAACAAATTCATCGCAGTTTCGATATTTTCACGGATATAATTAGATTTGCGCTTTACTCGAAAAATTGATCGTTTAATAAATACATGAGTTCAATCGAAATAAATAAAGACACCTACCTGATGTGGTACGAGTCGATGCTTTTAATGCGCAAGTTTGAAGAAAAAGCAGGACAATTATATGGACAGCAGAAAATCAGAGGTTTTTGCCATTTGTACATCGGGCAGGAGGCTGTATTGGCCGGCGCTATGTCGGTGCTTAAACCGGAAGATAGCCTGATAACCGCTTACCGCGACCACGCCCATGCTATTGCCAAAGGCGTTTCATCAAACTCCATTATGGCCGAGCTTTATGGCAAAGCAACCGGCTGTTCTAAAGGGAAAGGCGGATCGATGCACATGTTTAGCAAGGAGCATCACTTTTATGGCGGCCATGGTATTGTTGGCGGCCAGGTTCCGCTTGGGGCAGGTGTGGCATTTGCCGAGAAGTACAAGGGCACCGGCTTTGTAAACGTTGCCTATATGGGCGATGGCGCCGTGCGCCAGGGCGCCTTAACCGAAACCTTTAATATGGCTGCGCTTTGGAAATTGCCGGTAATATTTGTTTGCGAAAACAATGGTTACGCCATGGGTACTTCGGTTGAGCGTACAACAGCCGATACCGACATTTATAAAATAGGCCTGCCATACGGCATACCTTCGTCGCCGGTTGATGGTATGGACCCGGCAGCAGTACACAAAGCAATGGACGAAGCTGCACAACGTGCCCGCGCCGGCGAAGGCCCAACTTTCCTGGAGATGCGCACTTACCGTTACAAAGGCCACTCCATGAGCGACCCGCAGAAATACCGCACCAAAGAAGAACTGGAATCATATAAAGCCAAAGACCCTATTGAGCTAACAAGGCATATCATCCTTTCGGAAGGTTATGCCGATGAAAAATGGTTTGAAGAGATCGACGCAAAAGTAAAAGCAGAGGTGGATGAATCTGTAAAGTTTGCCGAAGAATCGCCATGGCCTGAAGCATCTGAATTATATACCGATGTGTATGTTGAAAAAGATTACCCTTTTATAAGGAGCTAATCATTACATTTAAACTGGAATTTTAAATAACTATTTGATAAGGTAGTATATGGCCGAAGTAATTAAGATGCCTAAAATGAGCGATACCATGACCGAAGGGGTATTAGCGAAGTGGCATAAAAAGGTTGGTGATAAGGTTAAATCGGGCGATGTTTTGGCCGAGATAGAAACCGACAAAGCCACCATGGATTTTGAATCGTACCAGGACGGCGTCCTGCTATATATCGGTGTGGAAGAGGGCAAAGCTGTAGCAATTGATGGGCCTATTGCCGTAATTGGCAACGAGGGCGAAGATTACCACGCTGCGCTGGAAGCAGCAACCGCCGAAGCTACTGCACCTGTGGAGAGTGAGAAAGTGGCAGAGGGTGAGAAAGTAGCAGAGGCGAGTAGCAGTGAAGAAGCTGCTGCCCCTAAAACTGTTAGCGAAGCGACACCTGCTACTCCAAAACCTGCAACTGCTACTTCTTCAGAGCCTGCTACTCCAAAACCTGCCACTGCCACTATAGATAAATCTACCATACCGGCAACCGTGATCCGCATGCCGGCGCTCAGCGACACCATGACGGAGGGTGTTATTAACAAATGGAATTTTAAAGTTGGTGATACCGTAAAATCGGACGACTCACTGGCCGATGTGGAAACCGATAAAGCTACCATGGAAGTGGTAGGATACGAAGCAGGCACATTATTATATATAGGCCCTAAAGAAGGGGAGGCCGCGCCGGTTAACGGCATTATAGCCATAATTGGTAAAGCAGGAACCGATATTACCCCGCTTTTGGACGACGATGCCCCGGTGAAAGCGGCAGCGGAAAGTGGCAGTAGCAGTGATGCTGAACCAGCTGCACCCGCAACAGCTGCTACTGAAACGGAAGAGGCTTCAACAGAAGACGACAGCCGTATAAAAGCATCGCCGCTGGCCCGCAAAATAGCAAAGGAAAAAGGCATCAACCTTAGGGATGTAAAAGGATCAGCCGAAGGGGGACGCATTATTAAGAAGGATGTAGAAGAGTATGTGCCGGCCGCGAAGCCAGTAACAGCTGAAAGTAGCACCAAAGAAACTGCCACTCCACAACCTGCCACTACCACTTCTTCCTCACAACCTGCCACTGCCACTTCTGATAAGCCAGCAGCGGTGCTTTCAACCTATACCGGCGAAGAAAAATTCACCGAAAGGCCGGTTACCCAGATGCGGAAGGCTATCGCCAGGCGGTTATCAGAAAGCCTGTTTACCGCGCCGCATTTTTATGTAACCATGAGCATTGATATGGACCAGGCAGTAGCTGCCCGCACCCGTATCAACGAGGTTGCCCCGGTTAAAATATCATTTAACGATTTTGTATTAAAAGCCTGTGCTGTTGCCTTAAAACAACATCCGGCTATCAATTCATCATACCAGGGCGAAACCATCCGTACCAATGAGCATGTACACATCGGTGTAGCCGTTGCGGTTGATGAAGGCTTGCTGGTGCCGGTAATAAAATTTGCCGATGGCAAATCGCTAAGCCGCATCAGTGCCGAAGTAAAAGAGTTTGCCGCCAAAGCAAAATCGAAAAAATTGCAGCCTAACGAAATGGAAGGCTCAACCTTTACCATATCAAACCTGGGCATGTTCGGTGTTGATGAGTTTACCGCAATTATTAATACGCCCAATGCCTGTATCCTTGCCGTTAGCGGCATACAACAGGTACCGGTTGTAAAAAACGGTGCGGTAGTGCCTGGTAACGTAATGAAAGTTACCCTAAGCTGCGACCACCGTGTGGTTGACGGCGCAACCGGTGCGGCCTTCCTGCAAACGCTAAAATCGATGCTGGAAGAACCGGTGAGATTGTTGATCTGATTTCGGATTTCGGAATTTCGATTTCTAAAATTTAGAATATTTTAAGCGATGGGTTTTAGGGCTCATCGCTTTTTTTTGTTGGGTGGCGTTCGCCGGCCCCAACATATGATAAAGCGCAAAGCGGCCATGAACCATGAACTATCGACAATGAACGCTTTCACCTTTCTCCCCAAAAACCTATCTTAGCCTCCCTAACCACACAATTGCAAAATGAAGACGTTTACCTGTTTATCCGCAGCTGTTTTACTTTGCAGCTTTGCTTTTGCTCAACAAATGAATAATCAAAAACTAACTTACCCGGCAACTAAAAAGGTTGATACGGTTAACAATTATTTCGGCACCGCCGTGCCCGATCCTTACCGCTGGCTGGAAGACGACCGCGCCGCCGATACAAAAGCCTGGGTGCAGGCCGAAAACAAGGTGACGCAGGCTTACCTTTCACAAATTCCCTATCGCGATGCTATTTATAAGCGGCTTCAGCAACTATGGAACTACGAAAAATACAGCGCGCCGTTTAAAGAAGGCAAATACACTTATTTTTATAAGAACGATGGTTTACAAAGTCAGTCGGTTTTGTGGCGGCAGGTGGGCGATGGCGCGGCGGAGATTTTCCTCGACCCTAATAAATTCTCTGCCGATGGCACCACCTCCATGCAAGGCATTGATTTTACCAAAGACGGCAGCATGGCGGCTTACCAGCTATCCGAAGGCGGCAGCGACTGGCGCAAGGTGATCGTGATAAAAACAACCGACAAAAGTATGGTTGGCGATACGCTGACCGATATTAAGTTTAGCGGGATAGCCTGGCGGGGAAATACAGGGTTTTACTACAGCAGTTACGATAAGCCCAAAAGCGGCTCGCAACTGGCCGGGATTACCCAGTTCCATAAACTGTACTACCACCAGCTGGGCACGCCGCAAACCAGCGACAAACTGGTTTTTGGCGGTGAAGAAAACAAGCGCAGGTATATTGGCGCTTACCTTACAGAGGATGAGCGCTTCCTGGTGATTTCGGCTGCAAATACTACTACCGGCAATGAGCTGTATATACAGGACCTTAGTCAGCCCAACAGCCGTATTGTGCAGGTGGTTGATAATTTTGATAACGAACACACCCTGCTGGATAACGTAGGCAGCAAGCTTTATATCCTCACCAACCTTTACTCACCCAATTTTAAAATTGTAACGGTTGACGCTGCTGATCCGAAACCGGTAAATTGGAAAGACTTGATCCCCACTACCACTAATGTTTTGAGCGCCTCGACCGGCGGGGGTAAAATATTTGCCGAGTACCTGAAAGACGCGACCTCCTTTGTGGAGCAATTTGATATGGACGGCAAGTTGGAGCGCACTATCGAATTGCCATCCGTTGGTACCGCCTCCGGTTTCGGCACAAAAAAAGAGGAAAAGGAGACCTATTATACTTTTACCAGTTACGTTTATCCCCCTACTATTTTTAAGCTGGATGTTGCCACCGGGGTATCGTCGGTTTACAAAAAATCAAATGTACAGTTCGATCCGGATCAGTATGAAAGCAAACAGGTATTTTATGCATCTAAGGATGGCACTAAAATACCCATGATCATCACCTATAAAAAAGGGATAGTGCTGAATGGCAAAAACCCCACGTTGTTGTATGCTTACGGGGGCTTTGGCATCAGCCTAACGCCCGCTTTTAGTACCAGCAATATTATTTTACTGGAACATGGCGGCATTTATGCAGTTCCCAACCTGCGCGGCGGAGGCGAGTATGGGGAAAAATGGCACAAAGCAGGTATTAAAATGAAAAAGCAAAATGTGTTTGATGATTTTATTGCGGCTGCCGAATACCTCATTAAACATAAATATACTTCGCACGATTACCTCGCTATTTCAGGCGGCTCCAACGGGGGCCTGCTGATAGGCGCTACCATGACGCAACGGCCCGACCTGTGCAAAGTTGCTTTACCTGCCGTGGGGGTAATGGATATGCTGCGTTACAACCAGTTTACCGCGGGGGCTGGCTGGAGCTATGATTACGGCACCGCCGAAGATTCGAAGGAGATGTTTGATTACCTGTACAAGTATTCACCCTATCATGCTTTAAAACCCGCCAATTACCCCGCAACCATGGTCACCACTGCCGATCATGACGACCGCGTAGTGCCTGCCCATTCGTTTAAGTTTGCGGCTCGCTTGCAGGAATACCAGCAGGGCACAGCCCCGGTAGTGATAAGGATAGAGACCAAAGCAGGCCACGGCGCCGGCCAAAGCACCGAGCAGGTAATTAGCGGGCAGGCGGATAAATGGGCCTTTATGTTTTGGAATATGGGGATGGGGTTTTGAGGCGAAAGGTTAAAGGCGAAAGCTGAAAGGTAAAAGGGGTGATAATATGAAAAGTATTAGGAAAATTGTGGGATCATTAGTGTTGCTTATAACAACAAATCTGTTGATCGCTCAAAAACAAAACCTCAATATTGTATTCATCGGCAATAGTATTACTTACGGCGCCAACCTCGACAGCCCGAAAACAGAAGCGCCGCCGGTTATTGCCGTGGCCTATTTGCAACGCCGGGAAAATATTGGCGCCGTGGCATTTTCAAACCAGGGACATAGCGGGTTTACAACCGTCGATTTTTTGCCCGCGATTGGTACCGCTTTCCGGGGTGTAGAACTGGCCGCAAATTCATTTACCGATAAACAGGCACTGCTGCTATTCTCCATTAAGCTGGGCACCAATGATAGTGCCATCCAGGGGCCAAATGGTTCGCCGGTTGCCGCTGAAAACTATCAGCGTAATTTGAAAATAATAGCCGATAGCCTGCTTAAAGAGTTTCCGGGCTGTATCATTATTTTTCAACACCCTATATGGTACAGCCCCAATACCTATAACGGCGCCAAATACCTGCAGGAAGGATTGGATCGATTGCAAAGCTATATCCCCAAAATTGATGAGTTGGTAGCTGAATATGCGGCGACCTATCCGAAACAGGTTTTCACCGGCGATAAAAAAGCTTTTGCTTATTTTAAGAAACACTATTTAACCGACCTGACACCCGAGAACGGTCACCAGGGGACTTTTTACTTACATCCCAATAAGCAAGGCGCTATGGCCCTCGGAAACTTCTGGGGCGACGCTATTTATAAAGTGGTGGAGGTAGTAACTGGCAAGCGGTAGGGTGTAGGGAACGGTTTCTCGCTCGCGCTCGAAAAGGGATTTTTTTGTTCGGAACACATCTTTATGTCATCTCGAACGACAGTGAGAGAACTTCACCAACGGGCATGGCGGACTATTCAGGGCGTATAAGGTTTCTCGCTCTCGCTCGAAAAGACAGGATTTCTATGTAAATTGAAGCGGCGCTTACTGGTCATCGGTATCTTTATCTTTTTTCGAGGCCATTGCCAGTACAGGTTTGCCTATTACTTTATAACTGCCTTCGCCTTTTAGTATCGATGCGAGGAGTTCTTTATCCTGCATTACTTTTACTGCCTGGGCAAGTTCCTTGTCGTATTTAAAATTGGTTTCGTACCGGCCCTTTTCAAAAAAATACCGTGATACAATTTCATTTTCCAATACCTGTTTTATTTCGTCCTTGTGCAGTTGAAGGTCGTTTTTCTTGGTGGCCTCCATTCTCGTTTTCAGGGCATCATACTCGCTTTGAATTTCGGTGAACTGTTTTTCCTTGGTTGCTTCTGTTTTCAGATCGGCCAGTAACTTTTCCGACCCTGTATTATAGCTGTAATTTTTATCAGCCAAAAACTTAACAAAATCGGCATAGTCCGCATCACTCATGGTAAATGAGCGGATATTTTCGGGTATAGGGTGTGTATCGCGGTAATGGGTAGCGTAATCAAATACCAGCAGTTTGCTCACCAGGGCCTGGGTTATATTGGCAAAACGTTCCTGGCCTACAAAAATGTCGGGGTAAATGCCGCTGCCGTCGTAAACGGAGCGTCCGTCCTTGGTTTTAAACTCATGGATCAGCGAATCGGCGACTTTCAATACCGTGCCGTCATCGCGGCGGTGGGTATAATCAATAGCCTGTATGCACCGTCCGGAAGGAACATAGTATTTGGCTATAGTAATTTTTACTAAACTATTATAAGGCAAATTAAATGTTTGCTGTACCAGCCCTTTGCCGTAACTGCGCTGCCCGATAATGATAGCGCGGTCGAGGTCCTGCAACGATCCGGCAACGATCTCCGATGCCGACGCTGAATGGCTGTTTACCAGCACCACCAAAGGTAAATTCGGTTCCAATGGATTCCCGGTGGTTTTATAAGTAAAGTTTTTGTCTTTTATTTTTCCTATCTGCGATACGATCTCTACATCCTTCGGCACAAAAAGGTTCACAATTTTCACAGCCTCCATTAATATACCGCCCCCGTTTGAGCGCAGATCGAGGATAATACCGTTGGGGTTATTCTTTTTTATCGAGGTTAAAGCATTAGTAACTTCGTCGGCAGAGTTTTCCAGAAACTTATCGAGTTTAATATAACCCATATTACCGTCCACCATGCCGTAGTACGATACGTTGGGTTGTTTGATCTCGTCGCGTACCAGGGTTTTCTCAAAGGGTTGCGCAGTGCCTTCGCGTTTAAGCAGTAGTTTGATAGATGCTCCTTTAACGCCTTTTAATAACAAGCCTACCTGGTCGTTATTTTTACCTTCCAGCGGTACATCATTTATCTTCACCAGTTCATCGCCGGCGCGTACGTCAGCTTTTTGGGCCGGGAAGCCCTCAAACACATCCGAGACATAAACTTTATTATTGCGGGCAAATATGCCGGCGCCTATGCCGCCGTATTGTGTACTTACATAGTGTAGCTTATAGTCTTCAATTTCCGACTCGGGGACAAACTCGGTATAGGGGTCCAATCCGTCCAGCATGGCATCCACGCCGGTCTTAATCATTTTGGCGGAATTAATGTCGTCGACATAGTTAATATTTACCTCCTTGTAAACGGAGGCAAATACATCCAGGTTTTTTGATATCTGGAACAGGTCGTCCTTAAAGCTCCATGTTGCCAGGGCCAGTACAAAAATACCGGCAAAAAACGCCTTTTTTTTATATTTATTGAATAGCACTTTACCCATGTTCATCTTCAAACCCCTTTTTAAATATAAAGCTACAAAAAACTACCGTATTTTAATTACAGCCGGTTATTATCAATATTTACTAACGCCTTTTTCAGGGTAAAAATTATATAGTTCCGGTCGCGTTTTACCAATTCCATTAATTTCGTTACAAGGCTGTCTTCCTGGCCCTGCGTATATTGCAGTTGCTCGTCGGTAAGGTGGTTGTATTTCCTTTGCAATTTAATTTTTACGCGTTCCCAATCCTTATTGGTGATGCTTATTTCGGCCATAATTCAATTATTTTCAACAAAAATATGAAAAATACAGGTAGCCACGCAAAATATTGCGCTGTTACACTTTGGCAAGGCTATTGTTAAGTTGATGTAACATTAAACCAACACCAGGTTTAATAGTTTAATTTGAAACTAAAATTATAAACACTATGAAAAAACTTATTTTAAGTGCAGCGTTGCTGATAGCTGTTTGCATTAGCGCCAACGCACAGTTTTCCCTTGGCATAAAAGGCGGGGTTAATTACTCCAACATTAATACGGATCAATTTAAAAACTCCGGCGTTGCCGGTTACCAGCTGGGCGTGTTTGCCCGGGCAGGCAGCGGTGTTTACCTGCAGCCCGAAATTTATGTAAGCAGTACCGGCGGGCATTTAGAGGCAAACGATAACAGCTTTGGCGGAAACGTACGCTTTACCAATTTAACCGTACCTGTACTGGTTGGATTTCAGTTTGGCCCGAAGAATTTAAATTTCAGGTTAATGGCCGGCCCCGAGTACAACTACCTATTGAACACCAGCGAAACCTTTACCCAAAATGCTAATTCGGCTTTGTATGATTTTGGCCGCTATAAAAACAGCACTTTAGGCTACCAGGCTGGTTTTGGCGTGGATATTGGTCCCATTACTACCGATCTGCGTTACCAGGGTAACCTTAACGACGTGAACCCAAATTATGGTGAACGCCCCAATATATGGGCCCTAAGTGTTGGCTTTAAATTTTTGTAAATGATAGTCAATAACGTTTGATGAACAGCGCTATTAATTGCGTATCAAAAATGTTATAAACCGTATTAATAATATATGTAATTTAAATATTACATAAAGATCCCGGCACTCAACCGGGATCTTTTGTTGGATAAAAGGTATTAGCCGGGAACTAAAAAAGGCCTTTTTTAAGTGTTTTAAGCACTATTTTTCATTTTTTAGTTGATAGTTGCTATCATTCATTGGCCTTATGAATAAATAGTAACAAGCTCTTTACCAAACGGGCCGAATAAAGCATTAATCTTTATATAATATTTATCGTCAGTTGGGTAGTTAAGTAATTCAACGTTAACCACAAAAAAAACCACACAATGAAAAAGCACTTATTTATTTTGATGCTGCTGGCACTATCGATATCAGTTAGCTACGCCCAGGATGTCAAAAAACCACAGCCCGACAGCCTTATTAAAGTAATTCCTTATGGCGAGGGAAGATACAGCGGCTACCTGTACACCATAGGCGGAAAACTGCAAACGCGCGAGGACGTACAGGTCAGGCTAATGGCCTATGCCCCCTCTGCAGTGGAGTTTAAAGCAGCGCGAAGGAATGTTGCCTGGAGTTTTGCATTTGTAGGCGCTACGGCCATTGCCAGTACGGGCGCCTTGATCGAATTTCACAACAACAGTAAACCGCCGGTGGCCACGGCAGCATTTGTTAACGGAGAGCCGGGGTTTACCTACACCTACCCCAACAATAATAAAACCGGCGCCTATATTTTAACTGCGGCAGCTATTGGCTTTATTGGGGCTGAGATAACCACCTGGGTAAATGCAGCCATCCATACCAGGAATGCATTGAATTTGTATAACAAACAGTACGAATAAGCATACACATTTCAGAATAGATGATTTGAAGGGAAGTCCCGGCGGTTATTGTCGGGACTTTTTTTCTTGCAATTTTGCCGGTGGGGCGGATAAGCAAATCCACGCAGCTTTGTTATGCATGCTTTTTAAATTGCCGCGCTTTAATTAGGGGTAATAACTGTGATTTATACACTAGCTGGCAGAAATGCCCGGAACCGGGGTAGATTTTACGTTACCCTTACACAGGGAATATGAGTTGACCAAGATAGTAGCAACGCCCCGCAACCACAAATTAAAATGGGCAAAAGGCCACTATTTGGTACATTGGAGCGATTATTGCGGCTTATCGATTTTGCAACCGCTCATCCGCTTCTTATTAAAGTCATTAATACTAATCGTTAGCTGCCCCGGCAGCCATTATGGATACCGAAAGTTTAACCGCGCAACTCGTCATTGCCAACCAGGAAAAAGCCGCTCTGGAAGCAGAACTGATCCTTGCTAACATAGAACTGGATTTTCAAAATGAAGAAAAATTAAAACGCGCTGACGAATTAACTATTGCCAACCAGCAATTGGATATACTCAATGAAGAAAGAACCAAACGGGCTGCCGAACTCATCGTTGCCAATAAAGAATTACTTTTTCAAAACTCCGAGAAAGAAAAACGAGCGGCAGAATTAATTATCGCTTACACACAACTGGATGCACAAAACCGGGAGCGCGAACAGCGTGCCGCCGAACTGGTATTAGCCGGCACAGAACTGATATTTCAAAACCTTGAAAAGGAGAAGCGCGCCGCCGAACTGATAGTAGCCAACAAAGAACTGCTGTTACAAAACAGACTGAAAGAGAAATTGGCCGCCGAGCTGCTCCTTGCGAACAAAGAACTCGTTTTTCAAAATCTGGAAAAGGAAGAGCGGGCAAACGAATTGATCATCGCCAATAAGAAACTGGTCTTCGAGAACCAGGAAAAAGGAAAGCGTGCGGCGGAACTTATCATCGCCAATATCGAATTGGATTTCCAGGATGAAGAAAGGGAGAAGCGGGCCGCCGAGTTGATCGTAGCGCTGAAAGAACTGGATTTCCAGGACGAAGAGCGAGGCAAGCGAGCAGCCGAATTGATCATCGCCCACCGCGAGATATCTGTTCAAAAACAAGAGAAAGAACGACGGGCAGCAGCGGAAGCTAAAAAAGACCAGTTTTTTAATATGGTGAGCCATGAATTTAAAACACCGCTCACCAATATCAAGGCCATTAACCAACTACTGGAAAAAAGGACCGACCCTGCGGATAAAATCTATCCCTTTATTGTAAACGCCAATCAAAATGTCAAACGGTTGGAGAAACTGATAGAGGATCTGTTAGACGTAACCAAAATTAATTCGGGTCAGATCGATCTGAACATAGCCGCATTCCCTTTTTCGGATGTACTCACCAATAGTATAGTTAACGTACAGTTAACAGCCCACCATCATGAGATCGTATTAAAGAACTCCGCCGACATATTATATTCAGGTGATCAGTTCCGGATTGAGCAGGTATTAATTAACCTGCTGAACAATGCCATAAAGTACTCACCAGATGCAGATAAAGTGCTGGTTACCGCAAAAACAGAATCAAATAAAATTATAGTTTGCGTGCAGGATTTTGGAATAGGCATTGCCGCGGCAGATATTAGCCAATTGTTCCAACGTTTTTACAGGGTCAGCAAAACCGCGATGAACTACCAGGGCGTGGGGCTTGGCTTATACATCGCTTCCGAAATTATTAAAAAGCACAACGGCACTTTTTCCATAGAGAGCGAACCTGGAAAAGGCAGTACTTTTTGCTTTAGCCTGCCGCTTAGTTAATTTCAATGCTTTAATAAATAATAGCAACTTCCATCCATCTAAATCCCAATATCGAATCCGATTTAATTTAATAAAAAGTTCGCCTAAAGCTAACTTTTTATTATGTTTGCGTATATATTTATGCGTGTTCGTTTTTTAGTTAAAGAAAAGGTAATTCACGACTTTGTGGCTAATCACGCCATTAGCAAGAGAGCCTTTCGCACCTGGCTGGATGTTTTGAAATCTGCAAACTGGACACCGCCTGAAGATATAAAGTCGACTTTCCTTGCGACCGACATTTTGGGTAAAGGCTGTAAGCGGGTTGTTTTTGATATCGGGGGTAACAATTATAGATTGATCTGTGGTTATTTGTTCGGTAGAAAAGAAGCCCATTTGTTTATTTGCCGGATCGGTGTGCATGCAGAATACACAAAGCTTTGTGACAAAGGAGAACAATATACGGTAAGCATGTTTAAATAACGAGCGATGGAGACATTACAATATAAAATTATTAAGACCGAAACACAATACTGGGATTATTGCAACCGGTTAGAAGAATTGGTAATGCAGGAAGCCAATGATGATGAAGTGGGGGAAGAAATTGACCTGCTGACGCTGTTGATTGAAAAATGGGACGAGGAACATGACACTTTAGGTAAGTCGGACCCGGTAGAAGCATTAAAGTATTTGATGGCGGAACACAAGTTAAAATCCAAGGATTTAGCGGAGTTGTTAGGTGTCAGCAAAGGTTTTATCTCGGAGATATTGAGTTATAAAAAAGGATTTTCGAAAGAAAACATTTGGAAGCTGGCCACTCATTTTAAAGTAAAACAGGAATTGTTCAACCGACCATATAAACTTATCTCGGCGGTTAATTTGCACCTGAAAAATGTCAGTGTAATGAATACGCGAAAACAACTTCGGTCGGCGCATTGATACGGGTTTCAAGTACGAGAATCCGGGTGAAAGCCCACCTCTTTGGGCCTTTACGCAGATTCTCGTGCTTGAAATGGGAAAATTTGAAAGGTTTCGAACACTCAAAGCCTGAACCCCATCGTTGCGCCAGGAATAAAAACGCTTATCCTGTTCCTACTCACCCATCGGTTCCCAAAGCTCAATAATATTACCTTCAGGGTCGAGCACATGAACAAATTTGCCATAATCGTATTCCGCAATTTCATCAACGATAGTCACATTTTCCTTTTTTAGCTCGTCGAGCAGTTCAACGAGGTTTTCGACCCGGTAATTGATCATAAAAGGCTTTGCCGACGGATTGAAATATTTGGTATTCTGCGGAAATAAGCACCAGGATGTCGACCCCTTTTTTGACGGATCATCGGCTTCCGTCCACTCAAATGTAGTTCCATATTCGCCGACAGGTAAGCCAAGGTTTTTGACATACCAGTCGTTCATGCTTTTCGGGTCATCGCATTTAAAAAATACGCCGCCCAGGCCAGTTACTTTTTTCATAGTTAAATTATTAATCTGATTTGTTTGTTGAATTATGCTGTCGTTACAACGGATTTGGATTTATTTTTAAGGATAAGCGCAGCTATTAACGATATCACTATGCCAACCGGAACAATTTCCAAATACGTGAACATCACCCTAAAGAAGGCGCTTGATTTATATTTCGCCATCGTGGATGCCATTTCAGCTCCCTGCTTTTGTATTTCCGTGGCGCTTGCTCCACTCGCCTTCAATTCGGCTATAGCCTGTGCCGTATATTTTTCGCCATAGTCGGGAACGAAATAACTAAAATCGATCATCCAAATCACCACGTACACAGTTGACGCGATAAGCGTTATCAAAAGGCCGATACGCAGGGCTCTACCAAAACTAATCTGGCCGTTGTTGTAATTATCCCGGTAATTTTTAATCGCTACAAAAATGAGCGAAAACCCCAGGATCATAGTAGCGTACCCAAAGATCAACCGGGTATTCAGGCTTAAATGATCGCCCAGGAGGCTTTCACCAACCACGCCCCATGATACACTGATAACGCCGGCTATTACCCCGCAAACCCAAATTGTCTTTTTCATTTTGTTTATTGTCTTAAATTTAAATCTGCCCAAAATTGAAGTATCGTACTGATTTTTTAGTCATACTTTTGGGTGATTTTGCAGAAAAATTCTATTATCATACTAAAGCATGAATGCATCAGGGTATCAAACTTAGTCGTTTTGCTTTTTCAATAGCCTGTGTGCGGCGTTCCACTTCCAGTTTTAAAAAGAGGTTAGCCGTATGGGTTTTTATAGTATTTAATGACACAAACAGTCGACCGGCAATTTGCTGGTTGCTTAAACCATCAGCTATTAATTGCAAAACTTCCAGTTCACGGGAGCTTAAACGCAGGCGGTTTAATTCATCCTGGTTTAAAACAAAGCCGGTATTTGCAAAAACCTGTTTTTCAACTATCACCGTTTTTACTTTGGGGGTTATCAGTTTTGTGGCAAGCCATATACCCAGGCCGGTAAAAATAACAGCTGTGGCGCCGGCATAAATCTCAAAAGTATGGTTAACAATTACGAAGTGCCACTCCAGCCATTTCAATAATAGCAGTAGCAATGCGAGGGATACGCCGTACAGTATATTCTGTTTATTTTTAACAATTGCTTCAATAATCATGGAATGAGCCCTTGCATTTACGTGTATGCAATTTATCAGAAATAAATTTAAATTTATATTAGAAGGTGTAATTGTGAAGGTGGGCGGATGCCAAAATTGCTAATGTTGAATTCGCGCTTTTTTACCCTGAAAAACAAAATTTTTTCGTTAAAAAAGCTCCTCTAAATCGACGTTTTAGAGGAGCTTTTAGTAGGTGGAGAATATCGGAGTCGAACCGATGACCTCTTGCATGCCATGCAAGCGCTCTAGCCAGCTGAGCTAATCCCCCTTTTGCGGATGGCAAAAGTAGTAAAATTTGAATAAAAACAAACTTTAAAATAGCGAACAATTAAATTTTAAAGAGTTTCACGTCAACCTTAGGCAAAAAAATCCTTG
>Ga0206878_10036_pt1 | contig 27223 bp, 23 predicted proteins | sample Alteio_BWOrgCont_8_FD_152621 | JGI IMG/M metagenome (GOLD analysis project Ga0206878, IMG submission 152621) | Enriched cells from forest soil in Barre Woods Harvard Forest LTER site, Petersham, Massachusetts, United States -... | ecosystem: Environmental > Terrestrial > Soil > Temperate forest >... | reverse complement strand
GATTATTACCCTATTAAAGAAAAATGATAATCCCGATCTAGATGATATGTTTTTTTCTTCAGCAATAAGATTCCACAGACATCTGCGTGATCCCCAATCGAAAGGATATATCAGACAGTATATGGATTCAGTTAATGATAAATATACAGCATCTACAGTAGGGGATAATCCAGATTTTGCTTTTAATATGGCACGTAAATCATTTACTGAATTGCAAGATGAATTGTAATTACTAATGCTGGCTTGGCTATTGTAGGAACACCATGATACGCTAAGCCGGTTTTAATTCAATGTGCACTTCTTGTCCGAGAGCGACTGCAATATTTACCAAGGCGTCCAGTACGACTCCATTGGCTTGACAAAAATCCTGTTGATGCAGTCGGTGCACCATATCTTGCTTGTCTTTAATGCGATCGTATCGTTCCGTTACGAACAAGGGATAAACACCCTCTAAAATTTCACAAGGAGCTACATTCAGGCCAATAGCGCGAGCTAATTCCATGCAATAAAATTTATTTTGTAATGAGAATTAGTAATGAGCATCTTCACTTATTCATTCAAATCAGCTACTATACTCGTTGTTTAAAATAATGAACAAGACCTATACGAGCAATGTGACATGATGCTATCACAATATTTACCCGTCCTCGTTTTTATTATCGTCGGTTTGGGTCTAGGCCTGGTTATGCTGGGAGCGGGCTCTTTATTCTCAGCTCATAAACCTGACGCCGAAAAAAACTCGCCTTATGAGTGCGGATTTACTGCATTTGAAAGCTCACGCATTCCGTTTGATGTGCGATTTTATCTGGTCGCCATATTATTTATTATTTTTGATCTTGAAACGGCTTTTTTCTTTCCGTGGGCTATCGTGTTACGTAAAATTGGCTGGTTTGGTTTTGCTGCCATGATGATGTTTCTTGGCTTGCTGGTGATTGGCTTTATATATGAGTGGAAGCGGGGAGCATTGGAATGGGAATGATGCCTGCTGCAGAATTGCAGAAAAGTGGTTTTGCTACAACATCAGTTGAAAAACTGGTTGGTTGGGCTCGTAGCGGCTCAATGTGGCCGATGACGTTCGGTTTGGCTTGCTGCGCCGTGGAAATGATGCATGTGGGTGCTGCACGTTATGACCTGGATCGCTTCGGGATTATTTTTCGTCCCAGCCCACGTCAATCGGATGTGATGATTGTAGCGGGAACGTTGTGCAATAAAATGGCGCCTGCATTGCGGAAAGTATACGATCAGATGGCGGAACCAAGATGGGTTATTTCCATGGGTTCCTGTGCAAATGGTGGTGGTTATTACCATTATTCATACTCGGTGGTGCGTGGTTGCGATCGAATCGTTCCCGTGGATGTGTATGTGCCGGGTTGCCCACCTACGGCGGAAGCGTTGTTATACGGTATTATTCAGCTACAGAATAAGATCAGGCGCAAAGCAATAATTGAAGTCTGAGGCTGCACGATGACAAAACAAGACAATTTAGCCGAACAATTACGTTCTGAATTAATGACCTCTCTCGTATCCGTCACTACGGCTTTTAATGAAGTTACGGCGGAATGTGAGCTTGGTGAACTAAAGCAGATATTATATCAATTGCGGGATCGCCCAGCGTTTTCTTTTGATCAATTGATTGATTTGTGCGCGGTGGACTACCTGTTGTATGGTGTTTACGATTGGGAAACCAATTCTGCGTCTGAGAACGGTTTTTCACGCGGTGTTGAGCGCCAGGAAGCAAAAGCCTATGTGTTGGAAAAACCACGTTTTGCTGTGGTGTATCACCTATTGTCAACAACAATCAATCACCGACTTCGCTTGAGGGTTTTCGTTGATGAAGACAAACTGGTTGTGCCTTCAGCACATGAAATCTGGAAAGGTGCCAATTGGTTCGAACGTGAAGCCTATGATTTGTTTGGTATTTTGTTTGAAGGACATCCTGATCTGCGACGTATTCTGACGGATTATGGTTTCATAGGCCATCCGTTTCGAAAAGACTTTCCCCTCAGTGGTCATGTGGAAATGCGCTATGATGCATTATTAAAGAAAGTAATTTACGAACCCGTAGATATTGAGCCTAGAATATCTGTGCCCAAAGTGATACGCGATGACAATCGATATAGTCGTTCTCTGGAAGGTGCCAATTCATGATTGAATTACAGAATTACACCCTGAATTTTGGTCCGCAGCATCCTGCAGCGCATGGCGTGTTGCGCCTGGTTCTGGAACTGGAAGGCGAAACGATCGTTCGCGCCGATCCACACATTGGGCTTTTGCACCGCGCCACAGAAAAGTTGGTGGAAACCAAACCCTATTTGCAGAGCATTGGCTACATGGACAGGCTGGATTATGTGTCCATGATGTGCAATGAACATGCGTATGTTCGATCATTGGAAGGACTGCTAGGTGTGGAAGCACCTTTGCGCGCACAATATATACGAACGATGTTTGATGAAATAACACGTATCTTAAATCATTTGTTATGGTTAGGCGCAATAGCACTTGATATCGGTGCGATGACCGTTTTTTTATATTGTTTTCGTGAGCGCGAGGATCTATTTGATTGCTACGAAGCCGTATCTGGTGCGCGAATGCATGCCACATATTATCGTCCTGGGGGTGTCGCACGTGATCTACCAGATAGCATGCCTCAATATAAACCGTCCAGATGGCACAACGATCGCGAAATTGAAAAAATGAATGCCAATCGACAAGGCAGTCTGCTCGATTTTATTCAATCTTTTACCGAGCGCTTTCCAAAATGTGTTGATGAGTATGAAACACTATTAACAGATAACCGTATCTGGAAGCAACGGACTGTGGATATCGGCGTGGTTTCGCCAGAAGATGCACTGCAGTGGGGTTTTTCTGGTCCGATGCTGAGAGGTTCGGGCATAGCTTGGGATTTGCGTAAAAAACAAACCTATGCCGCCTACGATAAAGTTGAATTTGATATCCCCGTCGGTAAAACAGGCGACTGCTATGATCGCTATCTGGTTCGTGTGGAAGAAATGCGTCAATCCAATCGCATCATCAAGCAATGCATTGAGTGGCTGCGTGCGAATCCAGGTCCTGTTAAACTGGATGATCATAAAATTTCGCCACCATCTCGTGTGGACATGAAACATGATATGGAAGCCATGATTCATCACTTTAAATTGTTTACAGAAGGTTTTAGCTTGCCGCGCGGCGAAATTTACAGTGCGGTAGAAGCGCCCAAGGGTGAGTTTGGAATATATCTGGTGTCTGATGGTGCAAACAAACCCTATCGCATGAAAATTCGTGCGCCAGGTTTTGCGCACTTGTCCAGTTTGGACGAAATGGTTAAAGGCCATATGCTGGCAGATGCGGTCGCAATTTTGGCCAGCCAGGATATTGTATTTGGTGAAGTGGATCGATAATACGTCTAAAGGTTGATAAGCATGTCTGATAGTTCAGTTAAACTGATTCATCAATTTGTCAGTGTTGCGGGTATCCAGAACATTGATGAGTGGGTCGCTAAATATCCAGTGGATGAGAAGCAATCTGCAGTAATGGAAGCACTGATGGTTGTGCAAGGCGAAAATGGCTATTTAACCCCCGAAGCGATGGATGCCGTAGCTCAATATTTGGATATGCCTGCCATTAGTGTTTATGAGGTCGCATCGTTTTATAGCATGTATGAGTTAAAACCGGTTGGCCGTCATTCGGTAAACGTATGTACCAATATTTCATGCTTGTTGCGTGATTCCGCTGCTGTAGTGAATCATTTAGAGAGTAAATTAGGCATAAAAATGGGTGAGACTACTCCGGATGGCCGCTTTACCTTACGTTCGGTTGAGTGTTTGGGTGCTTGTGTGAATGCCCCCATGATGCAGGTAGATAAAGATTATCACGAGAATCTTACACCGGAAAAAATTGACATGGCATTGGAAGATTATGAGTAGGGTGTGCAAAGAAGCGCAGCGACGCGCCCACCCGTTCAGAGTCCGATGTTGTAGCGTGAAGATATTTAGAGGCCAATACCATGGTTGAGTTGAATCAAGTCTGTTTTCGAACATTACATTTACCAGAACCCTGGACGCTCGCCGCCTATGAAAGCGTCGGTGGTTACAGTTCCTTGCGGCGCATTTTACAAGAACAAACCCCACCTCAACAGATTATTGACGAGTTGAAACTATCCGCATTACGTGGTCGTGGGGGTGCGGGTTTTCCAACGGGACTGAAATGGAGTTTCATGAATCGAAATGCGCCAGTACAAAAGTACGTGGTGTGTAATTCTGATGAAGGCGAACCGGGTACATGCAAAGATCGTGATATTTTAAGGTACAATCCTCACCAGCTGATTGAAGGCATGGCCATCGCAGGGTATGTAATCGGTGCGACTGTTGGATACAATTATATTCGAGGTGAGCTTTGGGAACCTTTCCAAAGGACTGAAGCCGCGCTTCGTGAAGCCTATGCAGCTGGCTTTTTAGGAAAAAACATCCTGGGTTCAGGAGTGGATTTTGATTTATATAATCACCTTGGTGCCGGTGCATACATTTGTGGTGAGGAAACAGCCCTGCTAAATTCACTGGAAGGTAAAAAAGGTCAGCCCAGATTTAAACCGCCGTTTCCAGCTAATTATGGACTGTATGGTAAACCTACAACCATCAACAACACAGAAACATTTGCGTCTGTTCCGGTTATAATGGAAAAAGGTGGTGATTGGTTTTTGAAATTGGGCAAGCCTAATAATGGCGGTACTAAATGCTTTAGTGTTAGTGGACATGTGAATAATCCCGGGAATTTTGAAATCCCGCTCGGTACGCCATTTAAAACGCTTCTTGAGTTGGCTGGTGGAGTGCAAGGTGGTCGACGTATCAAAGCCGTAATCCCAGGCGGTACATCAATGCCTGTTTTACCAGGTGATGTGATGATGAATTTGGACATGGATTATGACAGCATTCAAAAAGCAGGCTCTGCTCTTGGATCGGGTGCTGTGATTATTATGGATGAAACGACGTGCATGGTTAATGCACTGTATCGTATTTCTGAATTTTACATGGACGAGTCATGTGGTCAATGTACACCCTGTCGTGAAGGTACAGGTTGGCTGGTTCGTTTGCTGCATCGCATTAAAGAAGGGCATGGTGAACGAGGCGACATAGAAAAACTGGTCAACGTAGCGAATAGCATCGAAGGCCGTACCATTTGCGCGTTAGGTGAGGCGGCTGCTTGGCCGGTACAAAGTTTCGTCAAACATTTTTATCATGAGTTTGATTCTTTTATTAAGCATAATAATAAGGTTTAACAATGGCCATCATTGAAATCGACGGCAAAACAATTGAAGTGGAAAATGGAAAGATGATCATCGAAGTTGCCGATGAGCAGGGCATTCATATCCCACGTTTCTGCTACCACAAAAAACTATCTGTAGCCGCGAATTGCCGTATGTGTTTGGTAAGCGTTGAAAATAACAGGAAGACAGTACCTGCCTGTGCTACACCTATTACGGATGGCATGAAAGTTTTTACCAAATCAAAAGAAGCCATTCAATCTCAGGCCGCTGTGATGGAGTTTCTGCTAATTAATCACCCACTGGATTGCCCAATTTGCGATCAGGGTGGAGAGTGTGAACTGCAGGACGTCTCAATGGGTTTCGGTAGTGACCGTTCAGACTATAACGACTCGAAACGTGCAGTTGAGAGTGACGATATCGGTCCGTTAATCTCCATGGAAATGACGCGGTGTATACATTGCACGCGGTGCGTTCGCTTTGGAGATGAGGTGGCAGGTTTGCCCGAGCTCGGTGGTTTGGGGCGTGGTGAAGATATGCAAATTGGCACATATATCAAACACAGCATCACATCAGAAGTATCGGGTAATGTGATTGATCTTTGTCCTGTAGGTGCCCTGACCTCCAAGCCATATCGATATACCGCCAGAGCGTGGGAAATGACCCAACATGACAGCGTTGCCCCACATGACTGTTTGGGCTCAAATGTTTACTTGCATACGCGACGTAATCAATTAATGCGCGTGGTGCCTAAAGAGCATGAATCCATCAATGAAACATGGCTGTCTGATCGTGACCGCTTTAGCTATTTGGGCTTGAATAGCAAATCACGCGCCACTCAGCCGAAGATTAAACGTGATGGTCAATGGGAAACTGTAGATTGGGAGACTGCGTTAAAATTTGCTGCTGGTGGTATGAGTCGTGTGATTAAACAACACGGATCAGAGCAGTTTGCAGCATTTGCTCACTCATCGTCTACACTGGAAGAATTGTATTTGTTGCAAAAATTTATGCGTGGTTTGGGGGTCAATAATCTGGATCATCGATTGCAACAAACGGATTTCAGAGATCAAGACAGCCAAGCAGTTATGCCAACCAGCTCATTACCTTATGCGGAACTGGAAAATCAGGATGCGATCCTGTTATTTGGTTGCAACCTGGACCGCGAAGTCCCTCTTGCCGGGGTTCGCGTGCGCAAGGCATTTACCAGTGGTGGAAAAATTTACGCAATCAACCCTGTTGATTATGCATACCATTTTGATGTCGCGGGTAAAATAATTGTTTCACCCCAGGAAATGCCGCTGCAATTGGCAAATCTGGTTTTGGCACTGGTTGATGATCCAACTTGTTTGCCAGAAGAATTACAAAAACTATTAATTGGTTTAAAACTCGATACGACGAGCAAGGCCATAGCTTTAGCTTTGCGTCAGCCAAAGGCCGCAATAGTAACCGGTGCTTTGTGTGAAAATCATCCCCAAGCGGCACTGTTGCGTACCTTGGTTGCATGGCTTGAGAAACTCAGTGGTGCACGTGTATTGCGTTTAACCACCGGCGCCAACAGTGCGGGTGCGAATTTGGCAGGAATGTTGCCACATCGGGCAGCTGCTGGAAAAGTGATTGAGCCTGCCGGTATGGACGTGCATGCAGCACTGGATGCCAAACTCAAAGGATATTTTTTAATGGGCGTTGAGCCCGGATTTGACTTTGCAAATCCAAACTGTGCCAGACAATCCATGTTAGCAGCTGAATTTGTGGTGGTTTTGTCGGCCTGGCAAGATGACTCTATTCAAGACTATGCCAATGTTATATTACCCATGGGGCCTTACGCGGAAACATCGGGTACGTATATCAATGTTGATAGATTATGGCAAACGGTAAAAGGTGCATTGGTTCCACCCGGAGAAGCACGGCCAGCATGGAAAATCCTGCGTGTTCTGGCTAATATATTGCATGTTGACGATTTCGAATATGCGTCTACAGATGATGTCTTAAATGAAATTAAGACACTGGTTGGCATGATGCATGAAACAGGTTACAAGCCATTTTACCCAGAATGCCTTCCTGCGGTTCGCGACGAGCTTGTTCGTGTGGGAGAATGGCCATTGTATCGCGTCGATGCCATTGTACGCCACGCTGTTGAACTACAAAATTGTGGTTCTGCGGAAGAGGCTTGTATTCGAGTTCACCCTGAGACAGCCCGGCGTCTTCATTTAGATGCACATGCCACTGTATCTCAAGGCGATATTGAGATAACATTGCCGCTCAAATGTGATGAGCGAATAGCGCCAGATGTTATTTGGGTAGCAAACGCCATGCCTGAAACAGTTGATTTAGGACAAGCGTTCGCTGCAATTACAGTGAAGCGATAATAGGTAAAAACATGCTACAAAACATTGGCATATTGCTCTGGATCATTATTAAAATCCTCGTCATCGTGGTACCGCTCCTGCTGTGCGTTGCTTACTTGACTTTTGCCGAGCGCAAGGTAATCGGGTTTATGCAAGTGCGTATTGGACCTAATCGCGTAGGGTTTGCGGGTTTGCTTCAACCCATTGCGGATTTAATTAAACTCATTACCAAAGAAATTATTATCCCGACGCGCTCAAACAAGTACCTATTTATAATAGCACCGTTGTTCGCGCTTGCACCTGCGCTGGCTGGATGGGCTGTAGTGCCGTTTCAGCAGGGTCTGGTTCTCGCGAATATTGATGCTGGAGTATTGTACCTGTTTGCTGTGAGCTCCCTAGGTGTTTATGGGGTCATCATTGCTGGTTGGGCATCAAATTCCAAGTACGCCATGTTGGGTGCATTACGGAGTGCCGCGCAAACAGTGTCGTATGAAATTGCTATGGGTTTCGCACTGGTTGGCGTGTTGTTGGCCACTGGCAGCATGAATATCACTGACATTGTGCTCTCGCAGCAGGGTGGGATTTGGCATTGGTGGGCTTTGCCCCTGTTTCCATTATTTATGGTGTTCTGGATTGCCGGCATTGCTGAAACCAACCGGGCACCATTTGATATGGCCGAAGGCGAGTCAGAAATTGTCGCTGGGTTCCATGTCGAATACTCAGCGATTGGGTTTGCTGTGTTCTTCATGGCCGAATATGCCAGCATGGTTTTGATTTCAACCATTACCACATTGCTGTTTTTAGGCGGATGGTTGTCTCCTTTTGATGGCATTCCCTTTCTGAATAACATCTTTTTCTTTGTACCTGGTGTGGTTTGGTTGTTAGCTAAAATATCATTTTTCCTGTTTGTTTATTTATGGGTAAGAGCAACTTTTCCTCGTTACCGTTATGACCAGTTAATGCGTCTGGGCTGGAAAGTTTTAATCCCCGTTACCATAGTCTGGGTCATTGTTACAGGCGTGATGGTATTGGCTCACCTCAAACCATGGTTTTGATGAATAAAAAGAGCGGTTTAATGAAAAAAATATATCGATATATAAAGCATTACCTGCGCAGTTTTCTGTTGCTGGAACTATTGGCGGGATTACAGGTAACGGGCAAATATTTTTTTAAGAAAAAAATTACCGTGCAGTTTCCTGAGGAGAAAACGCCGATATCGCCGCGTTTTCGCGGTATGCTGGCTCTGCGACGATATCCTAATGGTGAAGAACGCTGTATTGCCTGTAAACTGTGTGAAGCGGTTTGTCCCGCACTTGCAATTACAATTGAGTCAGAGCCGCGTGATGATGGGTCTCGACGCACAACACGCTATGACATTGATATGTTTAAATGCATCAATTGTGGCTTGTGTGAAGAATCGTGCCCGGTTGATTCGATCGTGGTGACACCCATTCAGCATTACCATATCAGTGAACGTGGTCAAAATATTATGACCAAAGACAAATTGCTGGCTGTGGGCGATATGATGGAAGATAGGCTGGCTGCTGATAGAGCCGCTGATAAAAAATACCGTTAACGGGGTACAAAATGCATGAGTTGTTACTGCAAGTGATTTTTTACGTGTTTGCCGGATTGACCGTATTTTCCGCATTGATGGTTATTACGCAAAACAATCCAGTTCGATGCGTCTTATTTTTGGTGTTGGCTTTCTTTTCCAGTTCTATACTCTGGATCTTGGTGAATGCAGAATTTTTAGCACTTATTTTAATTTTGGTTTATGTTGGCGCGGTCATGACGCTGTTTTTATTTGTGGTGATGATGCTGAATATTGATATTGAGTCCATGAAATCACATTTTCTGCGTTATTTACCCTTTGGTTTGATTTTAGTCGCATTGCTGGTTGGGTTGTTAATGACAGCATTGCCGAAGGATACTTTTAATACAGGTGTCGAACAAACCGTCGCTAAAGCGCAATCGGCAGTCGCAAAGCCGCTCTCTGATACAGAAGCATTGGGAATGGTTCTCTATACAGACTATGTGTTGGCTTTTGAATTGGCCGCTGTAATTTTGCTAGTAGCGATCATTGCTGCAATTACTCTGGTTCACCGAGGACCCATTCGTTCGAAGCGCCAAAATATTGTTAATCAAATTATGACGCGTCGGGAAGATAGGGTGACGCTGCTTAAAATGAAGTCGGAGAAACCATGATTCCAGTAACAAACTATCTAATACTGAGTGCAATTTTATTTGGCTTGAGCCTTGTGGGTATTTTGCTTAATCGCCGCAATGTTATTTTATTATTGGTTTGCATCGAATTAATGCTGCTTGCCGTTAACACGAATTTTGTCGCCTTCTCGCACTACTACGGTGAAAACGCAGGTGAAGTGTTCGTCTTTTTTATCTTGACCGTTGCGGCAGCAGAGGCAGCAATTGGTTTGGCTATTGTGCTGTTGCTCAATCGAAATCGGGGCAATATAAATGTGAACAAGATGAATCATTTAAAAGGGTAGCAACGTGAGTATTTTACAGAGTTGTTTGATAATTGTATTGGCACCCTTAATGGGTTCTGTAATTTCAGGTTTTTTTCGTAACCAGATAGGACGTGTTGGAGCGCATTGTGTAACGATTGCGGGTGTTAGCTTGGCATTTGTCCTGTCAATTTATGTGGCCATCGCGATATTGTCTGGCCATGCACCGGTATTGAATACCAACCTGTACACATGGGCTAGTGGCGGCGATCTGTTTCCTTATGCATTTCATTTGGGTTTCCTCATTGATCCACTCACCGCTGTTATGATGGTTACAGTCAGCTTTGTCTCGCTTCTGGTGCATATCTATAGTATTGGTTACATGGCTGACGACGATGGTTATCAGCGATTTTTCAGCTATATTTCGCTGTTTACCTTTATGATGCTGTCGCTAGTCACGGCAAATAATTTTCTGCAATTATTTTTTGGCTGGGAAGGTGTTGGGCTTGTTTCTTACTTGTTGATTGGATTCTGGTATCACAAAGAGTCTGCAAATCAGGGCAGTATGAAAGCCTTTATTGTAAACCGCGTAGGTGATTTTGGTTTCCTTCTTGGGATTGGGCTCGTATTGGCATACACCGGCAGCCTTGATTATGCGACAGTATTTAAAGCAGCCGCTGGGATGGCTAATGAAACCATGGTTTTATTTAACGGCCATGCCTGGTCTGTTGTAACGGTTACATCATTATTGTTATTTGTTGGTGCAATGGGCAAATCTGCACAGGTGCCTTTGCATGTGTGGTTGCCAGAATCCATGGAAGGCCCTACACCCATTTCTGCACTTATTCATGCTGCTACCATGGTGACAGCGGGTGTATTTATGGTTGCGCGTATATCACCGCTTATGGAATTATCAACAACTGCCCTGAGTGTGGTGATTGTTATTGGCGCAACAGGCGCTCTGTTTACAGGGATACTCGCTCTGGTAATGAATGACATCAAACGCGTTATTGCTTATTCAACCCTGTCACAGCTGGGCTATATGATGGTAGCGATGGGTGCGTCTGCCTACAGTGCAGGTATTTTTCATCTACTGACGCACGCATGCTTTAAAGCATTACTATTTTTGGGAGCAGGTTCAGTCATTATGGGCATGCACCATGAGCAGGATATGCGAAAAATGGGTGGTTTGTGGCGAAAAATGCCTATTACGTACGTCACGTTTTTGATTGGTAGTCTTGCATTGTGTGCTTTGCCGCCATTTGCTGGCTTTTACTCAAAAGACACGATTATTGAAGTAGCCAAGCTCTCACAGATTCCAGGTAGCGCATATGCATATTTTTGCGTTGCTTCAGGTGCCATGGTTACGGCCCTGTATAGTTTCCGTGCCTTTTTTATGACATTTCATGGCAAGCCCAGAATGGATGATCACACGTTTTCACACGTGCATGAATCGCCTTGGGTTGTTTGGGTGCCGCTGGTGATTTTGGCAATTCCATCAATCATCTTGGGGTATGTATTGTATATGCCGATGTTATTCACACACCCGTCTCTGTTAAGCTCTTCGATATTTGTCCTGCCAGATCATAATGTATTGGCTGAATTGGGCACAGAGGTTGTCTCACCCATAGAAACGATATTGCATGCATTCCATTCACTCGTTTTCTGGATAACCCTTGGGGGTGTCTTGCTCGCTTACATCGGGTATATTGCGCTACCTTGGATTCCTGCGTTTTTGGCGAGAGTATTGGCGTGGCCGTACCGAATTCTCGTGGACAAATATGGTTTTGATGCATTCAATGATCTGGTTTTTGTGCGTGGCAGCAAAGCGCTAGGAAGAATTTTCTATCGTGTTGGTGATCAAAAGATTATTGATGGCTTGTTCGTGAATGGAACCGCACATACGGTAGCGTGGTTTGCCTTGAAAAGTCGGGTTATTCAAAGCGGGTATTTATATCATTATGTGGCTGTAATGGTATTTGGATTATTCGGGTTTCTTTGCTGGTTGTTGTTAGGTTAAAAATTACTGAAAGTTAAGGTGAGGGTATGCATCATTTGCTCAATTTATTAATCTGGTTGCCGATAATTGGCGGCGTGTTTATTGCTCTTACAGGCGATGATAAAAAGCCTGATATATCGCGCTACTTATCATTGTTGACTGTGCTGCTCACACTGGGCTTGTGTATTCCTCTTCTAGCAGGGTTTGATATCAATACCTACAAGATGCAATACATCGAAGAGATGTCTTGGATGCCAGCGTTAGGCATCCGTTATAGCCTTGGTATTGATGGCTTATCATTATTATTGATTGTTCTGAGCATATTTACCAATCTAATTGTAATTCTGGCGACTTGGAACAGCATTAAAAAACGTATTGCACAGTACATGGCGTCGTTTTTGATTATGCAGGGCTTGCTGGTCGGTGTGTTTTCGGCACTGGACGGGATTGTGTTTTATATATTTTGGGAAGCAACGCTGATACCGATGTATTTGATTATCGGCATATGGGGATCAGATAATCGAGTTTATGCAGCGATTAAATTCTTTCTCTATACGTTTTTGGGTTCTGTACTAATGCTTGCTGCATTTTTATACCTTGGTTATTTGGCTGGTACGTTTAACATTGAAACGTTCTACGCAGTTAAATTAGGAATGACCGCACAAACACTGATCTTTATCGCATTTTTTCTTGGTTTTGCTATTAAAATCCCCATGTTTCCTGTTCATACATGGTTGCCGGATGCGCACACCGAAGCCCCGGCAGGTGGTTCCATTGTACTTGCGGCAATTCTGCTTAAGCTGGGTGCGTATGGATTTATCCGCTTTGCTTTACCCATAGTTCCTGATGCATGCAGTAAATATGGAATGGTCATGGTGGTTTTGTCGTTGATTGCGGTGGTTTATGTCGGACTAATCGCCGTTATTCAACAGGACATGAAACGTCTGATTGCCTATTCCTCTATTTCACACATGGGTTTTGTTACATTGGGTTGTTTTGCCATCTATGCGATTGCAAATCGCAGCGGAATGAATAGCGCAGGCCTTGTGCTGGAAGGAGCAATCATCGTGATGATTTCTCATGCGTTTGTGTCGAGTGCGATGTTTGCTGGAGTTGGCTATATCTATGATCGAATGCATACGCGGCAGATTAAGGATATGGGCGGGATAGTAAACACCATGCCAGTCTTTGCATCGTTTTTTATGTTATTTGCCATGGCCAATGCAGGTTTACCAGGGACCTCTGGGTTCGTAGGTGAGTTTATGGTCATTCTTGGAAGCATTAAAGCTGGATTCTGGATTGCTTTTTGGGCTGCCAGCACGTTAATCATCGGCGCGTCATATACGCTCTGGATGTACAAACGCGTTATTTTTGGGGTGGTCGCAAACAAACAGGTCGAAGAATTACGAGATCTCGATGGTTTTGAGATCAGCGCTTACGCATTGTTGGCTTTGATGGTCATCGCGATGGGGGTCTATCCAAAGCCCATGCTGGATTATGTGCATCAAACTGTAGCCCATACTTTAGAACAGGCTGGGAAATCAAAATTGTCCTGAGCGCAGAGAAGGATCTCCACGCATTGGCACGGTGCCATATCAGGGAGATCCCTCACTGCGCTCGGGAAGACGTACAATTTATAAACAATTAAATAACAGGTTAAATTGATATGACTGGATTACTCGAAAATATTCACCTGGCTCTACCAGAAATCATCATTCTTGTGACTGGGTGTGTTGCTTTACTTGGCGATTTGTTTTTGCGACGGTATGTTAAATCCATCGCATTCATATGCGCAAGTTTGGGTCTAGCTTTGGCGGCAGTCGTTAGCTTTTTGTTTCTTGGGCAATTTAGTTCAACGATATTGAATGGATTGTTTATCAGTGACGATGCAGGGCAATTAATGAAATTGTTCATCTATCTCACGGTTTTTCTCAGCTTTGTGTATTCCAGACATTATTTGGATGATCGTCAAATGCCGTCCGGAGATTATTATGTTCTCGGCTTGTTCTCAACGTTGGGGATGATGGCGTTGGTCTCAGCGCATTCATTATTAACCATTTATCTTGGCCTCGAGTTACTATCGTTGCCGTTGTATGCCATGACCGCTATTCGACGAGCCGATGCTGATGCATCTGAGGCTGCTTTGAAATATTTTGTTATGGGTGCGATTGCCTCTGGAATGCTCTTATATGGTATATCACTGTTATATGGGGCGACTGGCAATCTGAATTTGCATGACATTGCTAATGCCATTGCCCTACACTGGACAGAACAGGGCGGGTTACTGTCATTTGCTCTGGTGTTTATTGTAGTGGGTGTAGGGTTTAAGCTGGCGGCTATGCCCTTTCATATGTGGGCACCGGATGTTTATGCCGGAGCTCCCAGTTGTGTGACGCTGTTTATTAGCGCTGCTCCGAAAATTGCAGCGTTAGGAATGGCGCTTCGATTGTTCACAATAGGTCTGATTGATATAGCGAGCCAGTGGCAACAACTGATTCTTATTATGGCTCTTCTGTCCGCAGGTGCTGGAAATCTCTTGGCTATTGTGCAAAACAATATCAAACGTCTGTTTGCCTACTCAGCTATTTCACATAGTGGCTATGCTTTATTTGGGATACTTGCGGCGACTTCCGCGGGATTTTCCGCAGCATTGTATTATATGTTGGTTTATTCAATCATGTCAGTCGCAGCATTTGGTCTGATTGTCCTTATGTCCCGATCAGGACTTGAAGTTGAGCAAATTGACGATCTAAAAGGCCTGAATAAACGCAATCCATGGCTGGCTTTCATGATGATGATAATCATGCTGTCCATGGCAGGGGTACCCCCCACGGTTGGATTTCTCACCAAATTACTGGTGCTCAAAGCACTGATTGATGTTCACATGACATGGGTTGCAGTGCTTGGTCTGGTGTTTGCTGTGATTGGCGCCTTTTATTACCTGCGCATTATTAAAGTGATGTATTTTGATGAGGCTGTTATCTCAACACCAGTCAAATTACCCCGGGCTTTAACAGCGATATTTTCTGTGAATTGCCTGTCGTTATTGTATTTTGGAATTTTTCCCGGAGTATTGGTTAGCGCATGTGTGAATGCATTTTCGGGGTGAGCCTCTCTTGGTACTGTCGCCCCTAAATTCCGGGACGACAATATCAAGGCTGAGTAAAAACTACGGAGCTGAGTATACAGGACTAGCGTGTCAATGATCCTGCAATTATATTAGTTGTGTTTCATTAACGGCACAATACTGGTACTGGAGTTTGAGGTCTATCCATTAAAAAAGTAATGTGCTTGGAAAGTACTTTGACTAGTTCTCTTGTTTCAGCTGAATTTATTCCATTTGCGAATGAGGCTAGCAAGTTCTCTAACTGTTTTATCGTTAGCGGACTATTGTTGGGTTTTTCTACAGGCTCAATATCCATATCTTGAAAGAAAAATCCTGCCCGTTGACCAGAAACAGAAAGAAATTGCTCCGACTTGCTTCGAGCAAGAAATGCAGGTTTTAAATCCTGATTTAATATTTTCCGTTTTGAATTAGGACCACTATTTTCCTCAAAATTGTCTGATTGGCAATTTACCGCTAAGGTTGATGAAGGAATTGGTTTTATATATGAATCGCATATTATAGATTTATCGAGAGTTGGTGGTACCAAGGTATTTGCCAAGTTTTTATCAATAGCAACTCGTTTAAACTTAATCTTAAGTTCGTTTTTAGGTTTTTCCGGGGTTTCGGCATAAGTGTTTAATGGATTAGATTCTATTGGGTCGTCCAAAGCATCTAAAACTTTTCTGACAAGTCCAAATATGGATGGTATTTGCCCGGCATACGCTATTAAATCTATTTTAATGAGTTTAACAAACAAAGTAATCAGAGCGCTTTCTTCACTAAAGTAACCCTTTGATTGATACATGCGCAAGAATAATTCATCAACAGGTATGTCCTTATAGTCAGGGTTTTTTGTATGGTAGTTTACTGCAGCTTTAAGTGATTTAGATAATTCTGAGCCGGGGGTGTTGTATAATGCCATGATTTTATCTAGATTGGTTGGAAAATCATGGCTGGGATCTGATTCCAATTCACTGACTAAGTCCTTCCATCGGGTAATTTTAAACGGTATACCCAACTCAAAAGTTTGTTGATTTAAAATCGTAATTTGCTCGGAAATATGTTTATTTGAGTTTTCATTTAGAAAATTATTTTTCTCAAAGTTTGGATATTGGTTTTCTATGGCGCTTAGAAAATAGGGGAGGTTTTTTATAAGGTATTCATCTCCGTCGTTAACAGCCTGTTGTTTGAATGCCTGATCCAGTGTCTCATTGGAGTTGAGACATTTTTTATTGTGCCATTGTAATTGGTCAGCAACCAAACAATTAACGAACTTATGATCGTTGAGCGATTTCTCAAGACTTGCCTGCAGGTAGATATCCTTGCAGCGGTCATTTCCAGTAATACTCAAAAGGAGTAAGACAGTAGTGTTTTTAAGTTCAGACGCAGCTTTTCTAGCCCGATTTTCCTTACATTCAGGGTTGGCTAATAAAGCAGGGCCATCTAAAGTTGCCACTAGTTTTCCATCAACAGGGCCTTTGATTTTGTGTTTAGGCATGAATTTGTATCCTCGTAACATATATAATATAAGGCGTTAATCCAGTATTATACACTTATTTTTTACCTTGTGGGTGTTTTTTTTGCATCAATACCGTTTATTATATAGTATAATGATATATAACCTCAAATAAGTCAGCAGTATTATAAATTTTTTACTAATAATTGGTGAGTTATGGATAAAAAAAGATCACTGGTCACGCTAGACATGCTTATGGAAAAAGATAAAAAAATTTCTGAGCTGTCTGAGTTAATAATTAAGAACACGGAAATGCACCAACATGCTCTGCAAAATACAATAAACTATTATGAAAACATTCTTGCTGTAATGCCTGGTCATGTTTATTGGTTGGATCGAAATAATATCTACTTGGGGTGTAATGATAATCTAGCTAAGCAACTCCAGTTGGCTTCAAGGCATGACATTGTTGGTAAAAATAACCGGCATGTGTTGCGCATAAAAGAACAGGCTGATGTCATAGATAAATTAAACAATGAAATCATGGAATCTGGAATAGTTTATACAGGTATTGAGACAGCAGAGATGGCTGATGGTGAAGGGGTTTATTTTTCTCAAAAAATACCGCTGTATAATGAACAGAATAAAATCATTGGCGTACTGGGTGTATCACTTGACATTACTGAACTGAAAAAAACTGAAATCGCTCTTACGGTGGCAAAGGAGCATGCTGAAGCCGCCAACCGGGCTAAAATAGAATTTATTGCAAACATGAGTCATGATATTCGTACCCCCCTCAGCGGTGTTGTCGGTATGTCTCAATTACTGAAAGATTGCTTGACAAAACCTGACCATAAACAATTTGCACATTGGATAAATCAGAGTGGAGAGCAGTTGCTAAGTTTGCTCAATAGCATTCTTGATGTTGTTTCAGCTGAAAATGTTAGCGAGGCAGATATCAGGGATGAAACATTTGATCTGCGTCAATGCATGGATGATATTGTTCAATTGGAGCGGCCAACAACGTCACTAAAAGGTGTTGAATTAAATGTCAATATTGACTGTTTAGTACCACAATATATAGTCACGGATCGTGCCAAACTTCATCGCATTTTGTTAAATTTGATAGGCAATGCAATAAAATTTACACATGAAGGCTCGATACTGATTGAGGTTAAACCCATAATTAAGGATGGCCTGCAAAGTTACCTGCAGTTTCATGTCATTGATACAGGCATCGGAATTTCGGTAGAACAGCAGGCTAAAGTGTTTGAGCGTTTTTTTCGAGTCAGTTCGTCCTATGATGGTGTTTATTCCGGCTACGGTGTTGGATTACATATTGCACAATCGTATGTAAAATTGTTGGGGGGCGAGCTGAAGTTCAGCAGTCAAATTGGAATTGGCACCACTTTTTATTTTGACATACCGTTCAGTGTGGCAAAGCTCGCACCAATTGAGGTTGAGAACACACGGTTAACATTAGATGCGTTAACCCCTCCAGGACGTTTAAAAAAACATGTAGGTGCATACCATTTGCTGTTGGTTGAAGACAATACTATTGCATTACGTATGGTAGAATTGATAGCGGACCAGGCCGGCTGTCATTATTCGTCTGCGACTAATGGCGAAGCTGCATATGACTTGGTGAAATCCACGGATTTCGACTTGATTATAACAGATATAGGGTTGCCGCTTATTTCTGGTTATGAATTAACACGACGAATTCGTGCCAGAGAAGCGGCATTACATTTACCAGCTATCCCGATTATTGGTTTGACAGCGCATGCACATGCCAAAAACGAATGCATACAATCCGGGATGAATGATGTGTTTTGTAAACCTTTGAATCTCCCCATTCTGGAATCAATTTTATTGCAATATATTGATGAAAAGGTGGATAGTAAACCGAGCATAAAAAGACATGGTTTGCCGGAGCTGGACTCCCAACTGTTCGAGCTGGATCAGTTTCCCGTACTGGATATCAATCACGCGGTTCAGCGCCTCGGTAATAAAACCGTGTTACTCGAGATGCTGTCCCTGATGGCCACGCAAGAGATTCCGCTAGATGAGTCGTGTCTTCATGAGGCCTACGCGGCAGGAGATTGGGATACGATTCAACAATTAGCACACAAAATGAAGGGCGGGGCGGTTTACTGCGGTACATTTAAAATGCAATATGCCTGTCAATATCTCGAGCGATACTGTAAAACGGGAAATACTGCCCTATTGGATCAATTATATCACCAGTTGCTTCGAGTACTGGAAGAGACAAAACAGACTATCGCCAATAATAATTAAAAAAGGCTTGCCAAGTGCCTGTATAGTCCGTATAATTGGCCACAGTTGATGCGGGGTGGAGCAGCCTGGTAGCTCGTCGGGCTCATAACCCGAAGGTCGTAGGTTCAAATCCTGCCCCCGCTACCACTAATATTAAGACCCCATTTTTGGGGTTTTTTATTATCTATTATTTGTAAAATTAAACCTCTGTACATCATAATTCAAAACACGAGAGGTATATGATTCAAACCGACATTGAACAATTGATACAGCCAACTGTTGAAAGCATGGGGTATGACCTCTGGGGCTGTGAATATCTGGCTCAGGGAAAACATTCCTTGCTGCGAATATATATTGATAAAGCTGAAGGTATTAGCGTTGATGATTGTCAACGAGTTAGTCATCAGGTGAGTGCACTATTGGATGTTGATGATCCAATTCCTGGCAATTACAGCCTGGAAGTGTCATCGCCGGGTATTCCGAGGCCATTATTTCGTAGCAGTCAATATCAACACTATGTTGGTTTAGATGTTCAGATTAAGTTATTCAAGCCTGTTTCGGCAAAGCGAAAATTTGTTGGTACTATTGAATCAGCCGATGAGAACACGTTGGTACTTATGATTGATAACAAGCAACAGGATTTTCTTTTTTCTAATATTGTGAAAGCAAATTTGACGGACTAGTGAGGCGAACAATGAGCAAAGAATTGTTATTAGTTGCTGAGGCGTTATCTAACGAGAAAGGCGTGAGCAGAGGTGTTGTTCTGGAAGCTATTCAGTCAGCTCTGGAATCAGCAACACGCAAACTGTCAGGTGCTGAGTTAGGCATTCGAGTTGCACTTGATCCGCGCACGGGCGAATACGAAACGTTTCGTTATTGGGATGTGGTGGCTGATGATGCTGTGGACTTTCCAGACCGTGAATTAACGCTAGTCGAGGCACAGGAACGTGTGCCCGGTATTGAACTGGGTGAGCGAATTGAAGAACCGATGCCATCCATCGAGTTTGGTCGAATAGCAGCGCAAACTGCGCGTCAGGTTATCATTCAAAAAATTCGTGAAGCAGAACGTCAGCTGGTTATTGAACAGTTTAAAAGTCGACTGGGTCAACTGGTTTATGGAACCGTTAAAAAAGTCACGCGCGATAACGTTATTATTGACCTTGGCAGCAAGGCTGAGGCATTTATGCCCCGCATTGAAATGTTACCACAAGAGATGTTCCGACCTAACGATCGTGTTCGTGCGTACCTTTACGACATTGTTGACCAAGCACGTGGCCCTCAGTTGCTCGTGAGTCGTGTTCGGAAAGAAATGTTGATTGAATTATTCCGTATTGAAGTGCCTGAAATTGGTGAAAACATCATTGAAGTCAAGGCGGCGGCCCGTGAGCCAGGAAACCGCTCCAAAATAGCTGTAAAAACTAATGATGGTCGTATTGATCCTGTGGGTGCGTGTGTTGGTATGCGTGGCGCACGTGTACAAGCGGTGTCTAGCGAATTGGGCGGCGAACGGGTTGATATTATTTTGTGGGATGACAATCCCGCGCAACTCGTGATCAATGCGATGGCACCAGCGGATATTTCATCGATTGTTGTTGATGAAGAATCCCACACTATGGACTTGGCTGTACACAAAGATCAGTTGTCACAAGCCATTGGGCGTAACGGTCAGAATGTTCGTCTTGCCAGCCAATTGACTGGCTGGACATTGAATGTCATGACGATGGAAGATTTTGAAGACAAGAGTCAGGAAGAATCGATAAAAATCATCAAACTATTTACAACAGCACTTGAAATTGATGAAGAAATTGCAGTGTTGCTGGTTGCCAACGGATTCTCGTCTCTGGAAGAAATTGCCTATGTACCTATAGATGAATTGCTCGCTATCGAGGATTTTGATGAAGATATTGTTGAGGAATTACGTAATCGCGCCAATGACACGCTATTGACACAGGCGTTGAGCTCCGGCCCGGACTTGGGTGGTGATGTGGCCAGTCTTGCTTCAATGGACGGAATGACTGGTGAGCTGCTTAAACAGTTAGCGGCTATTGGGATCAAAACGATGGATGACTTGGCAGAGCAGTCTGTTGACGAGCTTCTCGACGTAGCGGGAATGACCGAAGAAAAAGCGGCTGCTCTCATCATGAAAGCACGGGAACCTTGGTTCCAGTAGCATACAGCATTGTTTCCAGGTATGTAGAATTAAGAACGGTTCCCTTTGGGACGGTCGAAAGAGGATTAAATTATGGCGGATGTGACGGTTAAACAGTTGGCTCAAGTTGTGGGTATCCCTGTTGAGCGCCTATTGACTCAGTTGCAGGAAGCTGGATTGTCCATTACTGATGAGCAGCAGGTAGTCAAAGAAGAACAAAAGCGTATATTGCTGAACCATTTGAAAAGCACGTCTAATGGAAACGAGGACGTAGCACCTGGCCGGATTACATTACGGCGAAAAAGTGTTTCTCAGGTCACGCTTGGACATGATGTTCATAGTGGTAAAACAGTTAATATTGAAGTGCGAAAAAAACGTATTTACGAAAAACAGAGCGTCGCACCGGTGGTGGAACCTGAAATTGAAATGCAGGAACCAGATATTGACGATACTGTATTGCCCATCACGGTAGTTGATGATGTGGTCGTACCTGATGTGTCAGAACCTGAGTTGCTGATTGAAACAATAGTAACGGATCAGGCGCTGATTATTGAAGACGTTATTATCGAAACAGCTGCTCCAGAACAAATTAAAGAACGGGTCGAAGAAGACAACAAGGCAGCGAGGAAAAAGGTTGTCAATAATGACACAAGTGCTAAGCCTGAATTTAAAAATGCGAAGAAAAAAGGTAAATATCAGCCTCCAAAACGTGCTGAAAATGAAATCGATCTCTCGGCGCATGCGAAGCGTAATAAATTTAAACGCCGTAAAGGTCATGAAAAATCTGAAAAATATCGTGAAGCTGAAGAGTCTTTGACACATGGTTTTGCAATGCCAACTGTCCCCACTGTGCATGAAGTACAGGTCCCTGAGACCATTACGGTAGCAGAGCTGGCCAAACGCATGTCAGTGAAAGCCGCTGCGGTCATTAAAGTTATGATCGGACTTGGAGCTATGGCTACCATAAACCAAGTTATTGATCAGGAAACAGCAATGATTGTTGTTGAAGAAATGGGGCACGTCGCACGTATGTTGAAAGACGATGCGATTGAACACACACTGGATGATGCCTTGACCAAAGGCAGCCTTGATGAACCGCGAGCGCCTGTTGTTACCATCATGGGGCATGTTGATCATGGTAAAACATCACTACTTGACTATATCCGTCGTACTAAAGTTGCTGCCGGAGAAGCGGGTGGAATTACTCAGCATATTGGTGCTTACCATGTAAGCACACCCAAAGGCGACATTACATTCCTTGATACACCAGGACACGCGGCCTTTACCGCCATGCGTGCTCGTGGTGCGCAAGCTACAGATATTGTTATTTTGATTGTTGCAGCCGATGATGGTGTCAAACCACAAACAGTTGAAGCAGTGCAGCATGCGAAGGCTGCAAAAGTGCCCATGATTGTTGCCATTAATAAAATGGATAAACCCGGTGTTGATCCTGAACGGGTGATGAACGAATTATCCGGGTATGACGTTATTCCAGAAGCATGGGGTGGCGATACCATGTTTGTTAATATTTCGGCAAAATCAGGTGAGGGTATTGATAACTTGCTGGATGCTGTTTTGTTACAAGCCGAAGTCTTGGAATTAACTGCGCACACTGATGGTGCAGCCAAAGGGGTGGTCATTGAATCCAGACTGGATAAGGGTCGAGGTCCTGTGGCTACGATTCTGGTTCAACGTGGAACGCTCCGCAAGGGTGATATTCTGCTAGCCGGATTTCAATACGGTCGAGTGCGTGCTCTGGTTAGTGATAGCGGTCAATTAGTTGATAGCGCCGGTCCATCGATGCCTGTTGAAGTGTTGGGATTGTCAGCCATTCCGCATGCGGGTGATGAGGCTATTGTTGTGCCAGATGAGAAAAGAGCGCGCGAAGTCGCATTATTCCGTCAGGGCAAATTCCGAGATGTAAAACTAGCCAGACGGCAGAAAACATCGCTGGAAGGCATTTTTGAAAACATGACTGCCGCTGAAGTCAAGGTCTTGAATATTGTTCTCAAGGCAGATATGCAGGGCTCTGTTGAAGCAATTGCTGATGCGTTGGTTAAATTATCCAATGAAGAAGTTAAAGTAGAAATTATTGCCAGTGGTGTCGGCGGTATTACCGAGTCTGATGTGCATTTGGCTCTGGCATCTAATGGCTTATTAATTGGCTTTAACGTGCGTGCAGACGCAGGTGCTAAACGTCTTGCCGAGCAAGAATCCGTGTCTCTGCATTATTACAGTGTAATTTACGATATTGTCGATCAAGTTAGAGGCGCCCTGACCGGGATGCTTTCTCCACAATTCAAAGAAGAAATTGTCGGCATTGCAGAAGTACGTGATGTATTCCGATCACCTAAAATTGGCGCCATTGCCGGTTGTATGGTGGTTGAGGGAGCCATCAAACGTAATAATCCAATTCGTGTATTGCGTGACAATGTGGTGATTTATGAAGGCACACTGGAATCGTTGCGCCGCTTTAAAGATGACGTGTCAGAAGTGCGTCAAGGTTTTGAGTGCGGGATTGGTGTTAAAAATTACAATGATGTGAAGCCTGGTGATTTGATTGAAGTATTTGAAACCATCGAGATTAAGCGAAATCTATGAGTAACGACTTTAAGCGAACCGACCGCATTGCAGAAATGATGCAACGAAAATTGGCTCAAATCATTCAGCAGGAAGTCAAAGATCCACGACTTCCAGGGTTTATCACGATTTCTGCTGTGACCGTAACTCGTGATTTGGGTCATGCCAAAATCTACTTTACGGCATTGAATGATGAAGCGGGCATGGCAGATGTCATTCTAAATGCTTCTGCCAGCTATTTACGAAGTGCATTGGCCAGAACACTGACTTTACGTACTGTTCCGCAGTTGCATTTCATTCACGACAAATCAATTGAATATGGTCGTCACTTGAGCCGTTTAATTGATGAGGTAAACCCTCCAGAACAAGACGATGAACCAAAAAACGATTGAGAAACAAATTATTGATGGTCTTTTGCTGGTAAATAAACCACGCGATCTGACTTCAAACGCTGTTTTGCAACAGGTTAAACGCCTGTTGCGCGCCAAAAAAGCCGGCCACACGGGTAGTTTGGATCCATTGGCTACCGGTATGTTACCCCTTTGTTTTGGTGAAGCGACCAAATTCAGCCAATATCTTTTAGATGCAGACAAGTGCTATGACGTTACAGGCTTGCTCGGCATTAAAACCAATACTGCCGATGCGATGGGTGAGGTTATTGCCCGCGTTGATGAATTTAATATCTCAGACGCGGAACTGCAAACGGTATTATCCGAATTTTCCGGCTCTCTAAAACAAATTCCTTCCATGTTTTCAGCATTGAAACATCGCGGGAAGCCATTGTATAAATTTGCGCGCGAAGGCATTGAGATTGAGCGCAAAGCCCGCGACATTACTATCCATCAGTTGCAATTAAACGCCTTTAACGGGCGTGAGTTTAAATTGACTGTGACCTGTAGTAAGGGAACATACATTCGTAATCTGGTTGAAGACATTGGCGAACGGTTGGGTGTTGGCGCACATGTTACACAATTGCATCGCGCCTATACGGCGGGTTTGGCAGGGGAGCAGATGTATGGTCTGGATGAATTGGCAGACAAATCACCCGAATCATTAATGCAATGTTTGTTGCCGGTGGAGCGTGCGGTTGATTATTTACCCACTCTTGTCCTTGCTGATGATGCTGTACATGCCTTGAAACAGGGAAGGATCATCAATATGCCAGACGCAATGAATTTAACCGGTTGTGTACGATTGTATGATAATGGCACACAATTTATTGGTTTGGGAGAATGGGATTCAGGTATGTTGAAACCCAAGCGTCTGCTGACTACGGGAATGTAGGGTGGGCACGTCGCTCCCGCTCCTTTGCCCACCCTACTCAAAACTGTTGCAAGATAGAGTTCGAAGGGAAAGACTCGAAAAGTTGTTGTTGGCCTGAGCCGTCGTGATGATGCCATCCAGTATACGCCCTGCATGCAGCGCGGGTTTTTCTGTCTGTACACCTATGGAGCGTGCCCCCCGATTAGCAAGATCCAGCTTCTGCTGATGTTGTTCTACCAATCTATTATATTTTGTAAGTAACGCTTCATTCTGTAGAAGGCTTGCCTTCAAATCTTTTTCCAAGCTGAGAAGGTTAGTAAGTCCCTTAAATAAATCGGAGTTCCCTTCTCGGGCCTCGTTAATAAGACGGCCAAGGCTTTCGCTAAATGCCATATTTGACTCCTGATTTTTGGAGGAGCACGATGCAATCGATTTCACCATGCATTCAAGTATTTCATTGTGTTTTCTGAATGCATCGACCTCGATTTTGAGGTTGGACACCTCACTCTCGAAGTCGCTTGTTGTTTTTTCAATCAGGCCGTTTAATCCACCAACCGAATTGTTTAATAGCTCAACCTGTGTTGCTAATTTGAAGCTGGTGATATTTAATTTATCAATAATCAAGCTCAGAAAACTGCCGAGGCTTACGATTTTAGACTTTAATTTATCGTGTTCGTCTCGGTTTGTCGCGTGATGATTATCTAGGCCTAGGCTGACTAAGGTATACAATAGTGAACAGATACAGGTTGAGACAATTAAAACAGTGCTTAACGCAAAAATTCCAATTAGCAGTAAAGAGCCAAATACAACTAATCCGCCACCGATTTTGATCCAGATGGATAATTCTCCCCAGCCATCTGCCATCTTCGAGATAACACTTTTATTTTTTTTCATGCTATCTAGTAACGCGCTAAGAGATTTTATAATTTCATTGGTTTTATCTTGCTGAGCTGGAGGGTTTTCAAGATCATATGGGGTGAAAAGTGTCATGGATGTTTCCTTGAGGTCGTGATGGATATGTTTCCTGTTTCCTGTTTGCTGCAGATTTTATGTTAGTCTATTAAAATTGGTCAGCGTGAGAATAATATATGCTTGTAGTGAATAATTCAATAGGGAGTATTACATGTAGCTATAATTTAAAGTCATACTTTATATTTTATGCTATAATCTAAAGTATGACTTTAAATTATAGGAAAATTAATGTTCATTAATAGAATTCTTAATTTAAAACACCTGATGGATAAAAAGTCCCACTTTTTATTTGGGCCTCGAGCCACTGGGAAATCCTCGTTGATTAAGCATGACTTGGGAGACCACGCTTTGATAATTGACCTGCTACATTCAGAGACATACATGAGACTGATGGGTAATCCAAGTCAACTTGAGTCCATGATTGCACTTAACGAAAGACCATTTGTGGTTATTGATGAAATACAACGTGTCCCTGAACTATTAAACGAAGTGCATCGATTGATTGAAAATGAACAAACACGATTTTTATTAACAGGTAGCAGCGCCCGTAAATTAAAACGTCAAGGGGTGAATTTATTGGCAGGGCGTGCGCGTCAGGCAGAGTTATTGCCATTATCCTACCATGAATTTACAGACTTTAATTTGCCCCACTACTTGCAATATGGCGGTCTACCCATGGTGGTATTAAGTGATGAGCCGGAAGAAGATTTGGATGCTTATGTACATACTTATTTAGAAGAAGAAATTAAAGCAGAAGCATTGGTGAAAAATTTACCCGCATTCAGTCGCTTTTTACAATTATCCGCATTAACCAGCGGCACTACATTGAATTTCACATCCACTGCAAGTGATGCGGGTGTAAGCAGCATGACCTTGCGAGAATACTATCAAATTTTAGAAGATAGCTTTTTAGGGTTTTCTGTTCTGCCATGGCGATACTCCATTAAGCGCAAGGCCATAGCAACCGCGCGTTTTTATTACTTTGATACCGGAGTAAAAAACAGGCTTGCTGGCATACATGCGATTCCCGATCAAACGGATTTATTTGGCCAAGCATTTGAACACTTTATTGCTATGGAACTTCGAGCTTATATCAGTTATTTTAGAAAAAAACTGCCTCTCTGTTTTTGGCGAACATCCGATGGTCATGAGGTTGATTTTATTATTGGTGATCGGGTGGCAATTGAGGTAAAAGCTGCAAAAAAAATCTCTTCCAAACATTTAAAAGGTTTGCGTTATTTAATGGAGGAAAACAAAATAGACAATTATTATATGGTCAGTCAGGATCCAATAGCGCTCAAGGATGATGGTATTTACATTCTACCCTGGGAGTCCTTCCTCAAGCGGC
>Ga0206878_10172_pt1 | contig 27271 bp, 37 predicted proteins | sample Alteio_BWOrgCont_8_FD_152621 | JGI IMG/M metagenome (GOLD analysis project Ga0206878, IMG submission 152621) | Enriched cells from forest soil in Barre Woods Harvard Forest LTER site, Petersham, Massachusetts, United States -... | ecosystem: Environmental > Terrestrial > Soil > Temperate forest >... | reverse complement strand
CTTGTTTTTCCGGTGCTGCAGCTGCAGGCGCCGGGGCTTTCTCAGCCGGCGCAGCAGGTTTTGTTTCGGACACAACTGGCGTTTCTTTTTTTACTTCCGGGTTGGCAGAGTCAGCGGCTGGCGTGCTGTCTTTGCTGGTTCCCGCTTCCCTGATTTTCTCAGGATTGAACTGTTCCGTCTTCGAAGCCGCAGGCGCTGCCGTATCAGGCGCTATGGTTGTTGCCTCTGCTGCCGGTGCCGCGCTCGCCATCTGCTGGGAAGGCTGCGTGGCTTCGCTTGCGGTTTTATTCTTGGCTTTGTCGCTCATCCAGGTTTCGGTATCGGCAGCGCGCGCCACCGGTTCTTCGGCGGCGGGCAGAATGCGTTCCACTGGTGCTTTGTCGGATTTATCGGAGCCAACAAGGCCGTACACGGTTTTATCCTGATTGGGAATCTGCATGCCACCGGGATTGGCCGGAGCTTCTTTGACCGGAGTTTTTTCGGCTTTCACCAGCTCGACGTCTTTTTCGTCCACCGCTTCGCCGCCGCTCTTATAGGCATACCAGGCGAGGCCAAAAAATCCTGCGACCGCAAGCAGTACGACAAGGCCAGACATCCACCTGAAAAGACCGCTCTCCGGCTCGTCATCGCCATAGTCTGGCGCAGCATTATTATTTTCTGCCATAGGCACCACTCCAACCGTTACCTAGCGCATCTCATCTTTGGGTTCCACACCCAGCACCAGCAATCCCGACGCTATTACCACGCTGCACGCACGCACCAGCGCCAGCCTTGCTGACGTCAAATCTATAGCATCTTTTTGGATAAAGCGAAGCGTTATCTCGCTGTTACCCTGGTTCCACAAACCGTGTAAAGCCGCCGCGAGATCCTGCAGGTAAAAAGCAATGCGGTGCGGCTCGTAAGCGAGCGCGGCCGACTCTACCATGCGCGGGAACGACGCCATAAGACGGATAAGATCGAGTTCGCCCGGCTGCGTGAGCAGGGCAAGCTGCTCAGCCGTGGGGCTTTCAGAAAAAGCGCGCGAAAGTCCTGCTTCGTCGCGCGCCATTCGCAGCACCGATTTGCAGCGCGCATGGGCATACTGCACATAGAACACCGGATTGTCCTTGGACTGCTCCATCACCTTGGCGAAATCGAAATCGAGCATCGCGTCGTTCTTACGCGTGAGCATGATGAAACGGAACACACCGTTGCCGACTTCATCCACCACCTCGCGCACGGTCATGAAGGTGCCCTTGCGCTTGCTCATCTTCACCGGCTCGCCGCCGCGCAGGAATTTCACCATCTGGCATAGGCGAATCTCGAGTGAGGCCTTGCCGTCGGTCAGCGCTTTTACCGCCGCCTGGATACGTTTGGCATAGCCGCCGTGATCGGCACCAAGCACATCGACCATCATATTGTGGCCGCGCTGGAACTTATCGAAATGATAAGCGATGTCAGGTGCGAAATACGTCCAGCTGCCGTCGGATTTCTTAATCGCGCGATCGCAATCGTCGCCGAACTGCGTCGAGCGGAACAAGGTCTGCGGACGCGGCTCCCAGTCCTCGGGCGCCTTGCCCTTGGGCGGCTCGAGCACTCCGACATAGATGAGTCCCTTTTCTTCAAGCACCGCCAGCGCCTTTTCAATCTTTCCCTCTTTAGTGAGCGCGCGCTCGGAGGAAAAAATATCATGCGTGATTTTGAGCTGCGCCAGATCGTCCTTGATCAGCGCAAGCATGCATTCAATGGCGAAGTCGCGTACAACGGGCAGCCATTCTTCCTGGGGCTTGCTCATGAGCTTGTCGCCGTATTGCTGGCGCAGCGCCTCGCCGACAGGCACAAGATAGTCGCCGGGATAAAGCCCCTCAGGAATCTCGCCGATATTCTCGCCGCTCGCTTCGCGGTAACGCAGATAGGCCGACTCAGCCAGCACATTCACCTGCCCGCCCGCGTCGTTGACGTAATATTCCTTGGTGACATTGAAGCCTGCCTTCAGCAGCAGCATCGCAAGCGCATCCCCCACCACCGCCGCGCGGCCATGACCCACATGCATGGGGCCGGTCGGGTTGGCGGAGACATATTCGACATCGATCTTGCGGTGGCCGCCGATGGTGGAATTGCCGTAGCTGTTGCCCTCGGAAAGAATCGTCGGTATCACCTGATGCCAGAAGTCCGGCGCGAAGTGGATATTGATGAAGCCGGGCCCCGCCACTTCGACCTTAGTAACGTTTGAAATTTTTGCTATATGCTGAGCCAATGACTCGGCTAATTCTTTAGGTTTTTTAGAAGCTTTTGCTGCCAGAACCATGGCCGCATTGGTGGACATATCCCCATGCCCGGCCTCGCGCGGCGGCATCACGTCCACCGCGTCGAACGACAGCCCCTCGGGCAGCTGGCCTTCGGCCTGCAACTGCTTAAGTATGCCGAGTATTTCGGATTTTATGGCGCCAAAAAGATGCATAGCACGAGAGTGCTAACACATCTTGGCCTTTATGCTAACAGATTATTCATCTTTTTTGGGTAGATTTAGCGAGTTATGGCAAGGATTTCCGACCTTCTTAGCACGAGCCAGGGTATTATTTTCGCCGAGGATCACAGGGATCCGGCAACGCCGCGCCACCTCGCGCAGCAGATGCGGAGCTTGGCAAAAGCGGGGGTAAAAGTACTGTTCACCGAGTTGTTCAACGACAGCGCAGAACATGCGCAGTGGCTTGAAGCGTTTGATAAAGACATACCCAGCGAAGCAGTGGAAGCGATGAAGTCGCATATCGACACCATCGGCCATTACTATCCGCCGCGTACTCCTGACGTGTATCATGAACTACTGCAGGAAGCGCGCGCCAACGGTATTAAACTCGCGGGCGTGCCTCCTGCGCGAAGCAGCATCAATCCTATCGGCGAGAATAATCCCAGGGTCGCAGCGCACATTGCCGCCGAGATGAAAAAATATCCCCCCGCGACAAAATACGCGCTTTATTGCGGCAAGGATCACACCCATGCAGGCAATGAAGAGAATATGTCGATGGATCAGGCGCGCGGCATCGATCTGATACTGGGCGCCCCCTGCGTGATGCTCGCCTCCGCAGTCAATAGCGGCAAGACAGGCGAAAGTGCGCTCTTGGCCCATGGGCACTATCCCAATACGTACCATCTGGTACCCTGCGAGCCGCGCCTTGGATATGCGCGAAAATTCTAGCTGTCTGCCCTTTACCTTTCCTTGAGATCATCACGTCTTTATCAGGCGGAATTCTTATGGCAGCTTCGTTAAGGTGAAGCCGTAAACTGCGTATGGTTTTTAAACCTTCCCGGTTGTGCCTCTTGGCAAAGAATGGCGACTGGCGCGCATTAAAACTTTTCTAAACGCGTATCTATATAATGGAGGCCTTTATGGCAATATCTGTCAATGCAGCCACGGTTGTACCGCCCGTCACTACGGCAGCTTCAACCAATACCAATGTAAACGCCAAGATCAATGAGAAATTCAGCGATGAAATCGGGGGCAAACAGCATTATGTGCTGCGCGTGAACATTCCCGACAAAGGAACGTTCTACCGCCTGCAGGTGGGCCCGTTTGCTTCCGGCAAGGAAGCGGAACAATATTGTTTCTCGTTAGTCAGCGCCGGGCAAGGATGCATACTTGCGCATGGGAAGTGACCTCGCATGAAGCCTCTGGCCGCGGGGATATTTGGACTTTCCGCACTTACACTTAGCGACGAAGAGAAGAGATTTTTTGAAAAAACCAATCCTCTCGGCTTCATCCTTTTTGCCCGCAACTGCGATACGCCGCAGCAGGTGAAGGCGCTGATCGCTGATCTGCGTGCGCTGCTGGGGCGAAGTGATGTGCTCGTGCTCATTGATCAGGAAGGCGGAAGGGTGGCGCGCCTCAAACCGCCGCACTGGCGCAAAGTGCCGCCCGCAGGTGCGTTTGCCGAAATCGCGTTTCAGTCGATTGCGGACGGCAGGCGCGCGGCTCACATGAACGCCCGCCTCATCGCACGCGATCTGCATGCGCTTGGCATCAACGTCAATTGCGGACCCCTGGCCGACGTGCCGGTGGAAGGCGCGCATGATATTATCGGTGATCGCGCATTCGGCGACGATCCCTATCAGGTCACGGTGCTGGCCGAAGCGTTTGCACGCGGCATGCTAGAGGGCGGCGTGCTGCCGGTGCTCAAGCATATTCCCGGCCATGGCCGCGCGCGCGCCGACAGTCACGAAGAGTTGCCCAAGGTCGAAGAGCCGCTTTACGGCCTGCGCCGCAGCGATTTCATCCCGTTTCGTGCGCTTGCCCACCTGCCGCTGGGCATGACGGCGCATATCCTTTACACCGATATTGATCCGAATTTTCCGGCGACGCTTTCCCCTGCCGCCATCCGCCTTATCCGTGATGAAATCGGCTTTAACGGCCTGCTTATGTCCGACGATTTGTCGATGAAGGCGCTCAAGGGCAGCCTGAGTGATCTCACGGCAGGCACGCTTGCCGCAGGGTGCGATCTTGCGTTGCACTGTAACGGGAAAATGGATGAGATGCTGCAGGTGGCAAAGAAACTCAAACCGCTTAGCGAACAGGCGCAGCAACGTTTTGCCACCGCACTTGCGCAGCTTAAGCCGCCTATCGATTATGAATTCGGCGAAGCCGAACGGTATCTGGCGAAGGCGGTCAGAGCCTAATGGATTTTTCAACCATAAAACTATGTATCCTGCCGCTGCTGCTTGCCATCACGCTGCATGAGGCGGCGCATGGTTTCGTCGCTTCATGGCTGGGCGATGACACTGCCAAGAAAAAACGCAGGGTAACGCTCAATCCGCTGCGCCATATCGATCCCGTCGGCACGTTGCTTATTCCCGGCGGCCTGATTCTTGCCGGCTCGCCCATGCTCTTTGGCTATGCCAAGCCGGTGCCGGTCAACTTCCGCAATCTGCGCCACCCGCGGCGCGATTCGCTGCTGGTCGCGCTTGCCGGGCCGGCGACAAACCTGGTGCTCGCGTTCATCAGTGCGCTGCTGCTGCATCTGGATGCATTCGTTACGCCGGAGCAGGCGCCGTTTTTGTTTCAAAGCCTTTATATATCGATAACGGTCAATGTGGTGCTCGCCGTCTTCAATATGCTGCCGCTGATGCCGCTTGATGGCGGACGCGTGCTCAATGCCCTGCTGCCTGAGCAGCTGGCGCGCATCCACGCTAAAACCGAGCGCACGGGCATTTTCATCGTGTTCCTGTTGTTTTTAGTGCCGCGTCTGCTGCATCTGGACCTTCACCTGGCTTATTATCTCATTGCCGTGCCCGCCGATGTGGTGCGCGACCTGGTGCTGCATGCCGCTTTCATCGGTAATAGCTGAGGGTCAGGCCGGATAGGGTTTGAATCTGGCGCTGGTTATGCTAGGTTTCGGCTTCTTACGGAGATTTGACCTATGGAACTCAGCGTAACCAAGATTCTGCTTATCCTCATTCTCGTGCTCGTCATTTTTGGCGCAGGCAAGCTGCCGGGCGTCATGGGCGAACTCGGCAAGGGTATCCGCTCGCTCAAAGACGGCTTAAAGGGCGATGATGATAAAAAGCCTGCCGACCCCAAGCAAGCGGCCGACAGCAACAAAGACAAGAATGCTTGATTTTTCGTTTGGCGAACTGGCGCTCGTGGTGCTGGTGGCGCTCGTGGTGGTGGGCCCCAAAGACCTGCCCAAGGTGATGCGCGCGGTGGGTAAATGGTTTGGCCAGTTCAAAAGCATCGCGGATGATTTTCGCGCCGGCTTCAAAAGCGCTATCGCAGATCATTCCCTTGGCGAAGTGCATGAGGAAATCCGCAAGACGCAGGAAGAGATACGCTACATCAAAGGCGAGGACGGCAACTTTCATCCCACCTATGACATTTCCGATTTTATTGGAACGCGTGAGGTAAAAGTCACGCCCCCTGATGAAAAATCGTGATATTTTTTTCGCTGCATTGCAACATGATGCGGACCGCTCGCTTGTGCATCGCTCTGCGTTTGTGATAAAACAGGGGGCATGATCAACTGGCTTGGCGTATACACGCTGTACAAACGTGAGGTATGGCGATTCCTCAAGGTGATGAACCAGACGCTGCTTGCGCCGGTGATCACGACGTTGCTGTTCCTTGCGATTCTTACCCTGTCGCTTTCCGGTCAGTCGGGCAATCTGGTCAATGGCGTGCCGTACCGCAATTTTATCGCACCCGGCCTCATCATGATGGCAGTGGTGCAGAACGCGTTCGCCAATACCTCTTCGTCGCTGATGCTCTCCAAGATTCAGGGCGTGATCATCGATCTGCTCATGCCGCCCTTCACCGGCACCGAGATCACTTTCAGCCTGGTCATGGGCGGTGTAACGCGTGGCGCGCTGGTAGGTCTCGTAGTGTCCCTGTCGGTGTATATTTTTGTGCCTTTCACGGTCTATCACTGGGGCGCGGCGATATTCTTCATCATGGCGGCGAGTCTCATGTTGGCGCTGCTGGGGCTGCTCACGGGCATCTGGTCGCAATCCTTCGATCAGCTTTCGGCCATCACCAATTATATCATTACGCCACTGTCGTTTCTTTCCGGCACATTCTATTCTATCCAACGCCTGCCGGGTTTCCTTTATAATATATGCCATTTTAATCCGTTCTTTTATATGATCGATGGATTCCGTTATGCACTCACCGATCAGGCAGATGGCAACATTCAAACCGGCATGACGGTGCTGATAGTGACGAATTGCATTTTATGGGGGCTTGCCCAGGAACTCATCACACGAGGGTACAGGCTCAAGACATAAGACATTTTGCAAAAGGGAGAAAAGCAATGCTGAACAAACAACTAATCATCCTGGGTCTGGTGATAGGGGTGCTGCATTACACACCCGCAGCTTTCGCGGCGGAAGAGGTGATTCCCGACAGCGATGAGATTGCCGAGTTGCGTGATAAGGCTACCAACGGCGATGCCGATGCCCAGTTCCAGTTGGCCGAAGACTACCGCAAAGGCGAAGGCGTGCCGCAGGACGACACGGCTGCCAGAGAATGGTACGAAAAATCCGCCAATCAGGGCAATTCAGACGCCATGGTCGCGATGGGCTTCATCTACCGTGGCGGCAGCGGTGTGCCCATGGATAAGGTGCTCTCATATATGTGGTTCCAGCTCGCGGTCGATCATGGTAACGAGCATGCCTATGAGCTGCGCAACGACGTCTCCTGGGCGATGACCGAGCAGCAGATTCTCGAAGGCAGGAAACGCGCCAGCCAGTGGAAGCCGTCAAAACCGGAATAACTCGCTGCCTGCGGGATTGACAAGCCTCGTAGAACCCATGATAATTCCCGCTTTTTGCTGGCAGGATTGTCCGTGGTCAGACGCAATAAGATATCGCCCGTTATGCCCGTCTATAACCGTGCGCCCGTTACCATGGCGCGCGGCGAAGGCGTGTACCTGATCGACGACAACGGCAAGCGCTATCTTGATTTTGCTGCCGGCATCGCCGTCAATTCGCTGGGCCACTGCCATCCGCATTTAGTCGATGCGCTCAGCGCGCAGGCGCGTGTGCTCTGGCATTGCTCCAATCTGTATCAGACGGCAGGCCTTGCGCGCCTTGCCGAACGCCTCGTCGAACATAGTTTCGCCGATACGGTGTTCTTTACCAATTCCGGCGCCGAAGCGGTCGAATGCGGCATCAAGATCGTGCGCAAACATCATGCCGCCAAGGGCAAGCCGCGCCCGCGCATCATCACGATCGAAGGTTCGTTTCACGGGCGCACACTCGCCTGTATTTCGGCCGGCAAAAGCACGCGCGCGACAGAAGGCTACGGCCCGCTCCTCGACGGATTCGATCAGGTGGCCTTTGGTGACCTTGCCGCCATGCGCGCGGCCATTGGCCCTGACACCGGCGGCATATTGCTCGAAACCGTGCAGGGGGAAGGCGGCGTTCGCGAGCATAGCACCGACTATCTGCGCGGCGTGCGCACGCTGGCCAATGAACATGGTTTACTGCTATTTCTGGACGAAGTGCAATGCGGCTTCGGGCGCACGGGGACGCTGTTCTCTTACGAGCCGCATGGCATTACGCCTGATATCTGTGCCCTGGCCAAAGGGATTGGCAGCGGCTTTCCGCTCGGTGCTTGCCTCGCTACCGAACATGCAGCCAGCGCCATGACGACGGGCACCCATGGCGGCACCTACGGCGGTAATCCACTGGCCACCGCAGTGGGCAACGCTGTGCTCGATATCGTGCTTGAAGACGGCTTCATGCAGCGTGTGGTGCAATCAGGCGCATTGCTTAAAAGCGAGCTTCAGCATGCGGCGCAGGATTTTCCTGACCTCATTGAGGAAGTGCGTGGCCTGGGGCTCATGCTGGGCATCCGGATGAAGGTGCCTTCGCAGGAAGTGGTGAACCAATTGCGCGAAGGCGGGCTTTTAACGGTTGCTACGACTGCAGACAATGTCATACGCCTGCTGCCGCCGCTGATTATCGATAAAACGCATGTGCTGGAAGCCGTTACAATCCTGCGGCAAATCTGCCGCAACATGGTATAAGGACAGGTATGAAGCATTTTCTTGATCTCATGCAGGTGGAGGATTCGGCGCTGCGCGCACTGCTTGATCGCGCGGTCGCACTCAAGCGCGACCGCAGCCACGGCACGCTGAGCACGGCGCTTGCCGGCAAGAAACTTGCGATGATTTTCGAAAAGAACTCGACGCGCACACGTGTATCGTTTGAAGTCGGCATGAACGAACTGGGTGGCTACCCGCTCTATCTCAGCGGCAAGGACATGCAGCTGGGCAGGGGCGAGACCATCGCTGATACCGCCAAGGTGCTCTCGCGTTATGTCGATGTCATCATGCTGCGCTGCCACAGCCATGACATGCTCACCGAACTTGCCAAACATGCGAGCGTGCCGGTGATCAACGGGCTGACGGATTTTTCCCATCCCTGCCAGATCATGGCTGACATCATGACCTACGAAGAACATCGCGGGCCCATCGCCGGTCGCAAAGTGACCTGGGTAGGGGATGGCAATAACGTGTGCAATTCTTTCATTTCGGCCGCTTCACGCTTTGATTTTACACTGTCCATCGCCTGCCCGAAGGAACGCATGCCGGATGCGGATACGCTGGCATGGGCCAAAGAACGCAAAGCCAAGGTCAGCATCGAACATGATCCCAAAAGAGCGGTAGAGGGCGCCCATTTGGTCGTCACCGATACGTGGGTATCGATGGGATGCTCGGATGGCGAAGATCGCATCAAACCGTTGCTGCCATACCAGGTGAATGAAGCGCTGATGAAGCATGCGGATGGCAAAGCGGTGTTCATGCATTGCCTGCCTGCACACCGCGGCGAAGAAGTGACGGCCGGTGTCATCGACGGGCCGCAGTCCGTGGTGTGGGACGAAGCCGAAAACCGCCTGCATGTGCAGAAAGCTATTTTGCTCTGGTGCTTGGGAAAAATGTAGGAAGCGATGCCCATGAGTGCTGTATTACCCGCGCAATCTAACGGGATTGTTGAGCAAGCAAGTGTCGCGATGGCCCTTGGTAGCTGGCGTCCCGAAGTGGCGAAGGCGGATCAGGATGCCGCAGCGCATGCGATTGAGTCGGGAAAAATACTTACGCTCGCACTTCCCTTTGCGCTCTTGCAGCATGAAAAACACTATCTCGCACCGCAGACAGCCAGTGGTGACACCAAGAGCGTAAAGTTCTCTCTTGCTACGGGACGTTTGTGGGGTCATAGCGGAAAAGACGAAGAGAGTCCGCCGCTTGCGGCAATGATACGGCGTTATGCAGAATCGGCACAAAGCCTTGTTACGCGCCTATTTCCACGCTATGCCCCGCATCTGATTGTTGGCAATACCAGCTTTAGGCCGGTGGAAGCGGAAGGGCGCGTGCAAAGCAAGCGCCATGATGATCGCCTGCTGCATATCGATGCATTCCCATCGCGTCCCAATGGTGGCCTGCGCCTGCTGCGCGTGTTTACCAATATTCATCCGGGCGGGCGTAACCGCGTGTGGCGCGCGGGCGAACCTTTTAGAGACGCCGCCGCGCATTTTCTACCCAAGATTTCCGCACCGCTGCCGGGGAGTGCCGCGCTGCTGAAATTGCTGCATATCACTAAAACCCGGCGCACGCCCTACGATCATTACATGCTGCGCCTGCATGATGCGATGAAATATGACGATGCATATCAGCACAAGATTGCTTTCTCGACGCTGAATTTCACGCCGGGCACAAGCTGGATTGTATTTTCCGATCAGGTGTCGCATGCGGCGATGTCTGGCCAGCACATGCTTGAGCAGACTTTCATGTTACCGCCGTTTGCGCAATATGACCCGGCGACGTCGCCGCTGTTCACGCTGGAGAAACTGGTAGGAAAGAAACTCGCGTAACGCTTCTATTTGGCCCGCACTGTTTGCCCGGTGGTGCCCGATGCCATCACGATATCAGCAAGAATGGCGCGTTCTTTGGGCGTAAATTGCTTGGCGACTTTTACCACCGCATCGGTGACGTCATGCTTGTTTTTGGCATGCAGGTCGAGAATGTGCTGAATCTGCGCACGATATGCTTTCTCATCAAAAGGCTCGGCCTGAAGGATGCGCAGCGCTTCACGTTTTGCAGCATCAATCTGCACGCGCAGTTTTTGTGTTTGCTCGAATGCCGGCGTGAGCGTGCTGTTGAGTAATGTGCGTTTGGCATCCGGCAGCAATGTTTCGGGTGATTTAGGTGCGCAGATCTCGGGGCCGGAATGCAGGATGCCCTGGGTAATATAATAGCCGGTGAAATAGTAGGAAACTTCGCCCAGTACGATGCCAAAAAGCATCGCATTGAGTGCAATGGACACCATGCATAATGTTTTTAAGTGCTTGCTCATAACATGGCTCCTTCATCGTCGGGCAGTGATTGCTGCGATAATTGCGGCTCGGTTTGCGGTGCGGGCGCAAGGGCGCCAAACCCGATAGCGAATCCCAGCACCAGCATCGCGACCAGTGCCGATGGGCGAAGCATTTGCGCGATGGCGGCAATGGGATGCCAGGGCAGGACATCGCTGCGCGCTTTACTCAGCGACGCGCTGATAATGCGCTCGGCAAGTTGTGATGCTGCAGGCGCAAGGCGGCGTGCAGACAGAAAATTCTCAAAGCGTTTTTCATGGGCGAAAAGCGGCGCGAGTTCCGGGCGCTGCTGGGCTGCGCGTCCCGTGTGTTTTAATTCCTCCGGCCATGCGGCAATATCGGCGCCGTACCAGGCAAGGTAAGTGCGGATAGTGGTTTCATCGAATGTCATGGCGTGTCCTCCAGCATAAATCTGAGCCGATCTTTCAGCGTTGTTTTTGCCCGCATCAGCAGGGCCTGCAGGGCCTTCAGCCGCAAGCCCATAACGGTGGCCGCTTGCTGATTGGAAAGGCCTTCGTAAAAACACAGGTTAAGCGCAGTGCGCTGGCGTTCGGGCAGATGCGATATCTGTGTCTCAAGCAATTGTTCTTTTTCGCGTATCAGCAGCACTTCATCCTGCATCTCGCGCTCGTCGGGCACCCAGTGATCGTCGATAAGGGCAAGCGGACATTTTTTCTTGGTATGATCAAGACAGAGATTGACGACGATGCGGTAGAACCACGTAGTAAAGGCGGCATTTCGGCCTGCCTGCCAGATAAAAGGGCGTTCCCAGAGTTTTAAAAATGCATCCTGCACGATATCCTCTGCATCTGTTTTAACCTGCACGAACCGGTAGGCGACACGAAAGAAGCGCATGCTATGGCGGTGCACCAGTGTTGCAAAGGCAGCGTGTTCACCTTCTGCAATGCGCTCCAGCAACAAGACGTCAGCGTCTTCAGGTGGATGCTCTTTGCCGGACTGCGGCACGAACATCTGCAGAACCTGAGCAGAGCTGCCTTGTTTACGGCTGGTGCTGGGGCCTTTTGTCATGCGTCGGAGACCATTCACGATGTGACCATTCTTCGCGATGATGCCTCAAATCACGCCATTTTACCAGTATCTTGCGTTCCTCCTGTGAAAATTGTGCTGCTGCCGAAGTGAAGGCGTCATCCTCTGTGGCCTTCATTTTGGCGCGCAGCGTACCCAGCTTTGCGCTCTTATCGAGATAGGTTTTCCTGTCAAACTGCGGCGCAAGCAGCAGCGTGTCGAGTTGTTCGCTCAGTCTATGTGATTCTTCGCGCAGCGGTGCGTTTTGCGCACGGGCCTGCTCGAAGGTTTTTTGCAGAATCAGACATTTGGGTTGCGGCAGCGAGGCTAGCGTTTTATCCGCATGCTCATCGGCGCAGACAATCGCATCGGGCGCAGCAGCGTTAGTGGCCATGACCGGCGTTGCCATCAAAGATGACAAGATCAGCAGTGGCGTAAGCAATGTTCGTGTGGGAGTAAATAAAGTACGCATGTCCGCCCAATCATTTGTATTTTCTTGATATTATTTCAGCATCCGCACTGCCGCGAAAGGGAGAAGGACGAAGCAGTGCGGAAGCCGTGCGGCGGTTAGCACCTGCCCGCTAAAAGTTATACGCACGGAGGGGCAATAGTCTGCGCCGGTTATTTTCAATAAGTGCTTTACTTAACGCTTTCATAGTCTTATCAAGAATGACCGCGGTATTTCCGTGGCCGTCGTATCCACTCATTAAAATAAGGAACATCTTATGAAGCGTTTTACAGTGGCCGTATTGGCCCTCAGTCTGCTTAGCACTCCGGTTCTTGCTCAGTCGGTCGGTCAGGATGAACACCGCGCCAACGTCGATCAGGAAAAAGCAAATGCCGATGAAGCCTCTGGCCATCCGCGCGCTGCTGCACGCGAAGAGCGCAAAGCACAGCATCAGGAACACAAGGCTGAACACAAAGAGCATCGCGAAGCACGTCGTGATCATCATGACCACCACGATCATCACGATCACGATCGCGATCACCACGATCACCCCTAGTCTCTAACCATCTAGAGAATGAAACAAAGAGGCGTGGGCCAAGGTCCGCGCCTCTTTTTTTAGTTCATTGGCGGATGCCGGGATTATAGAATAGTGGCAATGACGCAGAAACAACATCTCATCGAATCGCTTCTGTCGCAGGGCGAAATTAAGGCAGGCGTTGCAGCAGCAGAAGCGCTGCAGGCCAGCGGTGGCGTGGATGAGACGCTTGCGCTTGTATTGCTCAGCCATGCCCGCAGCCTGCACCGTATGGGATATTTCGGGCAGCAGCGGCGGCTCTGCGAGATCGCGCTGGCGGCGATGCCGGACTATTTCGAAGCGTTGCATCTTTTGGGATTCAGCGCGCAGTTGCATGGCGCTTTTGCCAAAGCGGAAGACTATTACCGCCGTGCGCTTGCAAGCAAACCGGATTATGCCTTTGCGGGGCTGGCGCTTTCGCAGATGCGCATGATGCGCACAGGATTTGTCGAAGGTCTAGATACGTACGAAGCGCGCTGGGATGCAGTGAGCGAAGCCAGCGGGCCGGATTGGCGAGGGCTTCCCATACCGCGCTGGCGTGGCGAAAATCTTAAAGGCAAGCATATGTATCTCTGGGCGGAGCAGGGGCTGGGCGATATCCTCATGTTTGCTTCTTTTTTGCCGCGCCTGCTTGAACAAGCGCCAAAGCGCATTGCACTGGGTATGTTCCCTAAACTCATCGCGCTTTTTTCGCGCTCGTTTGCATCACTGCAATTGGAGCCGATTGACGATGCGGCGCAACATGCGCTGGCTCCCACGATGCTTACTTCTTATCCGCAGATTGAGAAGCTTGCACAGATTGCCGCCGTGCCATTTTCACTCGCGCCGCTGAAAGCGTCTTATGATTATGCCAGCCGCCACGGCCTGTTTGATTTTGCGGCACCTATGGGTGACCTGCTGGTGCAATCTATGCCGGACTATATTCCTGCGCGTCATCAGGGGGCATATCTTGTGGCTGATCCGCTGCGTGTCAAACAGACACAATCGCGGCTTGCAGCGCTCGTCGCGGGTAAGCGCATTGGCATTTCATGGCACACGAACAACACGCGCGAAGTGACACGCAACATTGCGCTTGAACAATGGCTGGCGTTACTTGCGACACCCGGCTGCCATTTCATTTCTCTGCAACACCAGATGCCGCGCCAGGAGATAGAGCAATTCTGCGCCAGGCATAACTGTCGCATTACGATAGATGAGACCGATATCTCAAACGATGCCGATGGGCTTGCTGCACTGATTGCCTCGATGGATGAAGTCATCACCATCGACAATTCCAATGTTCACCTTGCAGGCGCGCTGGGTATAAAGACGACGCTGCTTCTGCCGCTGGGCTGTAATTTCCGCTGGCCGTCGCAGCCGGACGAAGGCACGCGCTGGTATGCAAGCGTAAAGACGCTGCGCCAGCAGAATTTTGGCGACTGGCAGCCGGTTATTGCGCGTGCAGCGGCGGCTATTCGGTCTTGATAAAAACGATTTTGGCTGCCCACATCAGCGCGGCATCTTCAATATCGTCAGTGTTGTAGCTTATCAGGTTGTAGCGCCCGGCGGCCTGGCCACGCTTAAGCGTTCGCAGCATCGTGCGTCCGTCGTTGAGTCTTACGATGCAGGGCTTGCCAAAGAATTTTGCAAGAGGATCGTGTGCGTCAGCGGACTCGGCTGTCTTGGATTTTTTGCCGGACTTGTTATATGGCACCTGCAATCCGCCGCGCAGATGCGGGATATGCAGATCGCGCTTCTCACTGTAATAGATAATCCAGCCGTCATGAAATACCGGATACATTGCATCGCCCCTGATGCGTACGGCAAGCACGTCCGAGGGCGCAACGCTTGGGGGACAGTCTGTCTTATCGCCGTCGTCCAGCGGGAAGATCTCGGTGCCGGCACCGACATATCCTGTAATGATGATTTTATGTTCCGGCTCAATTACGCGCAACAGCTTCTGTAATTTATCTGCGCGCAGTATCTGAGTTTTTCCGCGCAGGAAATCGCGCACTGTGTCTTTGGGTACGCCCGCCTTTTTCTCAAGCCCGGCAATGCCCAGCGAGGCACGTTTCATGCCGGATTGTATCAGTGAAAGCAGGTTGTCGCGGGTGATATCCATAATTGGGAATTTTCCCTAAACCCAGGGTTATGTCACGCGGGAACATTCCCATAGTGTGCCTGAATCCGCCGTAAACAGCAACAAAAAAATAGGCGGGAAATCAAGAGAAACCGCCCATTTAGGGGATTGCTATGGTGGCAGGCATACTTCCTTTTCGCTCGCGTTTTGTAGAGCCTTGCCCGCAGGGGGATTTCCGTAAAGCGCTCATGGCGGTGGGCATATTGATGGATTTCGACGTCAGCGAGGCCTGCGTGATGATCGCCTTCTGGCTGGCGCGTGGATTGCTAAGTGAAGACGAGGCATGGGCACTCTACGTTTTTTATGGACTCAAAGAAGGGTAGGGCTGCACTCACATCACAAAAAATAGACAACACATATAAGAACAAGGAAGCGATATGGGGCGTAAGAAAAAGCGCAAGCAGCAGGGGTGCAAAACAAAAACGATATATGAAAATCTTCCCACGATTGAACGCCTGCGCCATGGGGGAATTACGATACGCAGCCATATTGCGCAGGTCGACGAGTCGCTGCGCATCGACAAATTACTCACCGGCGGCATCATCGATGAGATGCAGCATCTTTACGGCATGCAGATTATTACGCTATGGACGATTGCCCGCCGTCCCTTTCTCAAATCCATCCAGTATGAACGCACAGCGAGCGCGCCCTCGGGCCATTTTGAACTCATCCACCTTGGCCGCATGAGCGCCGAGGATCAGTTTTATAAAACCATGGGCTATCTTTGCAAACGTGACCATGATCTCATCAGCAAAATCTGTTTTGAGGAGATAGCGGCGATCGCCGCGGGCAGGCAGCTGGGCCTGCCGGTCAATTCCATCACCGTGTATGTACGCGCAGCATTTGATGCGCTGGGCGATGCGCTTGCCCGCATGCGCGATCTCAAGAAAGCCTTGGAAAAAGCATCTGACGTTCAGATGGCGGAGTCGGCGGGATAATTACTGAAAGCGGAACGACACCGCACAATTGACGCCCGTGCCGCCGCTTATTTCCATGGAATATTGTTCACTGCCTGAACTTGCATCGTAACATGAATTGAGCCCTGCAGGCATCTGTCCACCGAAGTCGCTCGCTTGAGCAGGGCCGCCATCGAGATTCGAACTATCTCCCGCATTCATTTGACCATTCACTGGATCAGGAGCTCCACCGGCAGCCCACCATATCCAACCATCATACATCGCCATAATTCTACCTGACTGAGGCATGCCATCATCCATTTTTTTATCGATGCCGTAGGCCTGTTGCACGGTTAAGCCCACATTTGAAACGGCCAGAGGCCACATCGAACTACCGGGGCCTATGACTGCGGAAAGCCCAAAATAATTAATATTGTCTCCTCCGTATGCGCATCCGCCACCACCATCTGCATTAATCGGGGCCGCTTCTTTCCACCCGCCACTCCAGACATAAATAAAATTACCCTGCCCTAATTTTGCCTCAGGCATATATTGGCCTAAGGCGGTGGATGATACGGCTCCGAAGTAGGGCGAGACCAAGATATTATTGATGCTGAAGTTGCCATCAATCAGGCCTGCTACGCTTAAATCCACCCAGAACATCTCGTTTTCGCCGCCAAACATATTAACGCCGCATCCGTTATCTTCAATCACGCTGTTGCCATCTCCCTGACCTGCCTGAGTCCCCCGTGCAGCAAAACCGAATTGTGTCGCGGCCGTATTGGTAATATCACCCGGCAGGTAACCATATTTGCCGCGGAAGGTGTTGACGGCAGTATTGTACTTTTCGATCTGTGAGATCGTGGCGCGAACTTGTGCGGCGCGAATCAGATCCTGTCCCACCAGTACACCGCCTACGATGAGGCCGATGATGACCAGCACGATGGAAAGTTCAATGAGCGTAAAACCGTTTTTACTTTTTACACACATGGCGTTAGCAATTTTTTCACAGGCACTGCATTTTGTACATTGACCTTCGCGTGAAGGAAATATACGATCTTACACATAGTCGATGAGTGTTTCCTACCTGCTTCGGGTCGCCGCAGCGGGTTTTTTTATGCCTGCGCTGTTCAGTGACCATCCGCGACTTCGAGCTTCACAATGATATTGCCGAGATACGTCACGCGCACCGGCAGGCCTTCGCGGATGGGGCCGCCATACTTGCTCGTACGATTGAAACCTGCGGTCATGATATAATCGGAATAAGCGAAGCAGGTGTCTTTGACGCAGAAATGTTCCATCTTGGTGGCGTTTGCAAACATGGGTCTGAAGCTGCTGACCTGCCCTTCTATTACTTTAGCCTTGCCTGATTTAAGTGCTTCACTTGCGACCGTGAATTCTTCGAAAGAGACGCAGAGCACGCCGATCAACCAGAACACTGAGAACGCGAGAAAAACAAAGGGCATCGCGCGCGCGACCAGTCCCCACTTAATAAGCCGTTGACGAAAGAGGACGAAGACAATGCCGATCAGAACAAAGAGAATGCCCAGTGCCAGCGGCGCAATATTCTCCGGCTTGAAACCCACCTGATTGAGATCAAAAACGACATGGTAATGCATGGTGCCCCCCGGTGTTTGCCGGCATTTTAGCACTTCACGACGCGCTTTTGAAGCGTGCAGATTGTTTTTCTATGTATCCAGATAACGCAAGCATTGACAGCGCATTTGATGCCCTGAGGTTCTGCACACTCGGTCATCGTGCTATCTCCCAATCACGAACTGCTTTCGGATTTAGCGGCACCGCGTTTCAAACTCACGGTGCGCGGCATTCAGGTGGAGAGCAAGGATACGATCATCCGGCGCATTGGCCGAAGCCCAGATAAAGGCGACAGCCTGGTCTATGCCAATGCCATCCAGCATAGTCCGGCCTCAGGATTTTTTGAATATTACGCGAGGCTGCGGAGAATACGAGTGAGGAAAGCTAGCGCAGAGGAGGTCGACCGTTGCCTGGAGTGTTGGGCCGAATGGGATTGGAGCCCGGTTGTCCGGGTGCGGATGGAGGGGTTTCGACCACCTTCTGTATGCCGAACACGTTGAGCCTCTCTTGGTCAAGCCTGAGAGCGCCGGATGCAGCTATCCTCTTGACCCATGGGTCTGCGGTAGCCTTGTCGGCAAAAACACCTTCGGCCGCAAGTTTTGTCAGCAACGCGTCGACCGCATCCGCTTTGCCAGAAGTGATAATAAGCGTTCTCTTGCCGTCTGCGCCGACGCTGCCCCAAGACCCGGACTGAAGATAGGCAAGCGTGTTCTGCTCGTCGCGCGTGAGATTCACTTCCAATAATTTCTTTGTCATTTCTGACATCTCCCTGTGTTTTTCCATTTTGACGTAAACCCCTTAAAAAACCGTTAATCCGTGACCCAGACCCTGATTCCAGCAATATTATCGCCCGCGTCGCTCAGGCTGCATGCCTTGAGCAAAAGCGATGATCGAATCACCGTCGAAGCGTCATTGACCAAACTGATACCTGGCGAACGCGCGCATGCGATGATGAGAATCGCACTCGCCAATCCAATCATGATTTAAGTGAGGATTTACTCGTTCTTGTCGCAGCAATCGAGCGCGATGGCAACATGGCAGAGCTGCTGATGGCCATCAAGTAATTTTTGTATGTTGTAATGTCGGTTGGGGCTCACGCAACTATTCTCACCGGGAGTGGCGAATGTACCCCAGGCGTCTTGCGGCCAGTTCGCACTGCCATTGACCACCACGCGACCGGAAAGCGGATAGCCGTCGTCCATTTTTTTGTCGATGGCATAGGCCTGCGCGGGGGTCAGCGCATTAATATCATCTTTGAGTTTTCCCCCTTCAACGCCGTGGATTTTGGTGATTTCATAATAATTGCCATACAGCAGTCTGGGTTCAGGCGAAGGCTGGTCGGCGCTGCTGTTCCACACGGTGATATAAATGTTGTCGTCTAGCGGTGATTTTGGCAGATACGGATCCATCACGCCCACTTCTTGCAGGCGTTCGTCTTCCAGGCGGCTGTCAGCGGTAAAATTATCTTTGATAAAGTCTTCCGCCGAAAGTTGCGCCCAGAAGAGTGCCGTCTCGCAACCTAAATGCCACTGCCAGCCGGTATTGCAAGGAGAGATCTTGCCGTCACCGTCGCTATGGGCAGGGGTGCCGTCGCCCGAAGGCAGGCCTTCGCGCTCAGCGCTGGCGGAGAGAATATCACCGGGCAGCGCGTCGAATTTTTCATAGAAGTTCGACACTGCTTCGTCAAAACGCGTAATCTGAGCAATTTGGGCATGAACCTGCGACATGGTGGCGATTTCGCGCCCCGTCAGGATGCCGCCGGCGATAAGACCGATAACGACAAGACCTATCGCTATCTCCGCCATCATGACCCCGTGCTTATGATACGCCAGCTTAGGAGGTGATTTCTTGCTGCTCATCTTGCCCCGTTTCTTATTTGTAACGCGGTAAATCCGCCAGTAGCAATCTGAGTAATTATATCATCGACACAAGCGAAATACCTTAGTTATTTTTTTATATCGGCAGTGCACAAAGCGTCTATCACCAACGGTTTGACGTCAATTAATCGCTGAATTTTGCTAAAATTTTTTCATTTACCTTTTACTCATCAGCCACAAGGGAGGGTGCATGTTTATCAATCCTACAAAAAACTCTTTAGTTGACCAAGGAGGCGCTTAGTTAAAGATAAAAGCTAAATAAAAAATTAAAAATGTTATAGAGCACTATTAAAATGCGCCATATGTTAGGAGCCTATAGACTAAATAACTATTCCTTCGACGAGGAAAACTTAATGATCGCGTGTTTGCCCATGTAGTGCTTAAGCGACAGCCCGAATGGGTCAAGCATAGCCTGCTGGAATAATTTACTTACCGTTTCGGCGAGCTTGGCGTTTTTCTTGGTCTGGCCTGTATATAGCGCAGCGCCTTCATCGGTCAGGATGAGTTCGGGCTGTGCCTCGGCACCATAGCGGATTTTAGGCGTGGTGATGTCCCGTCCTTCAACAAAGAAACGCCCGCGTGCTTCCTTGGGCATGGCTTTCTGGAGCCTCGCATTCAGTGCCTTAGGCAGGCTAAACAGCACATTGGTGGCCACGACTTCGGCATAACGCTCGGCATAGCGCCGGCGGTCGGCGGCCGATTGCTTGCCAGTGATGACATAGATGCGTTCGCCGTCGAGATTGGACGAGGTTTTGATATTGGCAGTGTCGCCAAACAGCGTCTGCAGCCCTTCACGGCGGAGGTGGCCCTCGTCAATGTCTTTCTGGATGCCTTCGAGATTGCGCAGTAGCATCATGGCACGTTTTTCGTCAAGCCCGTCGATCAGTTTCACTGGAATTCGGATATTGTTCATGCCGGCGTTGGGCGCGTCCCAGTTATAACTCATAATCACATCGCTGTAATCCCCGCTGCGTTTGGCGGCGGCGACCTTCTCCTCGCTCTGATCGATGATGTTGCGCATCTCCTGTACATGGGTCTCGGCCATGTAGAGCAGGCAGTCTTCGGTGGAAAGAATGTAATAACGTTCCTTGCGTCCGCTCTCGCCAGTGGCAATGGGCTTCACTTCACAGTGTTGTGCCAGAAAGTCGTTTAACGCTTTTTGCGACGTGGACATAAGCACCTTTCAAGTCTCAATACCCCGAACGCGTTTCTATTTCAATAGACGACAATGGTTAATTATTTGTTACGCCGCCTTAAAACAGAGAGTGTGTCATGGAAATTGCCCCAGAGTTCGAAGATGCACCTAGCGTCATGCTAGGCGGTAAACATTGGGCTGTGCCGTTGCTAGCGGTGCGGCGGGGGAAGTGTGTGGAGGCGAGGAATGGCCAGACTGGGATAGCATCATAGCCCATGCCTGCCATCTGACCGATGGACATGGGGTTATGTCAAGAACACGTTCACCGTTTACCGCCTCAATGCATTGTACAAGGAATGGCAAACCCAATCCGCCGCTGGTGCTGATAGTGGCAAGCTATCTTGGCATCCAGCCTAAAAAAGAAGTCAATGCCGAGCAATTGGTGCCAGCGTTTTAAGTCCATGTCAGGCGTGCGCATGATTTAAAACATCAGCTCGGGAACGGCGATTTGTTTCTCAAGACTGCGCACGGTTTTGGTCATACCGTCGAGATTGGCATGCACAAGATTGATGGCGTCGACAAATACATGATTCTTGTGACTGAGTTCTTCGGCAATGCCCATTAACGCGGCGATGTCATTGTGCATTGCTTCAATTTTTTCCTCGAGAGAAAGCATATTCCATTGGGATGCGAGTTGCATGTGACGGCCTCCTCAAAAAAACGGTATTACACGGTTTCATGATACCATATAGGAAGCATTCGCAACAAGGCTGTGATCCTCAATTTAGCGATGGTCTGATGCCAATTTCTTATGGATTATTTATAACGCTCGCTCCCTTACGAGAGACGGAAATGAAAGTGACGCCATGACAGATAATATCGTGACGGTCATGTTTGACGCCGATACGTCGGGTCTGCAGTAGGGCATGAGTCAGGCAAATGCGGCACTGGAGAGTTTTAATAATTCCAGCCTCATTTCGTCTCAAACCTGCGTGCAGCTTTTTCGCTCTATCCAGTATGCGTCCGATCAGATGGTTACGGGTATACTGCGCCGCACGCAAACATGGCAGCGGCGGTATGGGAGGCGACAATTACACCATCAACATCAATGCGATTGATACGCAAACCGGCGCGCAGTTTCTTAAGAACAACGCATCCGTCATTGCCAGTTCCATTTCCACTCAGGGACGCAATATTAACCGTAATCTGCCGGTGTGGAAGTCTTAATTGTTGATGCGTTCGCCCATGGTTTTTACGCAAGCCTCAGGCGGATGCGCGGCCATGTCCTCAAGCCTTGCCGCGCGGTCGGCCCATAGCGGGTGATCGATACCTACCGCTGCGTCATAATCCTCCGGTGTCTGGCCCGGATGGTGGGCGAGGTAATGGCTCTCGTCGATGCCGGTGACGATCTTCAGCGCCTCTTCGAGCGCCAGCGGATTGCAGGAGCCGTCCGGCCCTGAACCGATTTTATCGGCTTCGAGTTCATGTTTAATCGACAGCGAAGGATCGTTAAAGGCGAGGGCGATATTTTCTGCCGTCACATGACGTTTGCGCAGATGCACGAGTTCATGGCCGAACACGGCAAGAAGCTGCTCCGGCGTCCATAGCGTATAGACACTACGGTTGGTGACGATGTAGGCATGCTCCTCCTTGGTAAAGCGTGCTTCGGCTTGCGGCACGCGGCGTCGGTCGGTCATGTCGATATAGAGATCCGGCGTTTGTGGCAGCTTCATGCGCTGCGCCATGGCGACGAAGCGGTCATAGATTCCGGCCGGCAGATCGTTTTGCTCCACGCGCGTGAGATAGCCTCTACTCAGTGAAAATTGAATGTTGGCATCCGGCGGGATGATCATCGCATCCACTTCTTCCGCCGAGACATAATCGCGCGCAGGCGGCGCGGGGCCGCAGCTTGCAAGCAGGCACATCATCATTGACGTAATCGCTTTACTGTTTTTCATCCTCGCCTGTATACAAGGAAGTTTGCTTATGTCCACTGCCGTTCTACCATCCCTAGCAGGCCTTGGTTTTAACGTTACGCACATACCGGTATGGGACACTACCTAAGCGGCCCCTTAGCGACAGGCTCCACACAGAACGTGATCAACGCGACGCTGTCGCAGGGAGCGGTTATTTTAATCTGGGAACGATTGCCTTTACCACAGGCGCCAATGCCGGGATTTCACGCACGGTAAAAACCTATCTGCAGGGCGCGTCCGGCACGGTGAGCCTGATCGCGCCGTTTCCGTTGCAAGCGCAGGCAGGGGATGCGTTTACCCTCACACCGGGCCGCGACAAACAGCAGACGACCTGCCAGAGCAAGTTTAACAATCTCGTAAATTTCAGAGGATTTCCTACGTGCCCGAAAGCGCCACGGCAGTGTAATTAACGCTGCTTTTGGGGCGTTTTTACGTGTTTACTGTCACGGGCGTTGATTTCAGCCACCTTCTGGATGGTATATTGCAGGCTATCCCAGGTCATGCCGCGGCCTTCATGGGCAATCAGGCCTTTGAGATCGACGGGCGGATGGTGGTCATCGATCTTAAAGGTAATGCCCTGCGAACCTTTGGGGCAATACACGAATAAATCGGCAATCAAGCCTTCGGCATTGATCCTCGAGCCTCTGGCCATCATTTCACCGATGACCGCTCTGCGATCATCGGCAGTGATGGCAATCGGATTGCCCTTTGCATCCACATCGGTGGGGTGCTGCAGGTTATCGAGCTTGCGCAGCGCCGTGACGAAAGCCTTGTAGTTGCGGGTATCCTCGGCGCTTATTCTCGGCGCGGTAAGACGATTGGGAGCCGCCTGATAGAGTTTGAGAATCTGCTGGTGCATGTCTTCCTGGGCCGGCTTCATGGCACCAATGTTATACGCTTCGAACACATTGGTCTTCAGATCGGCGGCAAAATGGGCCTGGTCGGCTTGCTTGGCCGCGGCCTCACGCTGGGCGATCTGTGCGGCCCTTTGCTCGGCCGTCAGCTTATGTGTGTGCTGGTCAGACTTGCCGCAGCCGCTAAGCAGCAGCGAAGCTGCCAGCGCTGCCGTAGTGGCTTGCGTTGCAACGGAGTCGCTCCAGTTCTTGCCCTTTTTATTCGACATATGCTGCTCCTTATTTTCTCGGAAGGTTATGCGTTTTAGGCAGGGTTGCGATATAATTGGAGAGGCTCTGGCCCATCTCCGGATCTTGCGCGATGACGACACCTTTGCTGGCCTTGCTGCCGGAGGCGACGAGATCAACCTCGTAGCCGTCACGTGCAAGCTCAGGCAGGGATTTCACTACGGCCTCGCGCGTATCGGTAGCGTTCAGCGTGGTGAACTGGATGTCACGTGCGTAAGGCACGCCCGCGAGAATCGCCTTGTGCATGTCTTCTTCCATCATCGGGCCGGTGACGAGCAAATAGGTCATGGCCTTGGCGACGACCGCGCCGCCCTTGTCCTGGTCGCTGTAAATGCTTTTTTTCAATTCGCGCGTAAGACCGGTTACGTCATGTTTATCGATGGCCGCTTTAAGCGCTTTGAACGCGTCTTCCTGCTTGCCGGAGCCGAACATGTTGTAATTGATCGAAGAGGCTTGCTTGATGTGTCCTTCGCGGATCTCGCCTTCGATATCGAAATTCACCGGAGCGCTCTTGCGATCGCGCAGCCATTCGTAGCCTTGCATGCCGCCCGCTGTACCAAGGCCGGTAAGGCCCAGGGCTAGGGCTATGTTACTAATAAATCGTCTGCGCGACTGTTTGCGTTCACGATCTTCGCCGACATGCGTCACGTCGTTTTCAAGCGGGCCGCCGTTTGTGAAATCCTCATCAGGCATATAATGCTTCCCTGCTGTCGGTGTGGATTAGGCGAGGCTCTGTCCGCCCGCACCGCCCTTGCCGCCCTTGTTTATCTTGGCGCCGTCCAGCGCTTTTGCCATATCGGCAAAGCTCAGATTGCTGGTGACGATCTTCTGGCCGCCGACATCGGCATAGGCAAAGCCATCCGGCAGTTTCTCTGTGGCCATAGAGAGCGTTTTAGTGAAAGTCGCTGCTTCGACAACTTTGCGTGCAGCATCCGGGGGAAGGGTCTGCATCGTATCCTCGGCGCCGCGCAATGCCGCACCCGGCACGATAATCTCACTGCCTCTGGGCAGCGGAGTGGTTTCGGCACAACCGGTCTGTCCAAGTCTTTCGAACACGCCGGACAGGATGCTGTTTCGGTTCGCATCCATCATCGGCGGATAATGCTCGATGGGAAGCGTTGCAATATGGTCGATGACCAGAGCGCCATCACCGGCGCGGACATAGCCTTGCCACATGCCCACCTTGTCGGCACTGGAGAATACGCCGAAACGATAATTGTCATCGGTCTTTGCCGTCACGCCGAAGGCCTTGAGCACTTCCGACGGTTCAGAAAGCCGGGCGAGCTGCTGGGCAGTAGGGGTTACGCCGCCATCGGCATCGATTTTGCCGGTGTCGCGGATGATATGTGCCATGTGATTGGCGAAGTCGATGAGTACATGTCGGTTAAACACGCCGGCCGTAGCATGGATCTCGTCAATGGGATTGTCGATGCCGAGTTTGGGCGCAGGAGTCTTGGCTGTTGCAACGGTGTTTGTAGCTGCAGCGGCGTTTGTGTCCGCAGTTTGCGCAGGCTGCACATTCGGCGCGGGTGGAAGTGGAGCAGGAACAGGAGAAGTGGGTGTCTTGGGATAAATTTCGTGTAACCCCGCCACAAGACCTGTGCCTAGCAGTAGGTTGGCAAGGATTTTATGGCGACTAAAAAAGCCCGGCTCTTTCGGGTATTGCGGTTGACTGGTATTATCCTGAGATCTGTTACCCGGAGGTTGTCTGTCTGCCATAACCAATGCTCCTACTGCGTTTACTTAGGCCCAAGTATAGAGGTGTATTGTTAAAATAATATTAAGACTGTGTTAAGATCGTGTTACAAAAACGGTTTTTTGGCCTGGCCAGGGCTATTAAACGGGCTTTTATGTCGTCGGCCATAAGCGCTTCCATACGCTGCTGACTTTTTCTGATTATAGGACACAATCCTCAAAGTATCGTGAATTTTGCATGACAAAACTGCACGAAGAAAGCCTGCGCGTACGCATTATAGCGGTGGCGGACAGCTGGCTGGGAACGCCCTATCATCCGATGGGCCGCGTCAAGGGCGTGGGCGTGGATTGCCTGACGCTGCTGGCTGAAGTATACGCCGAGGCAGGGCTGATAGCGCCGCTGGAGGTGCCGTATTATCCGCATGACTGGCATCTGCATCGCGCTGCCGAGCGCTATCTTGAAGGCTTAAGCCGTTATACACATGAAGTGCAGCTGCCGCTTGCGGGCGATATCGTCCCATTTCGTTTTGGCCGCTGCTTCAGTCACGGCGCGATTGTAATAGAGTGGCCGCGCATCATCCATGCCTATGTCGGACGCGCCTGCATGATCGAAAATGTGCAGACAGCCACCTGGCTTATGCGCAGAGGCGAACAAGGTTCTCAAGCGGACTACCTGCGCGAGCGCCGCTTTTTCAGCCTGTTTGCACCGGCATAACTTAACAGATTAGTAACTTTTATAGCCTAGGATGAATGGCAAGAACACTACCGGAGTATACGATGACAACCATTCCCTTAAAGATCGGCCCGCTGGATGACAAATTCCTGGTGATGGACTCCGTGCCATCCGATATCCTGCGCGATATCGGCAACACTGCCGGCTTGGTTATCACCAGTGAGAATCCCAAAAGCGCGTTTGTATCCGGTCTAGTGAAGCTCGAAGAGCCGGATGCAGCGGCGCGCATGCAATTCGAACAAGAGGGCCGCCTGGTTGCCCACGACGACAAAGGCGCACTTTGCCTTGTCAGGCACGATCTGGCGGCACCCGTGCCACTCTCGGATTTTATGCAGAACACAAATTACAGAGCGAACCTGCAGCCCAATCTTTGCCGCCAGCTTGATGAAATATTGATCAACGACCAATTCTTCGCGCATATGCACGTTAGCATTGCAGAGCAGATGAGGCGCGCGCGTGAGCTTCAGGCAACGGAGCGCGTCCTTAAAAAAAGAAAAAAAGACAGTGACGTTCCGCCCGGCGGAGCTTTATAAGCGTGTTTGTCCGATAATCCGATTGGTAAGTACATGAACGAGTCTGATCAATCCACGAGTTCTGCCGACGGCCCGAAGATAAACGAGCTTTTGCTTGCCAACGGTCTGCACGTGATGTGGATGAATGGTATTGCTGCCGGGAAAGTAGCGGGAGTTGAACTCGACCCTGAAAATAAAGTGTACGGACTGATCTACAGTGCCGGAGTCGACATGACCGAGGCCAAACTCAGTGAGTATGAAGGACGCACAGTGTCTGCCGGCTCTTCCGTTGCCGTATCCGCACGTCAGACTTTTTACAATAAAGATCTGCGCAAGAAAAAGTTTCCGGTGGAAATCGCGCTTGAGACATTCGTCGCTGATAACAACAGGGATGTTCCCGAAGAAGTGATGGAAAAATTGCGTGCCATGGACAAAAAGGCCCAGAAGGTACGGGATTTTGATGCAGAGGAAGAGCGCGCTCGCGAGCAGCGCTCGCCCGGCAAGCCGCCGTCTCGCACGTAAGCAGCATTAGCACCACATAAGCGGCAGGATGCAATGGCGCTAAAGCGTGCCGTTCTTTTCTTTGCGTTTCATGCGCTACAGGCGTCGCTGACGCATACCCCAATTTTAAGGCGTATACTGAATATGACTTTCCTGACCGGCAAACAATCTCAGGCCGCGCAGCAGGCGGCTTATTCCGGA
>Ga0206878_10166_pt1 | contig 27749 bp, 27 predicted proteins | sample Alteio_BWOrgCont_8_FD_152621 | JGI IMG/M metagenome (GOLD analysis project Ga0206878, IMG submission 152621) | Enriched cells from forest soil in Barre Woods Harvard Forest LTER site, Petersham, Massachusetts, United States -... | ecosystem: Environmental > Terrestrial > Soil > Temperate forest >... | reverse complement strand
TTTGTAAGGAAGCATTATGAGAGCGGCAACATGCAGGAACTCCAGCAATACGCCACCTCAAAGGGTGTAATCTGGCTCACCATAAATTCAGGCGCGCCAGGCAAAGAAGGGTATATGGATGCACCCGATGCCAAGGCCAAGGTCTCACAGGTGGGTGGACATGAATCAGCCTATATCCTTGACCCGGAAGGTACGCTGGGCGGGCTTTATGAAGCAAAGGCGACACCGCATATGTTCGTTATCGATGCGCAGGGCAACCTTGCTTATGAAGGTGCTATCGACAGCGTGCCGAGCGCAGACAAGGATGATATAAAAACGGCCCGTAATTATGTAAGGACGGCGGTAGATTCACTGCTTGCGGGTAAAAATGTTGAAGTCTCGCAGACACGCGCCTATGGCTGCTCGGTGAAATATAAAGAGTAGCCGTATTCTCTATCCTATTGATAAAGTTACTATATATTGCATATAGCCATGGCATTTGATCAGAAAGATCTGCCGCTGTAATGCATTATTCACACTTTTCTGCTATTATATTCACATAGGGTACTATTGTTTATGCGGATACCCTCATGACAGAAAGGAATGCTTATGCGATTTTTTTCCGGTAACCGTAACACTACCAAAAAGAAACATAGCGCAAGCGAGATGTTCAAGAAGAATCTCAAAGCGCCTAAGGACGGCCCAGAAAAAACGCAGACCGAAAAATATAAGGAAATGATGGACGCTAGGGTAGCGCAGCTCCAGGAAGACGCCATGATGGGCAAAAAAGGCGGCTTTCAGCTTCCTGGCACCAAGCAAAGTGATGCACCTAAGGAAATGTCAGCCAATGCCAAGAAAATGATGGTAATGCTTGCGCAGCAGAAGATGAACAAAGAGCAGAAGATAGCGCAGAAAAAGCAAAAGCAATGGGAACAGGCGAAGAAAAAAGCCCATAAAGTTCAGGAAGCACAGAAGACAGCGGCAAAAGACTATGCCGCTGCCCAATACGCAGCCGCCAATAAACCTACCGATGATGGCGGCGGCGGTGGCTGGGGCTGGTAAGCCTTAGGCCAACGTAGTTTTCTGCTTATTTCTGCGCAACGTCCGCAGCCACATGCATAGCAATAATTTTGTCAGGATCAGTGACTGAGCCGTTATTGGCAGGGTCACCTTTTTTGATCTGGTCGACAAATTCCATCCCGCTTATCACCTTGCCCCACGCAGTATACTTGCCATCGAGGAAGTTGGAGTCAGCGAGCACAATAAAAAACTGGCTGTCTGCGCTATCGGGATCATTGGCACGCGCCATTGAGCAGACGCCCCTGACATGTTTAATGCCATTGAATTCAGCTTTTATATTCTGACCCGATCCGCCGGTGCCGGTGCCGGTAGGATCGCCGGTCTGAGCCATGAAGCCATCGATGACGCGGTGGAACACAATGCCATCATAGAAATGCTTGCGTACCAGTTCCTTGATGCGTTTGACGTGGTTGGGTGCCATGTCAGGATACATTTCAATTACGACGCGACCACCCTTCAAATCCATATAAAGTGTATTCTCGAGATCGGCGGCAGAAGCGCTTTCGGCGGTGAAGAGTCCCAGCGTCAGAGCAAGAAACAGGCGACGGAAATTCATATGATGTTCCTCAAATAGGTTGGTGATGTACGGGGTCTATTGTTGCCAGTAAATTATTCCGAACGCAACCCTGTATTCATGTGCGAAATCAGAGACATTTTTGTAAGTTTTTAAACGCAGCAGGGTCTAAGGCCGAATCTGATGTGGTGCACACCTAATAATCTGCATGCCAACAAGCTGTGTCTAAAAACCGTCGATCTTGATGCAGGGTATTAATTATATATTCAATTAAAACAATGGTTATAGATCTGAAATATAATAGATAATTTATATGATATCAATCAAGTGCTGTAGTGTATTGCAACAACAGAATTTTTAAAAACAAGCAGATCTTCAATTCTTTAGTGACATGCGAGGGGCTTGGGGATACACCGATCCACTCCATAAATACCGTTAACGCCTAAGGCTGCGACTCATTTATGCCCCCGCGAAAGCCCATAAAAAAAACCCATATCGTAAATAAGCGCCCTCCCTTTGAGTGCATTGCGCTGCTATTGCAAGGCGGCGGCGCGCTTGGCGCCTATCAGGCTGGTGTCTATGAAGCATTGGCAGAAGCAGGATTGCACCCTGATCGCGTGGCAGGCATCTCTATCGGCGCCATCAATTCTGCCATCATCGCGGGCAATGCCCCAAAAGACCGGGTAGCAAAATTGCGTGAATTCTGGGAATTCATCACCAATAACACTCCGCTTGATGCGATGACCGGCCTGGAATCTCAGTTTCTCAAAGGCGATATATCCCGCACGCTGGTTAACCAGATGAGTGCCTCAGTGACGGTAATGGCTGGTATCCCGGGATTCTTTAAACTTCGCCTTCCGCCGCCGTGGTTTAGTGAAAGCGGTTCGGTAGAAGCCACCAGTTATTATGACACCTCCATGCTAAAAGGCACGCTTGAGCGGCTCGTGGATTTTGATCGCATCAACTCCAACGAGATGTGGCTGAGCATGGGCGCGGTCAATGTACGTAGCGGCAATTTCGTCTATTTCGATACTAAAACCCATAAAATTCGCGCTGAGCATGTGATGGCCAGTGGTGCGCTGCCCCCCGGTTTCCCTGCCATAGAGATAGACGGTGAATTTTTCTGGGACGGCGGCCTGGTTTCCAACACGCCGCTTGAATGGGTATTGCTGGGAGATGAATATCGCCAGGACACGCTCGCATTTCAGGTGGATCTATGGAGTGCGGACGGAAATTTGCCCCACAATATGGCCGAAGTGATGACGCGCCAGAAAGAAATCCTTTATTCCAGCCGCACCCGTGCTTCCACGGATCGTTTCAAATATGCGCAGCGTGCGCGCCATGCCATTGCCAATGTGCTGGACAACCTGCCAGCCTCGATGAAAAAAGGCGCGGAAATCGATTTACTCAGGAAAATTTCCGATCGCAAGGTCTATAATATCATTCACCTGATATATCATGCCCGTGCCTATGAAGGTGATACCAAGGATTTTGAGTTCTCCCGCCTGAGCATGGAAGAGCACTGGAAAGAGGGATACAACGCGACGGTGCGCACATTGCGCCACCCCAAGGTGCTTGAGCGGCCGACCAATCACGAAGGCGTATATACTTTTGATATCAATCGGGAAGAATAAGAACTCTATTTAACCTTATAAGGAGAGTGCTATGCGTTTACAGGATAAAGTTGCAATCATCACGGGTGCGGCAAGCGGCATTGGCAATGAAATTGCTAAAGTGTTCTATGCTGAAGGCGCCAAAATCGTCATCGCCGATCTCAAGGGGGCGGAAGATGCGGCTAAGCAGCTTGATGCCAGCGGCAAGCGCGCCCTTGGCGTGACCATGGATGTCACCAGCGAACAGCAGGTAGATGCCGGAACCGCCAAGGCCATCAGCACGTTTGGCAGTGTGGATGTGCTGGTCAGTAATGCCGGTATTCAGACGGTAGCACCGCTGGATCAGTTTGATTTTGCAAAATGGAAGCAACTGCTTTCCATCCATCTGGATGGCGCGTTCCTCACTACCCGCGCGGCACTTCGCCAGATGTACAAGCAGAAAACCGGCGGCAGCGTGATTTACATGGGCTCGGTCCATTCCAAGGAAGCCTCCGTGCTCAAGGCGCCTTATGTCACCGCCAAACACGGGCTTATCGGGCTTGCCAAAGTGGTGGCCAAGGAAGGTGCCAAGCATAATGTCCGCTCCAACGTCATCTGCCCCGGTTTCGTGCGCACGCCGCTGGTAGAAAAGCAGATTCCCGAACAGGCCAAGGAATTGGGTATGTCAGAGGAGGATGTGATTAAGAAAGTAATGTTGAAGGAAACGGTAGACGGCGAATTCACTACCGTGGAAGATGTGGCACAGACCGCACTTTATTTTGCCTCATTCCCCTCTAATGCACTGACCGGACAGTCCATCGTGGTCAGTCACGGCTGGTTCATGCAGTAAGGCTGCTCAGAACTCCGGCATAAAAAAACGCCCCTCTGTAATACAGAGGGGCGTTGTGCGTTTAAGGACTACCAAGGCCTAGTAGTGGCGATGGTCATGATCCCAATGTTCGTCATGATGCATTTCGCGCTCGTGACGATCATGCCAGTATCTCCAGTCGCCGCGTCTGTGGTGCGGATCGTAGCCAACAACGCCCGGTGCTACGACATAAGCAGGCGAGGGGGCAATCACGAGGGGAGCAGGCGCGATAATGGCGGGAGCGCCCAGTGAAACGTCGACATTGAACTCGTTGGCATAGGCAGCGCTACCTGTAGCCAGGTAGAGTGCTGCAACACCTAATAGAAGTTTCTTCATAATGTTCTCCATTGTAATAGTTATTATTCAGCGGGTAGAGAGCAGGTGGGATTTGATTTGAGCAGAATGCCCACCTGCTTTCAAGTCACATCTTACCTCTTACATGCGATGATCATGACGATCATGGCGATCATGACGATGTTCGCGGCGGTCATGACGGCGATCGTGTCTGCGCTCATGCTTCATATCGCGATGTTCTGCACGATGCTGGGCTACGGCGCGGCCATGATCATGGTTGAAGGTGGTCTGAGCCATTGCGGGAGAAGAAAGCATGCTTCCTGCAACCAGGCCAGTAAGAATAATAGTCATAAAACGGTTTTTCATGGGGTATTCCTTTTCGGTTAAGTCAGTCGCTGTAATAGCAACTGTTAGAGCGAATATACCAAAGGGCACATTACGCCACCTTGGGTACAGGATTAAAAAGGTGCAACCTGAATAGTGGTTAAATATCAGTGTTTAACGGCAAGCATTATACCGTCAGCCACAGTTAAAAGAGAGGCGCTGACGCGCTTGTCATCACGTATTTTGGCATTGAGTGCCCGCAGCGCCTTCGTGTCTGCATCCTGCACAGAATTATCGGCCACCGCGCCGCTCCAGAGCATGTTATCCAATGCAATCACACCGCCCGGCCTAAGCAGTTTCAGGCAGGCCTCATAATACCCATCGTATCCGGTCTTATCGGCGTCGATGAAGGCAAAATCGAAGCTGCCAGCGGCGCTCTTTGCCAGGGTCGTGAGCGTTTGCAGGGCAGGGGCAATCCTGAGTTCAATGCGTTCATCCACTCCCGCTTCCCTCCAGTATCGTCTGGCGATATCCGTCCATTCCTTGCTGATGTCGCAGGTGACTATTTTTCCATCAGCAGGCATGGCCAGGGCCATAGCAAGAGTGCTGCAGCCAGTGAAAGTACCAATCTCCACCACTTTTTTTGCGCCAAGCAACCGTAACAGAAAGGCAAAAAATACGCATTGATCAGCCGTGGTCTGTATTCTGCCCTGCGGCAGCTTGGCAGTTTCAGTGCGCAGACGCTTCTGTACCGTGTTCTCTTGAGAGATGACCTGGCTGACGTAATGTTCGAGTTCTTCGGAAATAATAGGATTTTTACCTGCCATAGGAATCTGAATATAGGGCAAGTGTCGCAGAATTCAATGATGCTGCTACCCTATTCATTCGTTAATTTTTTTGTTGTAACTACCAATGAACAAGGGTACCGCCTTATGCATGGGGAGCAAGAACATTATAGCACCGTCACGCGCTGGATGGATGCTGCTTATTATAGTTTTTCTTTTCTCGGGCATTGTAGGCCACGATCCTTGGAAACAGGACGAAACCTATAGTTTCGGCATTATTGATCATTTCTACATTACCCATAGCTGGCTCGTGCCCACCAATGCCGGCGAACCGTTCATGGAGAAGCCGCCGCTCTATTATTGGAGCGCAGTTGCTGTCTGTAAAATATTTAACGGAATCCTGCCACTGTATGATGCAGCGCGCCTCACCAGCTTCTTCTACATGCTGGCCAGCGTTTTTTTTATGTGGAAATTAGGGCGGCTATTTTACCGTGAGCACCCACAAGCAGAGCAGATGACATGGATAACCATTGCGCTGCTCCTGGGCACAATGGGTTTGGTGCGCCATTCGCACGATATGTTCACCGATGTAGCGTTGCTTACCGGTTCAATTATAGCCCTCTATGGCATGCTTTTGATTGTAATGGATGAGAACTGGTGCCGGGCAGGCTTCTGGCTGGGCATCGGCATGGGCATCGCATTTCTTTCCAAGGGGCTGCTGGTGCCGGTGGTTCTTAGTTTGTCCGGATTTATGATATGGATATTGCTGCCAAAGCTTCACCGCATCGCTACGGTGAAATCCGCATTGCTGGCGGTGCTTTTTGCATCACCGTTCGTGCTGATATGGCCCTTATTGCTGCATGATTATTCACCCAATCTGTTCATGCAGTGGTTATGGGAAAATAATATTGGCCGTTTCTTTGGCTTCTCGGTAGCGCATCTGGGAGCGGGCAATGAGAGCAATTATTTTCTTTCCGCGGTCTTATGGTTTGCATTCCCCATCTTCCCGCTCGCCTGCATAGAATTGGTCGCTGGTCATGTGCATTGGCGCAGGCCGCAATATCTCGTACCGGTGATGGTATGTTTTATTGGTATGGCGCTTCTGCTGACTTCGGCATCCGCGCGTGCCCTCTATCTTCTGCCGTTATTGCCATGCTTTGCCCTTCTTGCCGCTCAGGCGCTTGAACGTATTTCGCCCCGACTGCTGCGCCTTTGGAATGCTGCTGCGAAGATTTTCTTCAGTGTGGTGGCAATTCTTATCTGGGGGGCATGGTGGAATTTGCTCTACCCGGTAGACAAACGTCCGCTGACTGCATTTTCCGATATTTTAAGCCATTGGCTGCCGGTCAATTTTGTGGCGCCTGGTTATCATTGGGCGGCCTACGGTCTTGCGGTTCTGATGCTTGGCATCTGGTTTTTTGCCATGAGGCTGCCATCAAAATCAATCTTGAGTACCGCATGCATATGGCTGGCAGGCGTGGCCTTGATATGGTGCACCGGTCTCTCGCTGCTCATGCCGTGGATTAATCAAACCAAAAGCTTTGAGCCGGTATTCCTGTCAATGGCAAGATTCCTGCGCCATTCAAATAATACACCGAGCTGCATAGGAAATTACCGGCTGGGAGAAAGTGTAGGGCCGCTATGGTACTATTTTGCCGAAAATCAGTACAGTTCCCCGATGCAGAATTTCCAGCAAACAAGCTGCCCGTTGCTTCTGACGCTTGCCGCTAAGCATAGCCCGGAGACAGTGGATCCTCATTGGAAGTTAGTGTGGAAAGGTGCACGCGTGCTGGATGAAAAGGATGAGCTGCGTTTGTATTCCCGCCAATAATTTAATGTGACTGGGGCGGTTTTTCCTGCCAGCCGCCACCCAGACTTTTATACATGGCGATCAGATTCTGGGTTGTAGCCGCATCGGCATCAGCGGCCTGGCTCTGTGAGGTGTACAAGGTACGTTCAGCATCAAGCACTTCAATGAAGGAAGAAAGCCCGGCTTTGTATCGCTCGCGCGCAATGTCCACGGCCTTATGATTGGTGGCCACGGTTTTCTCAAGCAGGTCACGGTGCTCCTCTTCTTTGCTGTAAGCGGTCAGCGAACGTTCAACATCGCTCAATGCGCCCACGATGGATTTCTGATACTGCGCCAGGGCTTCCTGCTGTTTTGCATTCGCCAGATCGATATTGGCGGAGATTCTGCTGTAATTGAGAATCGGCCAGATGACACTGCCGCCTATATTCCACGATCTGCTGGCGGCATGCAGCAATTGGCCGCCCTCCGTGGTAAATAATCCAAAGAATCCTGAAAGGGATACGTCAGGAAATAATTGTGCCGTTGCGACGTCCTGTTGCGCCGTGGCGGAAGCGAGCTGGCGTTCGGCGGCATGAATATCAGGCCGGTGGGCGATGACATCGGCCGGCGCTGCCAGTACAAGATTTTTATCACCCACAGGAACGGGTTTTACTTCCGTCACCAGGCCTTGTGTATAGCCCGGCTGATGACCGAGCAGGACGTCAATTGCCAGCTCTGACTGTATCAGCAGATTCTGGTAATGGGGAAGTTGCGACTCAGCCTGTTCAAGCTGCGATTGCGCCTGAATGACATCAAGCTTCGGAGCATCTCCGCTGGCAAAACGTTCTTTGGCAATCTTAAGCGTTTCCTGCTCAGCGGCAATGCGATCGTTGGCAATAGTCAATTGCTGCTGGTTACCACGTATATCGATATAGGTACGGGCCACTTCAGCGAGCACGCTGATGCGCATGTCATCGCGTGTGGCTTGGGCTGCCTGAAACTCGGCGGTAGCCCCTTGCTCGGCGCTACGCTTGCCGCCAAACAAATCGAGCTCCCAGCTGGCATCGAACCCGGTCTGAAAGATATTGAACGGCTTAGTGAGATCAAAAGGCAGGTTCGTACCGCCCGGGAAAGGCAATTCGTTACCTTCACGCGTGACACTGCCTTTGACATCCGCTGACGGCAGGATATCTGCACGGGCATAGGCTTGCGTGGCGCGGGCTTGTGCAATGCGCGCTTCGGCGATTTTAAGATCATAATTGCCGGCAAGAGCTTCCTTGATAAGACCATCAAGTACGGGGTCATTCAGATGTTTCCACCAGTCCTGTTCCAACGTGGCTTGCGCAGAAGTTGCGGGGCCGGCTGTCCATGCGGCTGGCGTGGTCAATGCAGGTTTCTGGTAATGCGGGCCCACAGTGCAACCGGCAAATAGCATCAGGCCGCACAGCAATGCTGCCTTTGCAGATCGACCAGAGTGTGAAGGAGCGGGATATTGCATGGTGACTTCCTAATGTGCGCTTTCAGCGGCAGCAGCCTTGCGCGCGTGGGGATTATTATTTGGCATCAGCAAAGCGACGAAAGCAAGTGTACCCATCGTCACCGACATCAGCATGAATGCATCACCGAAGGCGAGCAGATCAGCCTGATGCTGGAGTTCGTGGAACATTCTGCCTGCCGCTATATGCACGGAGTTGATCATTTTTCCGCCATGCTCGGTGACCGACTGGAGATAATTGGCAAAATTACTCTGGTAGCTGTCATCGGCGGGAGAGAAATGATCGGCAAGATATGCCTGGCGGGATTGCTGATGGCGTTCAACGAAGCTGGTGACAGTGGCAATGCCGATGCTGCCGCCGAGATTACGCGACATCGCATAAATGGCGGAAGCCTTACTGCTTTTTTCTTTAGGAATGTCCATAAAAGCCAGCGTGCTGATAGGAACAAACAAAAAGGGCAGGCCAACAACCTGCATGATACGCATGGAAACGAATGTGGCGTAGTCGGTTTGAGAGGACATATGCATGGTATGCCACATGCCGCAGGCGCAAAGCGCCATGCCCAGGGCCACGAGATAGCGCGAAGGGACATAATTTACGAGCCTGCCCGCGAGTGGCATGAGAAAAACCACCGCAAGACCACCGGGCGAAAGCACCAGGCCAGCCAGAGTGGCATCATAGCCAAAGGAGGACTGCACAAGAATAGGCAGTAATGTGCTGCCGCCGTACAGACATACACCGGTAAAAAATATCATGATGCAGGAAAGCCCGAAACTGGGTTTGGCAAGCAGCCGCAGATCAATGACCGGGTCGTCCTGATTGAGCAGGTGAATAACGGCGGCGACAAGGCATACTGCGGCGATAATGCCGAAGGTAAGAATAAAGTTGCTCGCAAACCAGTCTTCCTGCTGCCCTTTATCGAGCATGATCTGTAGTGCCCCCAGACCCAGCGCGATAAGGCTCAGGCCGATATAATCGATCGAAATAAGACCTTTTGCCGTGGCATGAGAAGGGTCCTGCACCATCCTGCCTACGAGATAGAAAGCCAGTATTCCGACAGGAACATTCATGAAGAAAATCCACTGCCAGCTAAAATTATCGGTGATGTAGCCACCAAGTGTAGGGCCTAAAATAGGGGCAACAATCATCGTAATGCCGGTGATGCCGAAAGCTGTCCCGCGTTTCTCAGGAGGAAAGGCGTCGATGATAATCGCCTGCTGGGTGGGCTGCAGGCCGCCGCCGGCAAATCCCTGCACAAGGCGGCACATAATCAGCATGATAAGTGAATTCGATAATCCGCAGGCAAGCGATGCGGCAGTGAATCCGCCGATGCACAGCATGAAGAAACGTTTGCGGCCGAGTACACCGGAAAGCCAGCCGGAAAGTGGTAGCACAATGCCATTGGCAACGAGATAGGAAGTAAGCACCCAGGTGCTTTCGTTCTGGCTGGCGCCAAGTGTGCCTGCGATATGAGAGAGAGAAACATTGGTGATAGTGGTGTCGAGCACTTCCATGAACGCAGCCAGACTCACCACCATGGCAATCAGCCACGGGTTGAATTCAGGTTTTGTATCGGAGACGGCGGCATCCATAGGGGGTTACCGCGTAAAAACCGTGGGAACTACCGACATGCCAGGCCCGATGGGAAGGGTATTGTCGGGCTGCTTGTCGAACAGGATTTTAACGGGTACGCGTTGCACCACTTTGACAAAATTGCCCGTTGCATTCTCAGGCGGGAAAGCGGAAAAACGCCCGCCCGTTCCATATTGAATGCTGTCGACTTTACCCTCAATCTTGGCATTGGGAAACGCATCGACGTGAATATCCGCCTTTTGCCCGGGATGCATATTGGCAAGTTGTGTTTCCTTAAAATTGGCGACCACCCATATTTCAGTTCCCACCAGAGAGCTTAGCTCCTGGCCGGGCAGCACATAATCTCCGACTTCTGCCCCCTTTTTGGTGATGCGCCCATCCATGGGTGCGGTGATTTGCGTGTCTGCCAGGTCTTTTTCAGCCTGATCGAGGTCTGCCTTTGCTTGTTTTACCTGCGCGCCAAGCTCCTCAGCATTGGATTTTGCCGAAGCGATCACTTTTGGAGCGGTTTGCGCAGTTTTATAGCGCGCTTTTGCATCTTCGAGAGTGGAGCGCGTTGTCTTTTCGGCGGCTACGGCTTCATCAAGCTGCTGGCGGCTGCGTGCTTCATCGCTTAAGCGCTGCATACGTTTAAGGTCATTAGACGCTTTTTTCCAGTTGGCCTCGGCCGCATCTACCTGTGCTCTGGCCGCTTCAAGATTGGAAGGCGCAGATATGCGCGTGGTATCGAGCGTATGGCTTGAGGCATTATGCCCCGCCTTGGCGGCTTCCAGTGCGGCGCGTGCATGGTCGCGGCGTATGATGTAATCTGCGGGATCAAGCACAAACAGCACGTCACCGGCTTTGACAAGCTGGTTATCCAGCACGCGCACTTCTTTGATGTACCCACTTATCTTAGGGCTAAGCGTTACCACGTGCGCTTCAATAGCGGCGTCGTCCGTTGATTCTTCGCCGCGGTGAATAAACAAATAAACGCCGGCAGAAATAATCAAAAGAAGAAGGACAGCGATGATGTTTGTTCTTTTTTGTGTTTTGCTCATAAAATTGATTGATATACTACACTGTGTAGTGTAATATATACCTACCAGTAAGGCTTGTCAAAGCCATTTTATGAAGAAAATATGGGCAGAAAGAAACAAAACCCGCAGGAAAGCGTAAAGCATCAGCGCGTGCTCGATATGGCTGCCAAGATGTTCATGACGCAGAGTTACCATGAAGTAAGCATGGATGCGCTTGCTGACGCCGTGCCGGTGTCAAAGCGGACGTTGTACAATCATTTTAAGGATAAAAAGGCTTTGTTTTCGGCCGTCATGCAGGCGCGCTGCCAGTATGTCTTCAAGAGATTCACTGAGGAATTGCAGCAAGTGCGAAGCGTCGAGCAGACCTTGATTGGGCTTGGCCGGCAGTTTCTGGGCGTAGTGCTTGAGCCGGATGCCGTCAATATTTACCGTACGGCTATTATGCAGACGCAGCATTTCCCGGATTTGGGAAAGCGTTTTTACGAAATGGGGCCAAAACGTTCCACTGCGGTGCTGGCGGAATATCTGCGCAAAATGCATGGCGAAGGCAAGTTACATATTACTGATGCTGAATTGGCTGCAAACACATTTTTAGGCATGCTGATAAATCGCACCCACATGAAATGCCTGTTAGGCCTTAAGAAGAGTGTAAGCAAGGCTGAGCGCGAGAAGATCATACGCTACGTCGTGCAGGTATTCTTTCACGGCAATCAGCCTCGCTAGCTTCATGGCATCATCGTTAATATGGAGTACTCAGACTTTGAGGCGTGAACGGATCGACATTCAGCGTTTCATTTAAGTTTCCTGCGGTGCTGTATCCACTTGCCTGTGGAAAGTCACGTGCAGCTCCGGGCGAAGGCGCACATCCTGTCTGTGCTAACCCAACCAGTACACATATCAACATGATGCAAAAAGTTGATGTTCTCATAACATCCTCCTTCTGCGTTAAACACTAGGAACGGGTGGGGATTTCTAATTACCTTACTCTCACGCTTATCGTACGCTGCCTGCGTAACCTTGCGCCTTGGCGCCTCTGATACTTCCCCGTCTGCAATCAGACAGAAAACGGCATAAGTAATCCATTAGGTAATGAGCAGGAATAATAAATGGTAAAACGCTATTGCGCTGGATCGCCAGTAAATTAACAGGTAGGACAGAAAAATGACATCTGAGTCAACAGAAAGAGCGAGGCAGGCTCTACCGCTATGGCAGGTAGGGCTGCCGATATTGCACTATCTCTTCGGAGCCTCCCTGCTTTTTTGCAGCCTGCTGTTTCACTACCGCTACGCCGATATTGTCGATTTTTACACCTACTACCATGCCGCGGTAGTCATGCTGCAACAGCCGCAGAATCTCTATCACTCAGAGCTTTACGCGTTGCCCTACAACCCTCAGCATTATGTGCCTTTCAACAATCCGCCGTCTTTTGCGCTGTTCATCTATCCGCTGGGTTTTTTCTCTTATCCTGCCGCGTGGAGCATATGGATTGGCATAAATCTTATTGCGAGCATCGCGGTGATTTTCAGGGTGCGTACGTTGGCCGAGAGCCTTGGACTTCAAAAATATAAAAATTTGCTGGGCGCTGTTGCAGTAGGCATTCCTTCATGGGTGTATATCATGCATATTGGCCAGGTATCGGTCATACTTGCGCTGGCCATAACTTCTTTTCTTGTGCATTGGCGCAGTGGCGAACATAAAGCCGCCGCCTTCTGGATTGCGGTGGGTGCAGCCATCAAGCCGCATTATTTCGTTTTCTTGCTGCTTTTCCTCCTCGGTTGTCGCCAGTGTAAATGCGTAATGCATTGCGCAGCATGGTTTGGGCTTTTTGCACTTATCAGCGTTGCCCTCCTTGGCTATCAGCTATGGCCAGCGTACGTATATCATATCCTCGAGATGAATCATCACAGCGAGGGATTTGCCTCTTTTTTTGAACGCATGGTTAATCTGCGAGGCATATTGACCGCATCTTTGTCTTCCGATCATGGGGAGTGGGTTACGCGACTGATCTTTACGCTATATGGCCTTGGAGGTATCGGTTGCTTAATGCTCGGATGTTATGCACATGCCAAACAAGCGAAGATTGAAGCGTTTGTACCGCTGGTTTTTGCCTTATCATGGTTTCTTGCGCCCTGGCTGCATATGCAGGACTGCTACAGTCTATTACCCGTGATAACGCTGCTTCTTGCTTATTTAACGCCGATACGCCGCAGTTATCTGCTTCTTCCAATCTATGTGCTTATGACACTGTTTGGCTTTGCCGGGTTCTGGCCTTACCGCCTCAGTCTGCTCTTGCTCGTATGCATTTCAGCTTCGATAGCATTTCGCCGCGCTGAGATCGCCTCATAAGTATTTGTATGGTGGGCGATATAGGACTCGAACCTACGACCTCTACCATGTCAAGGTAGCGCTCTAACCAACTGAGCTAATCGCCCCCAGGGCCCTCGGGCCGCAAAGAGGCGGGATAATAGCAATCCCTTAGCGGAGCGCAAGATTTAAGAAAAAAGGAAAGCAGAGGCTGCTGTTTTGCAGGTAAATGCCTGATGCGGCTTGAGCTTTTGCGGAAGTTCTAGTAGGTTGCTAATTCAAGATTTTCTCAGTATTCCGGGGACAGATGCCTGCATTTTTTACGTATGTGAATAAAACCAGGGCTACAGGAATTTTTATTATTGCGTTAGCTTCTATAGCATATCAGGTGCTGCTGACGCGCATCTTCAGCGTTACGTTATATTATCATTTTGCGTTCGCCGGCATATCGCTTGCCATGCTTGGCCTTACCATAGGCGCTGAAAAAATATACCTTACGCCGGCGCGGTTTAGTCAGGAACGATTTGAAGCGGAATGGTCCAAGTCGGCACTCGGCTTTTCGATAAGCAGCATCTTATTGGCGCTTTGGTTTCTTTGTGCACCTCTCATACTGTCGCAGGTTGCAATATATCTCTGCCTGGGCATATCTCTTCTGCTGTTCGTTATACCTTTTGTATACAGCGGGATATGTATCACGTTGATATTAACCCAGTCTGCGTCGGTGGGAAAGTTGTATGCAGCCGATCTTATAGGCGCCGCCTGTGGATGCGTGGCTATTATACTCCTGCTATTTGTTCTTGACCCCGTGACCATACTTTTTCTGTTCGCGGCACTTACTGCCTATGCGGCATGGATAATGGCATGCCCCAATCATGCGTTACTTGCGCGCAAAGCAAAGGTTGTCATGGTGCTGATGCTTGCTGCAGCCTTTGTACAGGGAACACTGTATCTTAGTGATCGGGAGCATATCAGATTGTACTGGGCTAAGGGCTCGATGCAGCAATCCATACTGTTTGAACGTTGGAACGCCTTCTCTCGGGTGCGTGTGGGGCCTGCCGAGGATAAGAAGCCTTTCGGATGGGGATTTGGCCATCAGCCGCCGGGCGAGATAGAATATAAAAAACTCGATATCGATGCGGATGCAGGTACGGTCATCACCTATTTTAATGGCGATCTGAAGCCCTTGGCCTTTCTTGCGGATGACATTATCAACATGGCCTATCACCTGCGACCTGTTGAGTCCGTCGCTGTCATCGGAGTTGGGGGAGGGCGTGACATCATGTCGGCACTCTATTTTGGAGCAAAAAAGATATGGGGCATTGAGCTTAATCCCGCCATCGTGGAAGCGCTTACCAAAAAATTTGCTGATTTCACGGGACATTTCACAGAGCTTCCCGGAGTCACTCTTATTAACGCGGAAGCACGGAGTTGGCTGACCCAGCACCATCCGCAGGTGGATCTGGTTCAGATATCGCTTATTGACACATGGGCAGCTACGGCCGCCGGCGGGCTAACGCTGTCAGAGAATAGATTATATACATTAGAAGCATGGAAGGAATTCCTGGGATTAATGTCACCCCATGGAATGCTGGAAGTGTCGCGCTGGTTCAATTCCGATAGCTATAAGGGAGAATTTTACCGACTGCTTTCACTGGCAGCAGAGTCACTTGAAGCGCAGGGAGTACCGCATTCAGAAGTTCGGCAACATATTCTTGCGTTCTACCAGAGCAGAATTATCACCGTCGTGTTAAGCCCCGCCGCTTTTTCCCCGGCAGAGGTTGAACATGCGCGTAAGACGGCAAAGGATTTGGGTTTTTCTGTAGCGATATCGCCAGATTTCGCGCTCGATGAGACAAGCCGGGTGATTGCCTCAGGCGAGGCCACGCAGAAATTTTATGATGGCTTGCCAATGGACGCAACTGCACCCACAGATGACCGGCCTTTCTTTTTCTACATGCTACGGTTCAAGGATGTATTTCAAAAAAGGAGTAGTCTAGGAGTAGCCATTACCAACAATGTCGCGCTGACAGTTCTGGCAACCCTGCTTCTTGGTACGTTGCTTATTTCGGCAGCATTCATCCTCGACCCGCTGCTCAAAACATACAAGCGCCTGCCGATGAAAGGGGTGCTGGCCGATCTTGCATATTTCAGCGGCATCGGGCTCGGCTTCATGCTTATTGAGATTTCGCAGATGCAACGTCTGATAGTGTTTCTTGGCCACCCGGTTTACGGACTAGGGGTCGTATTATTTACGCTGCTGCTCTTCAGTGGAATCGGAAGCGCCACGGTACGCGATGATACTCTCTCTCATGATATATGGAAACGCCCGCTGCTTCTGTGCCTGGTGCTATGTGCCGTAGGGCTTTTGACGCCTTTTATCACCGGAATGCTTGTTTCTGAGGGGACTCTGATACGAATTATAGCGTCAGTCATGCTGCTCGCGCCCGCAGGACTCTGTATGGGCATGATGTTTCCAACGGGCATGATCATGAGCGCTGGGCATCGGCAGATGCAGTCATGGTTCTGGGGTATTAATGGCGCTATGTCCGTGTTTGCATCGATTCTGGGTATGATGATTTCCATAGAGGCCGGAATTACGGCGGCCTATTGGGCAGGTGTAGCGGTGTATGCCATGTGTCTGGGATTGGCGATAATCCGAAGCTGCCAGCCAGAGAAAACTGCTCTTGCGCCTGCAGCCGGCGTTTAAGAGGCCGCCTTTTCGCGGGAAAATGGCTTATTCGTAACTTCGGGCGGCAATTTGAAACGGGTGTTCTCGGTGATGCCGTCGAGAGGCACTACGCGTGCCGATCGCAGCGATTCAAGCCTTGCCACCACTTTGGCTACCAGATGTTCGGGTGCGGAAGCACCGGCAGTGACGCCAATGGTGTTGATGCCTTCAAGCCAGCTGGGATCAATCGCCGTTTCATCATCGATGAGGTGCGACGCGACGCCTATTTCCGCGCCCAGATCGCGCAGGCGGTTGGAGTTGGAACTGCTCCTCGAGCCGATGACAAGAATAACATCCGCCTTGGCCGCCAGATCGCGCACTGCATTCTGACGGTTCTGCGTTGCGTAGCAGATATCGCGCAGGTCGGGCCCGTGAATTGAGGGGAAGCGCGTTTTGAGCGCTTCGATAATCGAGCGCGTATCATCTACGCTAAGCGTTGTCTGCGTCACATAAGCAAGCTTGTCGGCGCGTTCGACTTCAAGGCCTGCGACTTCGGCGGCGGTGCCGATCAGATGGGTTTTCTGTTTCACGCGGCCCATCGTGCCTTCCACTTCGGGATGGCCCTTGTGGCCGATAAGAATGATTTCGTAGCCCTCGCGTTCATAGCGTTGTGCCTCGTTATGGACTTTGGTCACCAGCGGGCAGGTGGCATCGATAACCGGTAATTCCCGCAGCCGTGCAGAATCTTCGACCTTCTGCGAAATGCCATGCGCACTGAAGACGGTAATCGCGCCGTCGGGAATGTCACTGACTTCGTTTACAAACACCACTCCCTTGGCGCGCAAATCTTCCACCACCCATTTATTGTGCACGATCTCATGGCGCACGTAAATCGGCGGGCCGTAAATCACCAGCGCCTTCTCGACGATCTCGATGGCGCGTTCAACGCCGGCGCAAAAACCGCGCGGCTGGGCAAGGATGATAGTCAGCAGCTCGTTCATCATGTCTTTCCTGTCTTAGGAAGCGTTTTAGTGGCGCAAGCCTTAGGCTCAAGACCGTAGCGGGAGCGAAACAACTAAGGAATATGCGGAGTCGCAAGATACGACTCTGACTGCATTTCCGCAAGCCTGGAAACGGTGCGGGCGAACTCAAAGGTGCCGTCGCCTGCGGGGTAGAGCTCGGCGGGCTGGGCCTCGGCGGTGCAGATGAGCTTGACCCGGCAGTCATAGAGCGTGTCGATAAGAGTGACGAAGCGTCTGGCTTCATTACGGTTTTCGGGCGTCAGCTTAGGAATGCCGGTAAGAAATATGGTATGGAAGCGCCTGGCGATGGCGAGATACTCGGCCGAGCCCACGGGCATGGCGCAAAGCTCGCGGAAGGTAAACCGGGCGATGCCTCCATAACTTTCATTGACCGGGAATTTGCGCCCCTGCACCTCAAGTGTCGCTGGTTGCAACGGGGTATGATGCGTGAGCTCTTCGAAGATATGCTGCATGGTATGCTTGGCCTTAAGCCCGTCCGGCCACATATAGACCGTCTGCAGTGAGCGGATCTGCTGCATGCGGTAGTCGGTGGGCGAGGCAAGTTCCATTACGTCCAGCCGCGCATAGATGAGGTGGACGAAATCGAGAAACTTCTCGCGCTGCAGTCCGCCCAGATACAATTCTTCCGGCGGGCGGTTGGAGGTGATGACGAAGGTGACCTTATCATTGAGCCACACGGTAAAAAGCTTGCTTAGGATCATCGCGTCGGCGACGTCGGTGACCTGCAGCTCGTCCAGGCAAATGAGCTGGCCTGATTGTGTGGCGATATCGCGCGCCACCGCAGTGAGCAAATCTTCTTTGAGCCCCTTGGCCTCGATTTCACTGCGCCAGCGATGCGATTCAGCATGCACTTCCTGCATGAAGGCATGGAAATGCACCCGGCGTTTGGGCACGGGCGCGTGGGCGTAAAACATGTCCATCAGCAGCGACTTGCCGCGCCCGACCTCACCCCAGATGTAAATGCTGCGCGGTGCATCGGCCGCGCGCTGCGGCAGGATTCTGGCAATGAGTCCGCGGTTCTTAGACTTAATCAGCGCGTTATAGAGCGCATGTAGCCGCTGCATCACCAGGCGCTGGGCCTCGTCGTCCTTGAGTTTGCCCTCGCTGACACATTCGCCGTAGGCTATTGCGGGGTCGCTCGTTTGCATTTGAAGGGGAGGGGACATGTGCTAAAGAGGGCGTATGGAAATTATCCGAAGCAGACAGGCACTTAAAGACGCTATACGCGGCTTGCGCGCCGATGGCAAGACGATTGGCTTTGTGCCGACGATGGGCGCGCTGCATGCGGGCCATCTTTCGCTGGTGGAAATTGCCAAAAAGAACGCGGATGCGGTGGTGGTGAGCGTGTTCGTCAACCCCACGCAATTCGGCCCCACAGAAGACTTCACCCAATACCCGCGCACCGAGGTCGAGGATTTGATAAACCTTGAAATGGCGGGCGTGGCGATGGCATATTTCCCGACGCTGGAGGAAATCTACCCGCAAGGCACCCATGCACGCCTGAGCGTTCCGCCGATTGCGAATGAGCTCGACGGCGCATTCCGCCCCGGCCATTTCGAAGGCGTGGCGATGGTGGTGGCCGAGCTTTTTCGCCAGGTGACGCCGGATATCGCCGTGTTCGGTGAAAAGGATTACCAGCAATTGCATATCGTCCGCGAGATGGCGCGCGCACAGAAATTCGCAGTGAACATCATCGGTGCGCCGATCATGCGCGAAGAAGATGGCCTCGCCATGTCCTCGCGCAATCGTTACCTCAGCGACAAGCAACGCAGGCAGGCCGCCGAGATGTACAGCGTGCTTACCGACACTGACGAGGCGCTGCAGGAGGGCTTAAGCATCCAGCAGGCGCTCTATGACGCCAAGACCGCGCTCTATGCGTCGGGCTTCACCAATGTCGATTATGTCGAACTGCGCGATGCGGCCACGCTGGCGCCGGTCACTGCGCTGGCTCAGCCCTCGCGCTTGCTTGCTGCCGCGCATCTTGGTACAACGCGGTTGATCGACAATATCGCGGTCGCGCCAAGGGGTAAAAAGACGCCGCCGCTTAATTAGGGATGCATCATGAACGACGCTGAAGTATTCACCGAATTCACCGATTCCGGAGCCATTCTCAAGGGCCATTTCATTCTTTCCTCGGGCCTGCATAGTGACACCTACCTGCAATGCGCGCGTGTGCTGATGGATGCTCAAAGGGCCGAGCGGCTTTGCGGCGCACTGGCCGCCAAGGTGAAAAAGAAATTCGCCGATGATTTCGACCTCGTGGTCGCACCCGCCATGGGCGGCGTCGTGGTGGGCTATGAGATGGGCCGCCAGCTCGGCGTGCCGTCTATCTTCTGCGAGCGCGAGAACGGCGTGTTCACCTTCCGCCGCGGCTTCACCATTGAAAAAGGTGCCAAGGTGCTGGTGGTGGAGGACGTGGTGACGACGGCGAAATCGTCGCTGGAGGCCATCGAAGTCATCAAGGCGCATGGCGGCGATGTGATTGCCGAAGTCTGCCTGATTGACCGTGGGGCAGGGGCGGGTAACCTTCCCGTGCCGCTTATCTCGCTGCTGAAACTCGACGTGCCAACCTTCAAACCCGACGCACTGCCCGCGCATCTGAAGAATATCGAAGCGGTGAAACCGGGCAGCAGATTCCTACAACAGAAATAAAGTTACGAATAAATATGTGGCGCATAATTAAGATATTTCTGCTCGGCGGCTATTTCTATATGACAATTTTTGCAACTCTTTTTATGCTGATGACTGCTTACGCTGGGATGTATCATGGCCCTGATTTATCTTTTGGTGAAGTATCGATAAAGCCACCATCATACATAGAGGAGAGCAAAGGGATAATTCTTATTGGTATAATAGCTATACCCCTATGTTTTATTCTTTCCGTTATCACTAGTACGTTATTAGCTATATGCAGTTATAAGAAGAAACAGGATGTGACGCTAAAAATTCTTATGCAGGTTTTTTGGCCTATATGTACTGTTGCTGCATGTTTACAATGCGCGCTGATATCTCTGGTTTTCACAGGCAGTGTTGATTCGGTTTTATTGGGTATTAGTCTACTTCTTTATTACCTTCATTTTCCACTATTACTGCCTGACAAAATGGCACACAGCGTAGTGGATATTTATATCAGTGTTTCTGCCCTTGTGATATTTTCACTGATAGTTTTGGGCAATCTCCTATTTTGCTGGTGGCTTAGCCAAAAAAAACTACCCGTCAAAACATCTGACATAGCGTCTGTTTAAAATAGGAGTAATGAAAAATACGCACTAAACCTTATTTAGGCGCGACCATCATCACCATCTGGCGGCCTTCCATGCGCGGGTTGATTTCCATGCGCACGGAATCGTTAAGCTCTGCCTGCACCTGCTCCAAGAGCTTCATGCCCAGTTCCTGATGGGCGATTTCGCGGCCGCGGAACTTGAGGGTGAATTTCACCTTGTCGCCGTCTTCAATGAAGCCGCGCACGGCGCGAATCTTCACTTCTAAGTCATGCTTATCAATCGTCGGGCGCAGCTTGATTTCCTTCACGACGACGACTTTTTGCTTCTTGCGCTGCTCGGCGGCTTTTTTCTGCGCCTCGTATTTGTATTTGCCGTAATCCATCACCTTGCAGACGGGCGGCTCTGCGTTGGGGGAGATTTCCACGAGGTCGAGTCCGGCCTGTTCGGCGAGCCTCACACCTTCCTTGGCGGCGACGACGCCCACCATGTTGCCCCTCGCGTCGATAAGACGGATGGAGGGCGAAGTAATTTCATTGTTGATGCGTGGTTCGTCGCTGCGTGGTTTTTGTGTATTCATGGTCATCCTTGGTTGTTAATCCTTGCGGTAGGTGATTATAGAGGTTGCGCAGTTAAGCTCCTAGCAGATTTATGCAGATTTATGTGGGCACGCGGGCTTCCTCAGCCAGTTTTTGGGCGGCGGTGGCAAGCGACATGACTTCCTGATTCTGCGAGCCGATGCGCCTGATTGAGACGATTTTTTCGGCCTTTTCGCGTGCGCCCAGCGCAATGATAGCGGGGATTTTGGCGTTGGAATGCTCGCGGATCTTGTAATTGATTTTATCCGCTCCTGTATCCACCACGACACGCAGGCCTGCCGCCTCCAGCGTATTTTTTACTTCGAGCGCATAGTCATCGATTTCATTGGTGATGGTGGCAACGACCACCTGCACGGGCGCAAGCCAGAGCGGAAACTTGCCGGAGAATTCTTCAATCAATATGCCGATAAAGCGTTCAAGCGATCCCAATATCGCACGGTGCACCATCACGGGGCGGTGCTTGGCGCCGTCTGGCCCGATATATTCGGCGCCGAGACGTTCGGGCAGCACGAAATCGACCTGCAGCGTACCGCACTGCCAGTCGCGGCCGATGGCGTCGCGCAGCACGAACTCAAGCTTGGGGCCGTAGAACGCACCTTCGCCGGGGTTGAGCGTGTAGGGCAAGCCGGTGGCTTCCACGGCGGCTTTTAGCGCGCCCTCGGCTTTGTCCCAAATCGCATCTTCACCTGCGCGCTTAGCCGGGCGGTCGGAGAACTTCACGCTGATCTGGGTGAAGCCGAAGTCCTTGTAGACTTCCTTGAGCAGATCGCAGAAGGCGACGGTCTCGCCCGTGATCTGATCCTCGGTGCAGAAGATATGCGCATCGTCCTGAACGAAGCCGCGCACGCGCATGATGCCGTGCAGCGCACCGGAGGGCTCGTTGCGGTGGCAGGTGCCGAACTCGGCCATGCGCAAGGGCAGGTCGCGGTAGGACTTGGTGCCCTGCTTGAAAATCTGCACGTGGCAGGGGCAGTTCATCGGTTTAAGCGCCAGTACGCGCTCTTCGGACTCGGCGGTGAACATATTTTCGCCGAATTTTTCCCAGTGGCCGGATTTTTCCCACAATGAGCGATCAACCAGAATCGGCGTCTTGACCTCGCTGTAACCGCGCTTGCGGATTTTACCCCGGATGTAATTTTCAATCGTGCGGTAAAGCGTCCAGCCTTTGTCGTGCCAGAATACCTGACCGACGGCCTCTTCCTGAATATGAAAGAGATCGAGTTCGCGCCCTAAGCGGCGATGGTCGCGTTTCTCGGCTTCCTCAAGCATGGTGAGGTAGGCCTTGAGCTGCTTTTCATCCGCCCAGGCAGTGCCGTAGATGCGCTGGAGCATCTCGTTACGCGAGTCGCCGCGCCAGTAAGCGCCCGCGACTTTCATCAGCTTGAAATGCTTCACATGCGCGGTGCTGGGCGCATGCGGGCCGCGGCACAGATCGATGAAATTGCCCTGGCGGTAAAGGCCGATGGCCTGATCGGCAGGAATCGCAGCGATGATTTCGGCCTTATATTCCTCGCCCTGATCCTTGAAGAACTTCACCGCCTTGTCGCGTTGCCATTCCTCGCGGCGGATGGGCTCAGCGCGCTGGCTGATCTCCACCATGCGTTTCTCAATCGTTTCGAGATCCGCCGTGGTGAACGGCTCTTTGCGCGCGAAGTCGTAGTAAAATCCGTTTTCAATCGCCGGGCCGATGGTCACCTGTGTATGGGGATAAAGCTCCTTCACGGCCTCGGCCATGAGATGGGCGGCGTCGTGGCGAATCATTTCAAGCCCGTCGGGCGAGCTGGGGGTTATGATTTCAATTTTGGCATCCTGCTTAATCGGCAGGTAGAGATCCTGCAGCTTGCCGTTAACCCTTATTGCGAGTGCGGCTTTGGCAAGGCCTTTACCAATGGAGGAGGCAACGTCTTCACCCGTTATTACGGCAGCGTCGAACATACGTTCGCTGTTATCGGGCAGGGTAATCTTGATAGCCATTGAGACGCGCGCAACCTCTGTGGTTTAGGGAATGTGCGAGATTAGAGGGATTATGCGCTCTGTCAAGGCCCTGATGCTTGTGTTTGCGCGCTTTAGAGCGCTTTGAGGAGCTGGTCGTAGAGATCCTGTTCCTGCGGCGTAATGGCCCCACCGGTTTCGATCAGGGTTTTGGCCGTGGCTAGTGTGGCCTTCAGGTCAGCGTTGGGCACGAGATGGATTTTGTCCACCGTTTCCTTAAGCACTGCCGGGGTAACGAGCGAATAGTCGGCATATTCGATCAGCGCTTCCTGATCGGAGGGTTGCACGGAGCTGTCGGACTTGATGAACTGACGAATAACATTCATTTCCGCATCGGATTTGGCGCTGCCGGCGGATTTAACCAAAAATTTGAGCAGATGAAGCTTCAGGCGCAGCGCGTAATAATTCTGGTCCTCGAACACTTCGAACATGTGAAAGAAAGTCTGGATAGTTGGAGCGACGCGGGGAACCTCGCCTTTGGTAGGGTTGATGCCGATAGCCTCGTCGATTTTTTTGCCGGACTCAAACAGAATTTCTTCCAAGGGACTGCCGTATTCGTCGCGGTCGGTATCGTAGAGCTTGCCAAATGCGCCGGCGAAAATTTCTTCGGTTCTGTCGCTGCTTAACAACTCAATGTTGCCGTTGCCGTATTCGACTTTCATGAGATAGGTGTTTTTGTCAAATTTTCTGATCTCGCGAATGACAACACTGAGAATTTTGTCCTCGCCGTCATCACCGATATAAGTAATTTCCACGGCCAGACACAAAGTGTCGGCAATCAGTTCGGCTTTCTCAAAAGTCTCAGGCGTGACGCGCAGTACTTCCCAGTCGTTATCGGCAATCTTGTTAATATCCAGCACAGGAGCGGGTTTAACAACGGAAACGAGGCTTTGCAGAAGTGTCTGAATGGCAGTCATATGGTAAGCACACTCTGTTTTTTAAGCGTTTTTGTCAAGAGCCGTGTCGTGCGCCGGTTGCATCTGGGCGTTCAAATAGATAAAGGAATACTGCTTTATGAAAGTGTCCCTGTTCGATTTTCAATTGCCACCCGAGCGCATCGCGCAGCATCCCGTGTCACCGCGAGATGCCTCGAGGCTCATGGTCGTCAGTTCGCAAGACATCGCCGACAAAACTACCCGCGATCTTCCCGCATTACTCAGGGCAGGGGACATTATGGTATTTAACGACACGCGCGTGATCCCTGCCCGGCTCGAGGGCAAAAGGGGGGAGGCGGCGATTGAGGTGACGCTGCACAAGTTTTTGGGCGAGAACCGCTGGAGTGCGTTCGCAAGGCCTGGCAAACGTCTGCGCGTCGATGACGAGATTCATTTTGCACCGGGCTTTTCTGCCGTGGTGAAGTCAAAAATGCCGGGCGGTGAAATTGAATTGCAGTGGACAAGCAAGGATTGGCAGGAAATGCTTGAAAAGCACGGGAAAATGCCGCTACCACCATACATTAAAAAAAGCGAACAAAATATTGATAAACAACAATATCAAACGATATATTCAACCAAAGATGGTGCCGTGGCGGCACCCACTGCCGGGCTGCATTTTACGGATGAATTATTAGCTGAGCTTGATAAACGCGGTATTTTAAGGGTCTATGTGACGCTGCATGTTGGCGGCGGAACGTTTCTGCCAGTGAAATCGGAAGATACCTTAGATCATAAGATGCACAGCGAATATGCGGAAATATCTAGGGAAACTTCTGATGCTATCAATGCAGCCCGCCACAAAGGCGGTCGTGTGGTAGCGGTAGGCACGACAGCGCTGCGGGTTTTAGAATCATCAGCGAATGAAACCGGGAATGTGGAGGCCTTCGCCGGTCCGACGGATATCTTCATCACCCCAGGTTATAGATTTAAAGCTGTGGATATCCTGTTGACGAACTTCCATTTGCCCCGCTCAACCTTGTTTATGCTTGTGAGTGCATTTATGGGGCTTGAGCGTATGCATCAGGCATATCATCATGCAATAGGCGCAAAATACCGGTTTTATTCTTATGGGGATGCTTGCCTGCTTGTAAAGTGATGGAAATTCCAAGCGCGGTATTGTAAAATACCGTCATGCAAGGCCAGCTAGAAAACACAGGAACATCAGATGTATATTCGTTTACCGTTATCTCGGATATGCATATCGGGGCAGAAACCTCGAGACTCACAAAAGACGACAAGATCCTTGCGCAGCTGATTGAGCGTTTTAAGGCCTGTGACGACGTCGTGTTAAATGGCGATACCCTGGAAATTTCTCATCCGTTCTCCATACCCGGCAAACGCGATGAGGTCTTGGATGCAGAGACGTTGCAGGCCGTTGAGAAAAGAATTCAGAAGCTTTTGCCAAGGCTGAAAGCCATTTTGGAGGCATGTCCCCATACGCGTTTTCACTACATGCTCGGTAATCACGATGGCTTTCCGATATTTCATGAACGGCTGACGGAATTTGCAAAAAATCATGCGAATCTAAATGTATACGAAGGAAACGTCATTTTAGGTGACGCGCTGTTTGTCCATGGTGATTTGGTAGTACCTCCAAAATACTACAAAACGGGCAACACCATCATGCAGGATCGCCTGCTAAATAAGGGGGAGCCCGGGGCTATGGAGAAAGATATGTACCGGGATATTTATGACCATCTCAACCAGCAGGGCGAGCTAGAAGGTATAACGCGCATATTTATTGGCCATACGCATTTGCCTGTAGTTGATTATCGCGTCCCGGGCGCTACAGCGAGTTTTTACAACACGGGTGGCTTTAGCGAGAAGAATACGGCCTGCATTTTTACGGGAAAGATACAAAATAACCGTATTATCCATCTGGAACATCAGATGATGTCGCCACCCGGACTTAATATTCCATAATATATATTATACGATAATTAGGTAGGTGTTGTAAAGGCTTTTATATGCGCCTGCTATCCTCTTGAACAAATCTCTCTGAAGGGCCCTTTTAAGTGACTTCTACTCATTGAAATCTGAAAGACAGCGCGCAGTTAACACCAGCACCGGCGTTCTGGTTGATGGAATAGACAATGGGACTCGAAGCGTTGCCACTATTGTCATAACATGTGGTGGAGCTGCCTGACACGGGAGTCAAGGAATCCGCGGTGCCAATCCAGAGCGGACCTATACGCGGAATATAGGCCATCGCTCTGCCTGAGGTTGGCATGCCATCGTCCACTTTTTTGTCCATGCTATAAGCCTGCATAACGGTGAGCCCGGGGACGGAAACCATATCCTGCCCGCCAAAATTCATTTGCGTGATATTAGAAATACCAAAATAATTTCCAGTGTAAGTTTCAGTGGGGCATACACCCATGGACACTTCGCAATAATCACTCCAGGCCTGCACTACATTGCCCTGCCCGATTTTTGCGGCGGGCATAAAAGTATAAATAGTAGTAGGCGTTGAAGTATACTCTGCGCCCGCTGTGGCAGAATTAAATATGCCGTCGATCAGGCCTGCTGTGCTCAGATCGACCCAGAACATTAAGGTCTCACCACAGCAGCCCCACCCTGCCCCCATGCCAGAGATAATGCCATCACCATTGCCTTGAAGTGTGCCATTGTAGACGTCTGTGGCTCTGGGTTGGAAGCCGAATTGGATGGCGGCAGAATTGACGATATCGCCCGGCAGATACCCATATTTGGCGTAAAAGGTATTAGCGGCGGTGTTATATTTTTCGATCTGCGAAATCTGCGCGCGAACACCGGCGGCTCTTATCAAGTCCTGGCCTACCAATACACCGCCGACGATGAGCCCGATGATGACCAGCACGATGGAAAGCTCGATGAGAGTGAAGCCCGAATGTCTTTTAGGAGTATAAATTTCCATTATTGAAATCTAACCGATATGGCGCAGTTAACACCAGCGCCCCCGTTCTGGCGGATGGAATAGACCACCGGGTTGGCGGTGTTGCCGCCATTGTCATAGCATGTCGTGGACGAGCCAGAGACAGCGGTTGTCGAGTTGGCAGTGCCCGCCCACAATGTACCCAGCAGTTCGTTCGCATAATAGGCCAATACCTTTCCGCTGGTTGGAAATCCGTCGTCCATTTTCTGGTCTATGCTATAGGCTTGCGATACCCTAAGCCCGTTAGTAGCGGTTACCGCGCTTCCGCCGCCTGCTAACATAAGAATATTGGAGATGCCGTAATAATTCCCTGTATAGGGGCTGGTGCTGCCACAGCTTGGACAAAAATCACTCCAGACCGTCACAAAATTACCCTGCCCGATTTTAGCCTCAGGTACAAACAGGTTCGTGTTTGTTTGGGTTGTGCCATTACAATTAATTGGCGTGGCAGTATTAAAGTTACTATCAATCAGACCCGCAGCGCTTAAATCGACCCAGAACATGAAAGTTTCTCCCCCGCAGTTCCAGCCATATCCGCCTAACCCCCATATTATCCCATCGCCATTGCCCTGAAGTGTGTTGCCGCCATACTGATCCGCCCCCCTTGCCTGAAATCCAAACTGCAGCGCAGCCGTATTGGTGATGTCGCCCGGCAAATAACCGTATTTGCCGTAAAAAGTATTGGCGGCCGTATTGTATTTTTCAATCTGTGCAATCGTAGCTCGTACTGCAGCGGCCCT
>Ga0206878_10170_pt1 | contig 27767 bp, 33 predicted proteins | sample Alteio_BWOrgCont_8_FD_152621 | JGI IMG/M metagenome (GOLD analysis project Ga0206878, IMG submission 152621) | Enriched cells from forest soil in Barre Woods Harvard Forest LTER site, Petersham, Massachusetts, United States -... | ecosystem: Environmental > Terrestrial > Soil > Temperate forest >... | reverse complement strand
TATGAAGAGCAAAATCATTAGTCCTGTCAGCGCGCCGGCGATCAAGCCTTCACGGATGACGCCGCTAATCGCGCTGCGCACAAAAACCGATTGATCCGCAAGCGGCGTAATCTTCAACTCGGGCGGCAGAATCGAGCGAGCGCGCGGCAGCACCTGCTTGATTCCGGAAACGACGTCGAGGGTGGACGCCGTTCCAGCTTTGAGGATCGCGACCAGCACGCCGCGGTGGCCGTCCTGGCGCACCACATTGGACTGCACGGCAAACCCGTCACTCACGCGCGCGACGTCTCTCAGATAGATCGTCGTATTGCCAACCTGCCTGATGGGAATGTCGTTGAGTTCTGCAACCGTCCGCGGAGCGACATTCATGCGCACGTCCAATTCGCTCTCGGCGACCTTGGCCGTGCCCGACGGAAGAATTAGATTCTGCGCGCTAACGGCGTTCAGAACATCGGTAGGAGAAACTCCCTTCGCCTGCATCTGGTTCTGATCCATGTTGATCATCACCTGCCGTTGTTTGCCGCCATACGGATAGGGGATCACCACACCGGGCACTGTAATCAACTGGGGCCGCAGAAAATTAAAACCTTGGTCATTGAGCGCCTGCTCGGACATCCCTTGCCCGGAGAGCCCGAGTTGCAGAATGGGGACGCTCGAAGCGCTGAAATTGATGATCTCCGGCGGCTGGATGGCCGGGGGCAGAAGTCTTTGTATAAACCCGCCGAGCGCTACGACTTGCGCGTTTGCGGTATCGAGACTCGCTCCAGGCTCGAGATAAATCTTCACGACGGAGACGCCGTTGTAGCTGGTTGATTCGATGTGTTGGATATTGTCGACCAGTGTTGTCAGACCTTTTTCATAAGGCGTCGTCAATCGCGCCTCGATGTCCTCAGGATTGAGCCCTGTGTAAGTCCAGGCAACTGCAATCACCGGTATGTCGATATTGGGGAAAATGTCTGTCGGAGTACGGAGGATCACGGCAGGGCTCAACAACAAAATGAGAAGCGCCAGCACGATGAAGGTGTACGGTCGGTTGAGAGCCAGTTTTACGATCCACATGGTTCTGGTTTCGTTCAGCGGCGCTCCCGGCGGCCGCTTCACTTCTCCTTGCGTGGCCTGTCTGCTCTTCTGGCCACAATGTGATAGATTCGCGTTGCGCATACTAAGAACCATGAAACTTCTTGATACTCATTATGCTAGGGGTGCATTCTGCGAAGTCAGGGACGCCGAACAGCGAATCCCAGATCAGATTCGAGCATCAGAAACAGCATGCGGAAGGTGGGTAGACACTCATGAACCTTATCGACCTGGAGGCTTTCGTTTCCGTTGTGGATCACGGCTCCGTCGTGGCGGCTGCGGCGGGTCTCCATCTCACACAATCGGCCGTGACGCGCAGAATTCAGAATCTGGAAGACGCGCTTGGCAAACCACTGCTGGATCGCCAAACAAGGCCATTGCAACTTACTCGGGCGGGACAGGAGACCTATGAGTTCGCAAAGCCCGTGCTGAGTTCCGTAAACGACCTGAAGACAGGCATCATGCAGGGAGGCGAGCCATCTGGCGATTTTCGTTTCGGGATGTCGCGAGCGCTAGGCGATCTGGCGATAGGTTCGCCGATCAGGTGCCTCCGCGCCGATTTTCCCAAAGTGCGCATTCAGGCATTCGTGCAATGGACCGCCGTGCTTTTGGAGCGCCTGATGAATCGAACGCTGGACTCCGCCGTTGTGCTTCTTCCCGCGGGAAGTACGCCGCCACCCTCGCTGGTGGCCGAATGCCTTGGAACCGAGCCCTTCGCGATCGTTGCAGCGAAAACCAAACGGTTTTCGCAACCCGCCACGTTGGAGGAGCTTTCTTCCAACACCTGGATTCTGAATCCGCATGGATGTGGTCTCCGTCAACAACTCGAAGCGGCATTCCTTCAGCGTGGACTTCCCTTCGGCACAGCCGTCGAGGCAGAAGGATATGAGTTGCAGCTCTCACTGATCTCCGAAGGCCTGGGATTAGGCCTGGTGATGCCGCAGGTGTTTCATTCCTCAGCCTCGCGCCGACAACTGAAACTCATCAAGGCGAAGGACTTCTCTCCCATGCATAGCGTATGGCTGCTGCATTCTAGGCACATCGGTCGGCTGGCTCCGGCAGTTCGTTGTGTGCGAGATGCGATCAAGCAACACTTGCGGACACGTAGACCGATAACGTCTTAGGTGAAAGGTCGAAAGCGTCTCGAACGCACTAGTGTGCCGATACCGTTCCCCGCTTCGCGCGCGGATCATTTCTCTTCAAAACGAAAGACAAGAAAAACATAATTAGGGCGGCAATACCGAGCACCCAGTAGGTGTCGATATACGCCAGTGCGGCCGCCTGTGCCTGAACAGCCGCGTAGATTCGGGCGAGAGCTTGGCTCTGCGCCGCGTGCATGTTAAGTCCTCCGTGAGTAAGCTGCTGAATAAGACCGTTTAACGAGTTTCGAAAGGTCGAATCTCCCCAATTCGTATTTGTTTCGAGCACAGCCTGATGAAATTGTGATCGACGCACAATCATCGTCGTTACGACCGAAGTCCCGACGCTGCTCCCGATGTTCCGCGTGAAGTTGACCAAGCCTGCGACCGCGTTACTCTTGTCTTCCGTAATCCCGATGTAGGCTGCCGTCGTAGCAGGCACAAAGATGAAGCCCATCGGCAAATACTGGCCGATGCGCAGCCAGGTGGCGGAGGAAAAGCTGATTAACAAATCGATCCTTTGTGTGGAGATGTACATTCCGAGTGCCAGAGCGATCCAACCGAAGGCGATTAAATATCGCAACGGAAATCTTCCGATTAGCCTGCCAACGAGTGGCAGTTCGATCAAAAGTAACAGCGCTGATGCAGAGAGAACCATCCCTGCCGACTGAGCCGTATACCCCATGAGAGTTTGAAGAAACTGAGGCATCAAGACGGTCGTCGCGAAAGAAACTGCTCCGACCATGAACATCATCATGTTCGCCGTGGCAAAATTCGCGTTTCTGAAGAGACGCACATCGACAATCGGATCCTTGTGGAGCCATTCATAAACGACCAGAACCACGAGGCATATCGCAGCGATCGCAGCCAGCGTGGTGATGAAATGCGAGCCGAACCAATCGTCCTCTTGCCCCTTGTCCAACATGATCTGCAAAGCGCCGACTCCCAAGGCGAGCAAGGAGAAGCCGATGTAATCCAGTTTGATCTCGGATCTCTCGCGGCGAACCAGATAAGGAGGATCCTGGACCAGCTGAAAGACGAGCGCCATCGCGAGAAGACCGATCGGCAGATTGATCAGGAAGATCCACCTCCACGAGAAATTATCCGTGAGCCAACCGCCGAGTGTCGGTCCGATGGCGGGAGCGCAAACTGCCGTAATGCCATAGATCGAAAATGCCAAGCCTCGCTTCTCCGGTGGGAACGTATCCGCCAGAATCGCTTGCGCCATCGGCTGCAGACCGCCACCACCAGCGCCTTGGAGCACTCGGAACAGGAGGAGAAGACCAAGGTTGGGAGCGATCCCGCAGAACAAGGAGCTGACGGTGAAAATTGCCATGCACGTCATGAAGAAACGCTTACGCCCGAACAGGCTTACCAGCCACCCGGTAATCGGCAGAACAATTGCGTTGGCAACTAGATAGGAGGTGAGAACCCATGTGCTCTGATCGTTGCTCGCCCCAAGATTTCCGGCAATGTGGGGCAGGGCGACGTTCGCAATTGCCGTGTCTAGGACCTCCATGAATGCTGCGAGCGAAACGGTCACGGCAATGAGCCAGGGATTAGCTGCTGGACGCCAAGCCACCGGCCCCGCATCCAGTGAGAGTGTGGCGCTCATCGCGCGATCACTCCGCGCCGCAATCGCGGAGCCGGCATCGCGCCCCATTCCTTGGGTGTTCCTATGCGACAAACATAATCAAGGTGTAGTCGAAGTGATATCGTCACGTAGCCGGTCACTTTCTCTTCCTCTGTTCCAAACGGCCTTATGGCCGCAGCTTCCTGCCTACGCCAAGGTCGAGCGGTTCCTGATTCTTGTGCGACCGACGTGTGTATACGATCGCGGCTACTAGGAGGACCACTGCGAACGTGATTCCTAAAATCTCAAATGGCGTCATTTGTTTTTATCCCTCATGGTTTCCGTCGACCGACGATCCGTTCTTGAAGGATCGACTCTGGTCGACACGTTGATTTGCGCAGCACATGGGAATCGAGTGGGGAGGCCGGCGAAGGCAGCGCAAGAAGAGCGTGGGGGTCATGCCCCACCCCCGCCGGTCGGGAAGATTGAGGAGATGTCGCAGAGACTGAAGAGAAGTCCATCCGGCCGGAACACTCACGCCGGGCGCGTGTCGAATGATTTCACCGGTCGCGCTGTCGTGGTGGATGTGGCCTCTTCTCACTCGAACTCGATCTTCTGCGAGCATCCGATTCCCTTCTGCGCGTATGGAAGGTGCACTGTCGCTGCCAAAGCCCCACTCCGATCGACACCTCCGCAACTGACTGAAGATAGGGGCGCTGTGCTTCAGGGGAGAACCTGAGTTGTCAAAGTGTCGGAGCAATTGACACGTCGCCCGACACCTGTCGAACGTCTGCGACACGGATCGGCCTTCGCCTCGCCGCTCAAAGCGCTTGTGGACTCAAGGACCTGCAGATTCATCAGGCCTTGCGCAGACGACAATCACTTGGCCCCCGAGTTGCATTCCCAAGTGCGGAGCAAAGGAAGAAATGCTGAGAATCACCATCACCAATACAGCGACCCTAGAGCGATGGAGCCTGCACGGTCGCCTCGTTGCTCCTTGGGTCGCTGAACTGAAAGCGACTTGGAACACGGCGCGTCGCACGGTCCGAAGGCGCAGGCGCATCGTGAATCTCGATGAAGTCACCTTCATCGACAAAAGCGGTGAACAGATCTTGCGTGCGATGTCGAAACAAGGAGCACGGCTGGTCGCGAGTGACGTCTACGTCAGACACGTGCTCGCCCGCATCTGTGGTAAGTAAACGAGGAGGGAGCCGCCAGTACCCGGCCTAACCGCACGGGCGAACTGGTGGACGGCGAGGTACTGAAATCGCTGACACGGATAGAAAACTACGACAACTTTCGCACATCGATACCCAGCTTCTTCATTCGCGTGATCAGGGTCGTTCGCTTCAGGCCCAGGCGAGCCGCGGCGCCCGATGGGCCACCAACACGTCCCTTGGTTTCTTTGAGAACGCGCACAATTCTATCTTGTTCGTCGCGGTCTTCCGTTCTTGCGGGAGCCAAATTTGCACCCGGCTTCCCCAACTCGGGAACGGAAATCGCCAACGTGCTGCTGCGCGTGAGAATCACTGCCCTTTCCACAAGGTTCTGCAGCTCGCGAACGTTTCCGGGCCAGTGCCAGCGCGCCAGCTTTCGCATGGCCGCTGCGGGGATGCTCTCGATTCGCTTTTGCATGCGGCGAGCGTATTTCTGACTGAAATATCGAACCAGCAAGGGAATGTCTTCCGGTCGCTCACGCAACGGAGGAACACGGATGGGGAAAACGTTCAGCCGATAGTAGAGATCGCTTCGAAACTGCCTCTCTTCGACCATGCGTTCCAGGTCGCGGTTGGTCGCAGCCACCAACCGAACATTGACCTTTATCGTTCGGGTGTTGCCGAGGCGTTCGAACTCTCCGTCCTGAAGGACGCGCAAGAGCTTCGGCTGGAGTTCCAGCGGAATGTCACCGACCTCGTCCAGAAGCAGCGTGCCTTGGTCGGCCAGTTCCAGCCGGCCGATTTTCTGAGTCACTGCGCCGGTGAAGGCGCCGCGCTCGTGGCCAAACAATTCACTCTCCAATAGGCCCGTCGGAATTGCCGCGCAATTGAGCTTTACCAGTGTGCGATCCTTACGGCTGCTGCGGTCGTGAACCGCGCGAGCAACCAACTCCTTTCCTGTCCCGGTTTCTCCCAATAGGAGCACTGTAGAATCGCTCGTCGCCACCGTCTCAACCAACTGCAAGACCTTCCGGAGCGCCACGCTCTGTCCAATGATCCCCTCGAAGTCTGCGGCCGTTCGAATTTCCTCTTCGAGATATAGCCTCTCTTGCGCGAGCTTGTCTTTCAACTCGGCGATTTCCCTGTAAGCCAAAGCGTTCTCGATGGCGATCGATACTTGCCCAGCGACCCGCAGCAGGAAGTGAACATCGTCGCAGCTGAATAAGTTCTCGGTCCGACTGCCGAGCGTCAGAACGCCTAACGTCCGGTTTCGACTGACCAGAGGCAAAATGCAACCGGACTCGATGGCTTCTTCGCGAACGATTTCAGTTGACCACTCGCTGGTGATATCGGCCTTGGTTCTCGCGACAAAGGCTTTCCCGCTATGGAACACACTCCCGATCTCGGAGCCCTCGATAGGGCGCAGCAAACCCTCCTTCATGGCGCCGTGACTCGCTGGGAAGTCCATGACGAGTTGGCGCAAGTGACGGCCGTCCGCGTCGGGCCTCCAGACGCCAACTACGTCGCAATGCATCTCTTGCCGAATGCTCGCCGAGATCGCTCGCAACAAATCGCGAGGCTCCAAATTCGAGATCAAAGCATTGGTGATATCCAAGAGCAACTTCAGTCGATCTCGCTCACGCTGCAGGTCTGCCGTTGCGACCGGCGGCTCCTCAGAATGAATTGGTTCCTGGAGGAACGATGCTCCCATCTTGTGAGACCCCCGAAGTCAGTATCGCTTTTGCTGGACCGCCGTTCAACTTACGTTCAATGATACGGACCGGCGCGTACACCCGCTCTCCATCGACATCTCAAGCTGTACCCGTTTGGTTTTTCGCAAGACTCTAGGTCGGATGGGAAGTCGCCTGCTTCACACTGACCCCGTTTACATCAGATGCATGCCCTCTCTCGATCGACTCGAAATTCTGAGCCGCTTCCAAACCACAGGTGGACCTTCGTCTCGTGGCGACGTTCCAAGTGTCGCAGGGTCTCGACACTTGTCGAAAGAAGTGTCGAAAGCATCGACACCCTCTCGAACATCCCACTGGAGAAAGAAAAGCTCTTCTGTCTTCGATCACTTAGCCGATAGGCCGTTCGGGCGCCTTTGGCAAACACTGTGCATTATGCCAAGTCGACCCACACACACGAACGAGCAGGGGATCGGAAGGATTTCTTTTCCGGAATTCAAATGGAGGTGGAGAGATGAAAGCGAGAGCCGCAGCCGCAGAAGTAAAGGTATCAGGAGACCACCGGCACGGGACGATCGAGACTGAGCCGATACGCCCGCGTATCCAGGAGATTCAGCAACGAGCCTATGAACTTCACGTCGAACGCGGCGGCGTGCACGGACGAGATCAGGACGATTGGTTCGAGGCAGAGCGGGAGCTCGCGCAGAAATATTCGGAAAACTGAGAAGGCGCTGGTTCGGGTTCCTACTAACGAATCGCCGTTCGGTGAGAGACGAAGAGTAGAGGCTTATATGGACCGCAACGACATGAGGGTCCTTCTTGTAGGCGACAGCCCGCAATCCTTTTCACTCGTCAGGCCGATGCTCGAGAAGTCTGGTTACGAATGCCACTTCGCCGGCTCCTTGGAAGCGGTGAAAGATCTCTTGCGATTGTGGCGGTTCGACATCGTTCTCAGCGCGCACGGAATTCCGAGTTATCCCGTCCAGAAGCTGGTCGGATTGCTGTCAGGGTCTACCGCCAGCCTCTTCTCTTCCCTCCGCGTGGAGGAAGGTTCTTGGTGGCTACCGGTTCTCGAACTCGGGAAGGAGCGTTACGGACCCGCTTTGACGGTTGGTGAATTTTCGCGCGTTCTCGACGATCTGAGAATCGAAATCCTGGTCAACAGAGAACGTCAGGCGGGTTCGTCGAGTGCACCGTTAGGAACGACTTCGAGTTCTTGAGAAACAGTGATGCGCTAGAAAAAGGAGAAAGACAAATGGCACGGGCAAGGATGTTGGGGTTAGTAGTTGTGGGAATGTTGGCGTTATCGGCCTCAGTCGCAAAGGCTCAGGATAGCGAGGGCGGCTGGCTCGGTCGGAACGAGGTGAGTGTCGAAGGCACCGGCTTCTTCACCAAAGACTCGCAAGGAAACGCGGTATCGCAACATTCCACCGATACCGGCGGCTTCGTGGTCGGCTATCGCTTTCATTTCAACAGATGGCTGGCTGCCGACGCGAGCTACGGCTACGCACGGAACACGCAGGAGAACTTTACTTCAGGCGGAATTTCCAACGTCGAGGCGAATGTGCACCAGGCAACTGGCGCCCTCGTTGTGACAATTCCCCGCAGGGCCTTCCGATTGAACCCATACCTGTTGGCTGGTGCCGGGGCTCTCGTGTTTGACCCGACGGGCAACTCGGGCGGTTTTGTAGCCGGGGCATCGAGTCAAGCAAAACCGGCCTTTGTGTACGGAGGTGGCGTTGATTACCGCGTTGTCAGGCACGTCTCGCTCCGAATCGAATATCGAGGATTCGTGTACGATCGGCCAGACTTTGGCTTGGCCGCGCTGCACTCGGGTTCAACCACCCACGCCGCTCAGCCGTCCGCGGGCGTCGTCTTCCAGTTCTAACTGCAACAGTGTCGCAACGAGTGCCGCGCGTCTCTAGATCGCGGCACTCGATAAGACACGCTTGAGGAGGCAGAACAAAGGCCATGGATTCCGATCTGCAAGGAGGTCTTCTTTTATCCGAAGCAACTGGATCGACGAACTCGGAGGCGTTGGAGGAAATGTACTCTGAGTTGCGACACAGGTTTGAGGCGATCGCCTACTCGATCCTCGGGAACAGGGAAGATGCAGGAGACGCGGTGCAAGACGCTCTTCTCTCGGCGTACCTAAATTTGCGCAACTTCGAGGGGCGATCGAAGCTCGGGACTTGGTTCACTCGGATCGTTGTGAACTCGTCTCTTATGCTTCTTAGGAAGAGGAAGGCGGCTCGCCTTCGTTTTGTGCCAGAACCGTCAGATTCGACGGTCGATTCATGGATCGAACGAATTCCGGAACTCAGACCCGATCCCGAGATGATCTATGCAGAGCAGGAGACGTCGCAACTCGTCGACGAACTGCTTGGCGGCACGAGCTCACTGCTGAGCGAAGCATTCCGATTGCGACATTTCGAGGGGCTGTCACAAACAAGGAGGCAGCGACGAAGTTGGGGATACCGCCTGCAACATTCGAATCGCGGGCAGCTCGCGCTCAACGTTTTCTAGCGCAGAACATGAATCCTTCCTTGATTGCGCCTGTGCTGCGACCGACGCGGATAATTTCTGATCAGTCCCCGGCGGCGTCAGAGATGATGCACATTTGATGGCATGGCCCGCGCCGGAGCTCTCGGGGAAAAGATCGTCTCGAACAGATCGCGTTTCGCTCTGAGCAGACAGTTAATCCCTGGATGGGTCCGAGTGTCGGCGCCAAAAATAAAATGGAACGAGCCGATTGTCCATTCGCTGACAGACGCGCTAGAGAGGCACTTGCGTTGTGTTAGTTAAGCTCGTGCTTGCCATAAGTTCCTTACGGATGATGGGTGCGACCCGAGTTCCTAGGATTTCGATCGCTCGCAACATCTTTTGATGCGCCAGTACTGAGACACCCATCTGGAACGTAACGCGAGAAATGCCGCCAAGGGTCTCGTTCACGTACAGTATTTTCTCGGCGACCGCTTGCGCATCGCCTATCAACAGTGCCCCTGTTGGTCCGCGCACCGCGTCGAATTGCGCCCGGGTCGTCGGGGGCCAGCCCCGCTCCTTGCCAATCTCAGTGAAGGTGTACGCATATCCGGGATAAAAATCGTCCGCAGCTTGCTGGGTGGTGTCGCCCAAAAAACCGACGGAGTGAAGCCCCACGACAAGTTGATCGGCGGGGTGACCGGCCTCGCGGCTCTTCTCCCGATAGAGATCAATAAGAGGGCGGAATCGTTTGGGTTCGCCACCGATAATCGCGACCATTAGCGGAAGCCCGAGCATGCCGGCCCGAGCGAACGATGCGGGGGTGCCGCCGACACCGACCCAAATCGGCAGCGGATTTTGCAACGGGCGGGGGTAGACAGCCTGGCCCGTGAGTGGCGCGCGATGTTTGCCAGCCCAGTGGACGTTCGTGTTGTCGCGGACCTTGAGGAGCAGATCAAGCTTTTCCGAGAAAAGCGAATCGTAGTCTTCCACACGCAGTCCAAAGAGCGGGAAAGACTCGACGAACGAGCCGCGGCCGGCGACGATCTCAGCGCGACCGTTCGAGATAAGGTCCAGGGTGGCAAACTCCTGGAAGATGCGAACGGGGTCGGCCGCGCTGAGAACTGTTACGGCGCTCGTAAGCCGGATATTTCTTGTGCGTGTGGCGGCCGCGGCCAAAATCACAGCGGGGGCCGAATCAAGGAACTCTGCCCGGTGATGTTCGCCGATGCCAAAAACATCCAGACCCACTTGGTCGGCGAGTTCAATCTCTTCCAGTAAGTTCTGCATACGCTGGACAGAACTGATCGTAAGCCCCGTTGCTGGGTCCGAGATGACTGCTCCGAAGCTGTCGACGCCAATCTGCATCTTTGCGGCTCCTGATGTCGAGGATCGCCAACGCTGGTCGCCTCCGCCCATGGATCGTTTTGGCTTTTCCTCATTCCACGAAACGAGCGCTTCATAGAGATATTCGAGGCCGTTCTATCCTAATCACTCCTGAGTTGGCGAAGGCGGCGCTCGAGCGGTGGCCTCCCGATACTACGCTTACGCCGCAGGTTTCATGCTGAAGATGCCTTTGAAGCTCTTGCGGTACTGAAGGAAGACCAGCACCCAAAGCACAGAGGCAACCAAAGCCGGAGCTATGCTCGCCGGCGCAAGCGTCAGGTGAAACGCAAGAATGTTGTAGAGTTCCGCCGCCAGTAGTGTCAGCGCGAGGGGCATAAAGTAGCCAGAAAGCAACAGCAGCCCACCGAGCAATTGAATCGCGAAAAAGAATGCCGCAAAGTGCGACTCGCTGACGGACGCAAGAAACTGAATCGCGAGCGGGTTCGCTGGGGGTGGTTGGTGGATGAAGTTGAGAAATCCATTCAGCGCAAAGATCGTAAAAATCAGCCCCAGCAGGTACCGCGCAATAGTCGAAGTAATCTTCATGCGTGATCTCCTTGGAAGTTCTGCGCGTGCGTCTCGACGGTCTGAAGATGCGGTGCGAGAAAATCGTTGCGGTCGTGTCCCTGGTTCAACAGGCTGGTGCCTCCCGTGGTTAGGAAGGTCGCGTCCGTCACGCCCAGAAAACCAAATACGGACCGGAGATATGGCTCCACGAAATTGAACGAAGCCATCTGCGTGTGGGCGTCGTAAATCCCACCCGTTGCGATGATGAAAGTCGCCTTCTTTCCGACAATCAAACCCTTCGGTTTTCCGTCCGCGTAGGAAAAGGTCCTGCCAACACGTGCAATCTGATCAATCCATAGCTTAAGTACGGAAGGCACACCGAAGTTATGCATCGGCACGCCGAAGACGTACTCATCGGCGCGTTCTAGCTCGGCGAGCAGTGAGTCGGACAACGAAAGCACTTCCTTTTGCTGGGGAGTGCGAGCCTGTTCGGGTGTGTACGCGGCACTGACCCATTCGGCAGTAATCGGCCCAATTGTTGTTGCGTTGAGGTCACGGTCTAGGACCATTCCACCGGGATGCGAAGCCTTCCATTGGACGACGAAAGCGGCCGTCAGCTCGCGCGAGACTGACCGACCGTAAAGGGGACTGGAATCGATATGCAGCAGCGTTGGCATAGAAAAATCCTCCTATGCGACATATGATGTGTAATCAACACTTGTAGATTCACAATAAATCGACACTCGTCGCATTAACGTCGATCGCTGCAAAGGAAAGGGGTATCATTGGCGGGGACTGAAATGGCCCAGGTACACCCATCCGCCACCGAAACAACGGATCCGCGCATCCTGCGCAGCCGTCGCATGCTCATGGATGCACTGGCCAGATTATTGATTAAAAAGGAGTTCGAGGATATTTCTGTCCAGGAGATCGCTGAAGAGGCGACGCTAAATCGAGCGACCTTTTACCTCCACTACCCGGACAAGAACGCACTTTTGCAGGCCATGACAGGCGTCCGGTTCCGCGACCTCATAGAGCGCCGCGGCATTACCTTTGCCGACTGTACTGGAGCGCTGCGCGCCATTGCACTTGGGGTCTGCGACTATCTAGTTGAGTCCACGAGCTGTCCGGGGCAGTTGGCTAAGATTCCCCTTGAAGGCTCCATCGTTCCCGTCGTCGAGGCTATGTTCAAGGAAGGTATTTCCCGCCACGCCCTGGCACCTGGTGTCGATGCGACATTGCTTGCGACCACGGCGGCTTGGGCCGTCTTCGGGGCCGCGCGACGGTGGTTTGAAACCCCGGACCGAATTCCCGCTGAAGAGATGGCCGCCAAGATTGAAGCCATGGTAATGCCTGTGATTCTTAGCGGCCATCCGTAGCCGAACCAGGCATGCCCGAGTGGCCTGTCGCCTCTTTAATGGCTGCTAATATCTTGTCGAATTTCTGGGACGAGATAAGACTGAATCGCTCAACCTCAACTGTAGTTATGATTGCGACCCGCCCTTCTTTCCGGTTTCGAGGGGCGCGCCGAGGCTGTCCGGCCAATTCTTCTCGAAGTCGGCGTCGCGTTGCAGTCCGCGCTCCAGCACGCCTCTTATACGACTCTGGGCTTCGGGCCATGCGAGTGCCGTGCCGAACGAAGTGAAGGCGTCGAGGAGCCGATCGGACGGCGGCAACGAGACCCGGTTGACGAGATTCTTCGCCGCTGCGAGAGCGCGCCGATCGAAAGAGCCGATCCGGCGCGCCAGGCCATCGACGAAGCCGTCCAGCTCGGCGTCGGGAAATGATCGGTTAACATAACCGTATCGTTCCGCGGTATCTCCATCAAAATCGTTGGCACTCAGAACAATTTCAAGCGCCCGCCCGCGCCCGACCAGATGAGGAAGCCGTTCGGTGCCTCCGCCTCCAGGATGCAGCCCGACCCCAAGTTCGGGGTGGCCGAGCTTCGTATGCTCGCGCGAAGCAAAGCGCATGTCGCAGGCGATAACGAATTCGCTGCTGACGCCACGCACGCAGCCTCGGATTTTCGCGAGGCTGACAACCGGTGCCTTGGTCAGGCGGACAAATGTATCCATCAAGATAGGCAAGCCCGAAGGGCCGACCGCGGTCATGATGCTTCCGATCTTGCCCGTCAGATCGAAGTGCGACAGGTAAAAGTCGGGAAGCGCGCTCTCGAAAACGACGACACGCAGGCTCTGCGTCGTCTCCATCCGGATGAGAAAGTTCTGAAGGGCTTGGAAGACATCCGCATCGACGACATTGAACGGCGGATAGTCGAATATGGCTCTCCAGTAGGCAGGCGTTTCTTCAATCACCCGCATGGGTGTCGCATTAGATTCGGCCACGATTCATCCTCCTTTAAGCTCGAAGCGCGTGGGACGGGCTGCGATCTTCTTCCCCTCGTAGGAGCAGATGGGTATGAGCGCCCGGTCGGAAATGTTCAATCGCGTGAAGAGATTTCCTTCGAGATTCCTTCCCACGTTTGCAAGAAACAAAAACGCCATCCCGACTGAAGGCGAACGTCGTTTCAGGCTCCCGAAGCCGCGGGAGCGGCCGAAGGTCGGCGGAGTTGCTGATGCAGAAATTCGCTGGTCCGCCCATTGGCAAGCGTTGCGGCGGCGGCATTGTAGTGTGTGCCGTTATGCCGAGAGAAGGCGTGACTCTGGCCCGGATAGCTGTAGACCATTGCGTTTGCTTTCTTAGCAAGCGCCGCTTTAATCTCAGCTTGGGCAGCCTTGGTAATGAATTCATCTTCCTCGGCCAGATGCATTAAAAGGGGTGCAGTAAGCCCGCCGACCTCTCCGAGATATTTGTCCGTATCGCCGCCGTGATAAGCGACTGCGGCGTCGACGCCGCGGTAGCGCACCGCTGTGAGGAAGACCATCAGCGCGCCGAGGCAATAACCGAGAACGGCAACTTTGCCGTTACACTCCTTGAATTTGCGCGCCGCACTAATGGTGTCCTCGACGTCCTTGACGCCCAGATCTCTGTCAAAAGCTCCGTACAAACGAAGTCCGTGCTCCCAATCCGCCTCGGAGGTCACACTGAGATCGACGCCAGGCTCTTGACGCCAAAACAAGTCTGGCGCCATCGAAAGGTAGCCTTGTTCGGCAAGTTCATCGCAGTGCTTGCGGATGTCGGCGTTCACCCCGAAGAGCTCCTGTAAGACTACAACGGCCGGAGCCGGCAAGGTCTTCGGCCTTGCGATGTAGGCCGCGAACGCGCCGTGACGCCCGTCTACCGCTATGTGATCGTTCACCGTGTCCTCCGAAGATGGCGGCACTCCTACTTTGGAAACGGGGCTCAGCCGGCGGCATGCATGGCTGCGGCAGCCGCAGCTGCCTCTTCGATAAGCTTGACTGTCTCCTTCGGATGAGACACGTAGGCCACATGACTGGAATTCACTTCGACGGTCTTCGCTTTGGCGCGCTTCGCCATCATCCGTTCCTGGTCCGGATTGATCGACCGGTCTTGGCCGGCCACCATGTACCACGTGGGCTTGTTCTTCCAGGCGGGATTCGTAACCTTGTGCGTGAACGAGTCGGTAGAGATCGGCACCTGCGATATCGCCATAAACCACGCCTTCTCCGGTGGAATGTCCGCTGCGAAGTCGGCTGCGAAATGCTCCTGATCTATCCACCAGTTGTTATTCCCGTCCGGGGTAAATGCTTTAGAGGCCTGCGGCAGTTGCTGTTCGATCGAAGCGCAGCTCTCGCCTTCATCGAGCGCGAATGCGGCAATATAGACAAGCGCCGCAACCTTTGGATGATTACCGGCCTCGGTGATGATGGAGCCGCCATAGCTGTGGCCCACTAGAACGACTGGGCCCTCCATGGCGTCGATGGCCGCCTTCGTATACTTTTGGTCATCGGCGTAGGAGGTCTCGGGCGGCTGCGCCACCGACACCTTGTATCCATCGTTCTTCAGGATTTTAGCGACGGCTTCCCAGCCGGAGCCGTCTGCGAAAGCGCCATGCACCAACACCACATTCTTAATATTTTGCGTCATGATCGTTCTCCTCTGCAGTTTGGGCTTCGACGCTCGTGCAGTAAGCTTCGAGCCTGCGACTGACCATAATCAGGAACGAGCACGACGCTATAGAAAGCACGGACCATTTTTGAAGATTCCTGCTCAAATGCGCAGCGAAAGTGGACGAAGGAGGACTTGCCGAAAGGAAGGTCGGCGACGATAGAATGTCTACACGAAGATCTTCATCCAGCATTTCGCGGGACCTGCGGACTTGAGGATGGGATCTTTACATGCAATTGAAGGGATCGGCCCTTGGACGCTTAGACAAAAATCTTGCGGTGTGAGTTCTCGCGTCTCCACTTCGCCGGAGTCGTGCCAACGACGGTTCCAAAGGTCCGGGTAAGCGCGGCTTGATCGGAAAATCCGGTGTGTGCCGCAATTTCGGCTAACGAGTTATTCGTTTCGGACAAAAGAAACTTCGCAACCTCAACCCGTTGCAAAGTCCGGTAATGATGCGGAGAGGTCCCAAACGATCTCCTGAATGATCGCGCAAAATGACTAACCGAAAGCCTACACTCCTGGGCAAGCTTCGCCAGCGTTAACTCGTGGTCCAAATGATCCCGGAACAATTCCACGACACGGTGCTTTTGCCACGGCGACAGACCGCCTTTGAATTTCGGCGTGGCCTCACGAAGTTGACCATACCGCCCGACAAGGTGCGCACAAAGCATCAAGGTGAAAGAATCCATGAACAACTGAGAGAACATCTCCGGCCTATTTAGGCACGGCAGAATCAATTGCGTCAGGTGATGGACGGCCGGGTCGTTGGTTCCATAAACGCAATGGAGACGTTTAACTTTAGCCGTCCCGGCATCGTCGGTGAGAGAGTCCAGGGTTGCACGCGGAACATGGTAGTGGATCCAGTCGATTGGGCCCGGGTTTCGAATACTCGAATTTGACTCCAAGTCACACATGGCGACTCCACCGACTGGCCAGGCTCCCGTCTTCGTGTACTTGCCATCGGTCCAAAGTTCCCATTCGCCAGAGTTTGCGTGATTCAGATGAACCGAGACGACGTAGGCCCTTTCCGATGGGATGGAGGCAGTTCGTTCCGGGATACCGCTTCGTGCAATCAGACGGGTAATGGCCAACCGCGGCCGGACGATGGAAACCGCCGAATCGATGGCAACGTGGGGTGGTTGGTTCATGGTGAAATACTTGGCCATCTGCGCGCCGTAGGCGTTTGCATGAGCGTCAGGCGACTGCGCCCCATTTCGATTCTGCTCGTGGGTGTTGGTATTATTCACGGCAAGCTCCTACAGAAGACGACCGGTCACCTTATTGAAAAACACAGACTACCACCCGTCCCTACGCATTTTTTCAAGAGAGGCTGGGACTTTGGGCAGGAAACGACAAATTCGGTCTTTTTCGACAATCCGCGGGCGCGTAGTTGTTATCCGGATCCGAGGAATGTCTCCAATTGAGGTAAGGGATCAGGCAGGATTCTTGGGTTCGACATCTCTGGCCGCGATGTAGCGGCGCCATTGTCCTGGGCTGATTCCCGTCACTTGGCGAAAGGTCCGTGTGAAGGCGGTCTGATCGCGAAAGCCAGCCTGAATTGCGATGTCCGCAATCGGCTTCGCTGTTTGCCTAAGTAATTCCTTGCCGAGTTCGATGCGACGCCCGATCAGCCACTTGTGAGGCGCCATGCCGAAGGTTGCTTTGAATGAACGCGCAAAGTGACTCACTGACAGCGAGCACTCTCGCGCAACGTCCGCCAGCCGTATGCCGCCATCCAAATTTTCCCGGAGCAGTTCCGCCGCGCGGCGCTTTTGCCAAGGAGCAAGTCCGCCTTTGGAACCTTGCCCATTTTTTCGAGCACGCCGTACCGTTGAAGCAGGTGCGCTCCCAAAATCAGGCTGAACTGATCGAGCGCAAGCAGCGAGGGACCGTCGCGACGCCCAATAAAAGGCAGAATGCTCCTCGTGATCTGGGCTAGCACCAGATCGTCTTCAAGAACCGATAATCGGTAATTTCGCACACGGCCAAAGCCGAGATCGGCCGCGACGTCGTCAAGCCCCAGACGCGGCACCGTATAGTGAACGTAGTCGAAAGCCTTGCCGGCCCAGCAGCGGGGTTCGGAATCGAAGTCGATCACGTTACTCCGAAACGGCTGAACGGTCGCCGTAGGTATGAGTTTATCCGCTGCCCACACTTGGTAGCTACGCAGCGGCAAAGATTTCAGGGAGATCGACACGAGCAGTGCGGGCACACTCGATACCTTCGTGATGCGATCGGGAAGTCCCACTAATGACTCAAGGCGCGTGACAGTAAAAGTGCCCGGAGTTCGAAACGTTGAGGGGACTGCAGAGTGCGAGTCCAATTTAATATGAGTTGTAAACGGATCCTCTGCACAAACGTCAGGCCTGTGAACGGATTCCCGATTCTGTTCGCCGGTGTGAGCCTTTTTCAGTGCAATCTCCAAACATAAAGACGACCGGTCGCCTTTTCGAAGGATCGAAGGATACTACCTTTTTCGCGCGTTTTTCAAAGAGAGGGAAACTTTCGGCACGAATCTTCAAATTCAGTCCGTTTCGACAAGCCGTGGACGGGCAATCTGGCCAGATTCAACCAATGTCTCCGACTGGGAACGAGAGCGCACATCGAGAGCATGATCCACGCGAAATGCTTCTGCGATCCGGAGGCAAACTATTTCAGGATGTCGGCTACGTCCAGGCAAGCATCCAGCGGATCGCGTCTGCCGTGAACGCCCCTAAAGGCACTTTCTATAACTACTTCAAGAGCAAAGAAGACCTCGCATCCAGGCTTGTAGACCGCCAATTCGAGGCTCTCGAGGAATCGCTTTCTCAAGCGACGCGTCGTAGCGCAAGCGACCAACTGAAAGAGCATTGTCATTTTCTGGCCATAGAACCGCCCGCGATCGAAGTGGCTCCGCTTCAACTCTTAGCGACCCTCGCTGCCGAAGCACCGGCCATTCCCGCGGCCCTCACGCAACGCATTGCTCGTGGCACAGACGTCTGGACCACTCGCGTGAGCGACTTGATCTCGCGCGTTCAAATAGAAAACGGAACAACACCTGCGCGAGATGAATCGCAAAAGCTGGCGTCACTGCTGGTCACTTGCTGGTATGGAGCGATCGTTCGCAGGAAAGTGGAACCATCCCTGAAACCAATGGACGAATTTCTTCCATTCTTTGTCCGCGGCGGCTTTCCCTGAAAAGAACCCACGTGCGGCAACGCCGGCTCAGGGCCGCTTGTCGAAAAACATATAAAGCGCCGCGATCCGGCCGTCCCGCGTGATGACGAAGTCCCTTCCGGAGTAAGCCGGCACTTCACCAGGGCGCCCCGATATCCATGGAACCATCCCTGCATCGCAATATTCTTGAGGAGCGGCAGTCACTTGATATCGAAAGTCAGGATGAGTCGCCTTGACGGCGCCCGCCACGCGATCGATCTCGTCGCGGCCACGAATGGCGCCCTTGCTGGGATCGTAGAACACGCCATCTTCGGCCCAGAGCTCGTCGATGGCCGCGCGCCGACGCGCGGGATCGTTTTCACCGAACACGTCGCGAAGATTTCGAATCAGTAAGTCCGATATGCTGTGGGACATCGCTCTTCTCCTCAATTTAAATTTAGATTCGTCTCGCGGATAGTTATCAACTTCACCACTTACGGTTCTTCCCCCATCGAAAGCGCGCCTCATCCTCGCCGGTATAGTCACGATCAAGATAAATGTGCAGGCTCTATATTCGGCCATCTCGAAACCTGAAAACGTTCGAGAAACGCCCGCGGGGAGTTTTGCCGCCAGCCCACGACTTACCAAGAAACGAGTTTCGTCCCAATCCGCATCCGAATTTAGGGAAATAGATTTTCGCGTTTTCATGGAACAGTTCAAGAACGTCGGAAGCGTCCCAGGTCGGATCCCGTGAAATATTCGCGAGCGATCTTGATCTTCTCTCGATCATTCGCAACCATTCGTCCTTCCTTCGTTTCTCACCCAGCTGTCGGGAAAGGTCTATGCGCGCTTGTTTTGGGAGGAGCCCAGCAGCTGTGTCTCCCACAGGAATGCAGAACCGGTTGCGCCGCCATGGTCGATGAAAAGCTGAGCGACTTCTTCGAGGTGCTCAATGCGCGCCCAATCCCGCTGAAGTTCTCCAGCCAGAGCAAGCCACGTAATGGGTTGAGCTCCAGCCGCCACCATGCGGCGGACCGCCATATCGTGTGCTTCAGGAGAGACGCCGCCCGAGGCGTCCGTTACGATGTACACGTCGTAGCCATCACCCATCGCGTGGATAGCGGGCATTGCGAGGCACATTTCCGTCCAGAGTGCGGCTATGACCAACTTCTTCCTACCGGTGTTGTTCACTGCCTCGACGACCCGCCGATCTTCCCAACAGTTGATGAAAGTGCGGTTGATCGTTTTCTGACCCGGAAAAACTGCCTGCACCTGCTTGAAAATCATTCCGCCCCGCTCCTCATTGACTGTCGTGAGAATCGTCGGAATTCCATATATCTCCGCCGTTTTGGCCAGAGCGGTGACGTTGTTGATCACCATGGTGGGCTCGTGACTGTGCACGTTTGCCAACTGGAAGGGTTGATGGTCAACCAGGAGGAGCGCGCAATTCTCTGGTGTCAGAAGAGCATCTAGGCCAACTTTCGTGAACGTTTGCATGATCTAATCCTCTCTATACCTCGGCAAGTGCCGCCATCGGCGAAGAGTTCCGATGCCGGTTACGAACCGGGCTCATCCTTTCTGAGCACAAATATGGACCACCAGAAATCTTGCATCTTGTCGGATTTCGCTGTTATTGGTGTGTTTCCGCCTTCACGCCTTCGAGCGATCTTGTTATTCTTTGTCTGCGCCCGCCACTTCGAAAGGTTCATGCAGTCCTCTGTTTCCCCGTTGGCAAAGGAGAGAGATATGAGCCAATCGCAGCCGTTTGAATTCCGCTCCCCGCACGGGATCAGGAAAATCGAAAGCTACAGCCGCACTTGGAATGGGATTACGGTGCGCAATATCGTGCACTATCCTTATCCCGGAAAAGCCTGGCACGACCTCTCTTCACATGAAACAACCGTTGCGATTGTTCTAGGCCAAACAGGCGGCTATTGCGAGTCTCGCCTGAATCTCAATCGTCCGACTCCCCGGTCTCGCTTTGATGTAGGTCATACGACTTTTGTGCCAGCGGGCACGACGGTGTGGGCCTATACCGACGGCCTTCGGTCCGTTCGCGAACTCAGGATGAGCTTCGCTCCGAAAGTCCCGGAATCGATCCTCGGCGACGACTTGGATTCGGCAAAAACAAATACTCCGGTCCTGTTGTTGTACGACGACAAGGTGGCAAGATGCGCAGAGCTTCTGGCGGAGGAATGTCAAGAACCTTCAAGTGGTGGCCGCCTCTACGGTGAGAGCCTGACGACGGCGTTGACGGCTGCCCTGTTTACTCGCCGAAACACCCAAATTCGTCGGGCAAACGGACTTTCCCCATGGCAGTTGCGTCGAGCGATGGAGTATCTCGAAGCCCACATGACGAAGGACATAAGCCTTGAGGAAATGGCCAAACTAGTGGGGCTTTCCCAGTCACAATTCGCCCGATCGTTTAAGATTTCGACCGGCATACCGCCGTATAAATGGTCTCTCCACGCCCGGATCAAACGCGCACAGGAACTTCTGTTGCTTGGCAACGAATCCGTTGCGTTTATCGCGCTCCAAACAGGTTTCGCCGACCAGAGCCATTTCACAAAGATGTTTCGCCGTGCCACGGGCGCTACACCCAAAGACTGGCAGCGAAGCCGCAAACTCTGATCCCCGGGTTACTCCTCGCCCGCAATCTGTCGAGCGGCTCAGAGATCGAAGAGGGCTCGATTACGGCCTTCTTCTCTCGAACGGCCAATTCTGCCTGAAAGATAACGATTCTCGAGGCTTACCAGAAGGTGCGCCGATGACGACTGTTCCGCGCTGCCGGCGAGTCGCGCCAGCCTTGGTTTTTCAAAATTTATCCGCTTACTCTTTGCGCGTCGAACCGATCACAGGGCAAGCACGGCAGAAACCACCAGGGCTTACGGCCCGCCTTGGGAATGATCGTCCTATCGTCATCGACCGGCCGGAGTTGAAGAGGGCAGGTTGTCAGGACGAAGAGCTTCCGCTCCACATCTTCTCCAGCGCATAGATCCGGCTGGCGTGTGACCGATCCTCTCGAGAGCTATGATGGCCGCTCCTGTTGCCACAGGTTACTTTTGAGGATCGCGCATGCAGGCAAAGTTGCGGGCGCCGAGTTCGCCACGCGAAAATAGTACGTGACCACCCCGTCTAAGCTGGGCCCTGCGGTATTGACTGCATTTGGGCTTCCTTTTTTGGGCATGGGGCTCTTTGCCACGTTCAGTTTTCTGGGCGCCGCAAATCAGCCTCTCGCTCAAAGAATTGGCGCGGCGGTATTTGCGTCCGTATTCGCGATCATCGGCGCGGGTCTCGTCTTCGGTTCTCTCTACGGCTACTCCATCCAGAAAAAGCAATCGGAGGTCGAACTCGCCAATCCCAGTTCGCCGTGGCTCTGGCGGACGGATTGGGCCGCTTCCCGTGTGGAGAGTAAGAACAAGAAGACCGCGATCGGCTGGTGGGTCACCGCGATACTCGTGAACATGCTTTCCCTGCCGGTCTCCCTTTTCGCTATTTCGCAGGGCCTGGCGACGGACCCCAAACTCATCGTCCCAGCCGCGTTCGAAGCCGTCGGGCTGATTGTGCTTTGTGCCGCCGTTCGCGCAACGATCCGCTTCGAGCGCTTCGGGCGGACCTACTTCGAAATGACGTCGCTGCCGTTCTCTCCGGGAAGCCGCGTCGCCGGGTCGATTCACGTTCAGCTCAATAACGACGCGACCCATGGCGTTGACCTGAGCCTGTCATGCATTCGCCGCGTGGTGATCGGTTCCGGAAAAGAGAGCTCGGTGCAGCAGGTTCCGCTGTGGGAAGACTCCAAAAGCCTTTCCGCCGCGTCGCTGAACCGCGATCCGGTTGGCACCTTAATCCCCGTCGAATTTACCCTGCCCGCCGACGCCTTCCAGACCAGTCACGACAATCAAAGTGATCAAGTGCTCTGGATGCTGAAGGTCAAGGCCGACGTTCCTGGCGTCAATTATTCAGATGAGTTCGAGTTGCCGGTGTTTCGCACCTCGTCATCATCCGCGGCTGCGTCCACTTTCGCCGGCGGCACGCAAATCGCAAGTTTCGCGCGAACCACGACGACGACACCCAGCGAATTATCCGCCGAGGTTTCCGAACCGCCGCACCATCGAGTCGTCGTCACCGAGTCCCCTGACGGTCTGCAATTTCAATTCCCTGCTGGACGCAATGTCGCACGCACAGTTCTGGTCGTGAGCCTTCTGGTTGCCATTTCCGCGCTTTTCGTGGGGATGCTGCGCATGAAACCCGAGGCTCCCACGTTTGCCTTCGCGGTGGTTGGCTTGCTGGATTTTTTTCTGATCCTTGCGGTGGTTCACTCCGCTCTCTCCTCTACAAGAATCCTCGCTGGAAACGGTGCGATCTCGTGGCGGCACTCCGTTTTAGGAATAAGCGCGCCGCACGAATTGCAGATTTCGGATGTTGACGCAATTCTCGCCTCAACGAGTATTCAGCAGGGTAGCTCAGCGTTTTATTCAGTGATTCTCAAAAGCAAGTCCGGGAAAAAGTACACCCTGGTGGACGACATCGAGAGCCGCCAGGAGGCGCGGTGGATCGTCGGGCAGATTGAAAAACGCGCGGGCTTAAGCGTGAATACGCAAGTTGAAATCAACAACTCGTTCTATGGTCCGCCGCCACCACCCGACGGCTCTTCGTTCCCTGCTGGCGACGCTCGCGCAGCCAGCAGGACCGGCAATCATTGGTCGCCTGCAGTCGGTGCAATCTTCTTCGCTGGCTGGCTGGGCTTTGTTGGTTACATGATGCTGCGCGCGACCTACGTGCGCGGCGCCAGACCGGTCGGCAGCGCGCAACCTTTCGTGCGCACCGCTGCAATGAAGCAAGCCTCGCTCGCCGAGGTTCTGACATGGACGCAGCAGCGGCAGGCCGAAGAACTTATGGCGCGCGCAGTCGAGCACGATAGCGACGCGGCACAAGCCATCTCAGAACGCGCAACGAACTGGGTCGGGCATATCCAGTCAAACAGCAGGCTTCAGCAACTTGAAAACCAGGGGCGCTATTCGAGCGATTTGCGCGTGCGCCGCGCGGAGGCCGATCTGGAACTCACGCTTTACGGCTGGACCAAGACTCCGAATACCGTGGATACGCTCATGGGCCTCGCAAAAACGGACGCCGCATCTCGGCCCAGCGCACTCTACTGCCTCGGAATCTTGGCGGGAGATAATGTCGCACCCGAGCGCGCCCAGCAGTTCCTTCTCGATTACGCGCGGAACAATTCCGACGCCACAGCGCGCCAGTGGGCCACCGAGGGCTTGAGCTTTGTGGGTACCGACGAGGCCCTCGACGAGCTTTTCCAGATTTTCACTCAGGATCCCTCATTTGCCGTCCGTGATCGCGCAGGCTGCAACATTTCCGACTGCGGAATATTTGAGCGTAAGCAGCGCTTCCGTTTTGTTCCGAGCCTCATTGATCTGGTTTCCGATCCTCACGCGAATCCTCAGATGCGCAACTGGTCCTTCAGGGCTTTAGAGGAAATCACCGACGAAAATCTTCCGGCGGATGCCGCCGCCTGGCAGAGTTGGTACAAGGACAAAGGGGACGCCAAGCGCGCTCAACTTACGGCTCTCGACTGGTGGCAGGTTCGCGGCGACAACTGACACGGACCGGCGTTGTAGTCTGCGACCGGACTACCAAACCGCCTCCCAGCCAAGCGTAAGCAGTCGCGAATTCCCGATGCGCCGGCAATGACGAGGGGTTTAGGCCAGCAGACTTCTGTTCGAAGCTCGCACGTTCTTTCCACGTTGTCGCCATCACAAGTGGCCGACTAGATCGACCTTCTCCATCTTCAAAAGCCGACGATCTGTTCGAGCCGACTCAGCGGGAGTTTCACGATTTCTTGAAACCGTAAGATGATCGACGTAATCTAAAGACCATATGCGCTACGCGAGCGATCACAAAGCCAGGACCCACCAGCGAATCGTCCACAACGCCTCTCGACAATTGCGGGCCAAGGGTCTCAATGGGCCCGCGGTGAGCACCTTGATGAAGGCTTCCGGTCTCACACATGGCGGGTTTTACAAGCATTTCGGAAGCCGCGATGACTTGGTCGCCGAAGCGATCGAAGAAAGCCTCCAGGAACTTCGCGACCGGCTGGTCACCGCCGCCGAGGAAGCCCGGCCCGCCGAAGGATGGAAGGCCATGGTCCGTACGTATCTGACTCTTGAGCTCTGCGACCGGGCCGACCAGGGCTGTCCGATCGCTGCGCTCGCCCCGGACGTGGCCCGCACACCGCCAGCGCTGAGACAACGAATCGTTCGCGCGGTCCTAAAACTTCGCGAGGAACTCTTAGATTGGATGCCGGGCCGGACTTCGAACGAAAGAGCCGCCAATTTCCTGGCCATTTTCTCCTCGATGGTCGGAGCGATCGTCATTGCGCGCACGATGCCAGATCCAGCCGTTCGCCAAACGATTCTCCATACCGTCCGGGATTCCCTGCTAAGGAGTTTTTAGCAGTTTTTTTGCGCCGATAGGATGATGTATATCATCTTATTCGGGAGAGTCGGAAGCGTCGTCACAGGCCGGGGCCCGCGACCGACAGCATGGAAGAAAAAACGGTAGAAGGAGACGAATATGACCAAGCCAAGAATGATCGTGACCGGTGCGACGGGAAAGACCGGGAGCGTGGTTGTTAGCGAGCTATTGAAAGCGGGCTACCCCGTTCGGGCGCTGGTGCATCGAGAAGATGGCCGCAGCGCTCGACTCAAGACGGAAGGGGCCGAGATCGCCGTCGCCGACATGAGCGATGTCGAACGCGTGGCCGACGCCCTAAAGGAGGTTCAGCGCGCCTACTATTGTCCGCCTACCGATCCGTACATGATTCAGGGCGCGGCCGCGTTCGCAGTCGCCGCCAAAGAAGCCCGGCTCGAGCACATTGTCGGCATGACGCAGTGGCTCGCGAGCCCTTCGCATCCCTCGCTCATGACCCGTCAGCATTGGCTCGTCGATCGGCTGTTTTCGGTGATTCCCGGAGTCACGCATACGATCGTCCGCCCAGGCTTTTTCGCGGACGATTACCTGGTGACGATGGGAGCCTCCGCGCAGCTTGGCATCCTTCCCTGGATGTTCGGCGATAGCCGCAACGCGCCACCTTCGAACGAAGATATCGCGCGCGTCGCGGTCGCGGCACTGATCGATCCCGCGCGGCACGCAGGAAAAAGCTACCGTCCTACGGGACCAGAGCTTCTCGGCGCAGAGGACATCGCCAAAGCCGTCGGCCGGTCCGTCGGTCGATCGGTTAGGGTCGTGCCGACGCCTCCCTGGCTGTTCATGAAGGCCGCACGAATGAGCGGTTACCCGATTGATGTGTTTAGTGGCATCCGCTACTACATCGACGATCACAAGCACGGCGCCTTCGAGCTGGGCGCGCCAACCACGGACGTCGCCGATGTGACCGGCCGCCCGGCTGAGGACTTCGAGACGATCGCGCGTCGTTACGCGGCGCTCGCGGGCAACCAGCGGACCTTCGGCAATTGGGTTCGCGAGCTCGTACGGTTCATGCTCGCGCCGCTTGGCCCCGGGTTTGATCTCGATCGCTATGACCGCGAATTGCGGCGGCCGTTCCCGTCAGCGCCCCAGTTCGCGACGGACTCAAAGGTGTGGCGGCGAGAGCGCGCTGTCGGCGACAGCTTTAGTCGGCCCCAATCCGTCCACGGGAAGGCGCCGATCGCCGCCATCAGCCGCAGTTAAAGTCTGGGATTCTGAAAAGGAGATTTCAACATGCCGCAACAAATGATCTGGTTTTTCGTAAGCATCGTATTCAGTCTTATCGCGTGGGGGATGGTCACGGCTCGCTATATCTGGCCGGAACTTCGTCATCGGGAGCGGGCCGAAGCGTTGCGGCCTCTGCTCATCCTGCACAGCTTCCGCTTCGTCGGGCTGGCCTTCGTCATTCCGGGCGTCGTGTCGCCCGGCCTGCCGCCGGCCTTCGCCGATTCCGCCGCTTATGGAGATATCCTTGCTGCGACGCTCGCGTTGCTTGCCTTGCTCACTCTGTCGAGCGGGGCTGGCGCGGCTATCACCTGGATCTTCAGTCTCTGGGGGACGGCCGACCTCTTGAATGCTTTCTATCAAGCAAACCACGCCGGGGTCTTGGCCGGACAACTCGGAGCTACCTACTTCATCCCGACCCTGATTGTCCCGCTGCTGCTCATCACGCACGGACTGGTGTTCCGTATTCTTATGCGTCGCGAGAAGAATTTCGCGATGCACGAAAGCCGCCATTCCGCATGACGCAACAAGCCGCCGCCCCATTGCTTCCAGGTCGAAGGCATCGTCAGAGAGAACTTGCCACGACCAGCGACCTCATGACGGGAGCGCTCAGGCCAACTTGGCCACCATACTTCGCGCCGCGACCGCCAGCATCAAGCGGGTCACACTGCTGAAAATCATGCTCACTCCGACGAGCGTACCGATCACCACGGCGACGAAGATGCGCATGGATCCTGCGATGGAATCGTTTGTCCGCTCATTCCATCATAACCAGGGGCTCCGCTCTTCGCCGCGAGGCTTGTCCAAACGAGCGGTACTCGATCGAGTGCAGTTCCCTCTTGCACGACAGATCCTCATCACTCGCAGGGCGGCTCTCTACCGAGCGCCCCCCCCCCCGCTACTTCTTGGTGATCTGCGCAGGATCGCTTGTGACGATTTCCGGCGCGCCGCGATAACTCGAGATCGTTCCGGAAACGCAGACATCGGAATCAGCGTACTTCTTCTCGGGCTCGCCGAACTTCGCGCGGTCGCTTCCCCAGATCAAGATCGTGAAAGCCGAATTCGGGTAGCGGCCGTCGAGATCGAGAAACGTAGGTTGGCGTTTGCTCCCGTCCGCGTAGCGCGCACCGGAGACGTGACCGCAGGCCGTTTCCTTTTCTCCGACGTGGTTCTTGGCTTCGGCTGACGTGATCCTTCCCGATTGGCCTCGCGCGGAATATCCAGCCGATAAAACGAGCAATGCGAGCAAAACAGCAGTCGCCACGGTCTTCACGGTTCCTCCGTCGACTTTCCGTCAAGCTGCGTACGACGTTCCGCGCACGCGCGAGATCGTCGTTCTACGACGTTGGTCGATGCGTGGTCCCTTCCAGAGCGCCGCGCTTCACTTCATACATGGCTCGGTCGGCGGCGGCGAGCAGCAGTTCCACCGTTTCGCCATCCTGCGGACAGACGGCCACACCGGCACTCACGGAGATGGGCGGCTGCTCCCCGTCGTCGCTGACGCAGGAGCAGACGCGGAGCGCCACTTGACCTGCCTCTTGCGCGCCAGTTTCGGGCATGACCAGCACAAATTCATCGCCGCCAAAGCGAGCCGCCGTGTCGATGTTGCGGCAGTAGACTCTGAGAATATCGGCGAGTCTGCAGAGTGCTCGGCTTCCAGCGAGGTGACCAAAGCGGTCATTGATGTTCTTGAGTCCATCCAGATCGACGAGCAGAACGGCAAAGGATCGGCCGGTGCGGCCGTAGCGCTTGATCTCCGAATCGAGCACGTCCGCGAGCCTGCGGTAGTTGGCAAGACCGGTAAGAGAGTCGGTCACGGCAAGATTGCTCAATTCTTCCTCAATGCGCTTCCGCTCGGCAGACATGGCGG